>BNJU01004780.1_pt1 | contig 101434 bp, 135 predicted proteins | sample 8539281 | NCBI WGS metagenome assembly BNJU01 (sample SAMD00202456, study PRJDB9452) | human saliva metagenome | isolation source: human saliva | place: Japan | reverse complement strand
AGCTTCATCGGTCAAAAAAACATCTGACAAAGCCCAAGAAAAAGAGCAAACAGAAGAAGCTAAGTCAGATGAACATGATAAAGAAGCCATTGGGACCTTATCAAAAGCAGACCAAGCGGATATCTACTCGATCATTGAAAACAGTGCGTCTTTGACCTATTCACTTCAGGTGCAACCGACTCGTTTGCTGGAGTTGAACAATGATCACGGTGCGGTTGATGGTTACCCGCAAGACATGTTCATTGATTACTACAATACCTACACGCCGGGGACCTATAATCTGCAAGATGTCATTGATAAATTGAATGCAGAAGAGACATCGGACTCTATCCGTAGTCTGTCACAAGATCAGCTGATCCAACTAACAAACGAAAAGAAGGACGGCTGGATCTATTCGACAAAAGACAAGGCCTTCTACGAAATTGTACCTGGTGGTCGTGGCGGAGCGATGCCACCGATGGAAATCCTTCACCGGATGAATGGGTAGTCAATGAAGATTCAGTTGAAGTGACAACGACTATCCAAGGAACTTCCGACCCATACAGACGTTTTGTCTTGAAACGTAACAACAAGAACTACAAGGGTGGAACCCACAAAACACGCTTTTATGTCGACAGCACTGAATTCGTGAAATCGTAAAAATAATCAAAAGCTATATCTAGCTCTAAAATTTTTATATAGAACTTGCTGAAGATTCACAGAAAAAGGCCCTCAAAGCCTTTTTCTTTTGGGCTTGAATATGTTAAAATAAAAGGTATACGTGCTTGGATACAAAGATGAGGATATAACATATAGATGGGCTGCGTCAATCGAATGCTATCATGCGTAATTGAACCCGCCTACAACTCTGTGGAAAAAGATAAATCTACCTAGGAGCGTTCGCTCCGTCGTTCGATTTCCTATTTTCCTTTGAGTTGCTTAACGGCTTAGTATCTTGAGTAATTGAATTTTGGCCTCATTTCTTAGGAAAAAAGATAAGCTTCCTAGCACTCATCGAGTGCGGCGTCACCTTCCTATTTTTCTACAGAAATGTTCGGCAAGCCGAACCGTCCAAAATATCTTGAGTAATTGAACCCAGCCGAAAAGCTGTGTAAAAAAGATAAACTGTCTTGTCTTCATCGAAGACTTCGCCAGTTTCCTATTTTTACTTTGCTTTTTGCGGCCTTAGTATCTTGATAGTTGAACACGGGCTAAATCCCTAGTGAAAAAGATAGATTTCCTGGTGTGCGTGGCACACTGCGTCAATCTCCTATTTTCATACGGGATTCTTCACGCCCTTTGTATCCTGATGAACTGAATTTTGGCCTCATTTCTTAGGAAAAAAGATAAGCTTCCTAGCACTCATCGAGTGCGGCGTCACCTTCCTATTTTTCTACAGAAATGTTCGGCAAGCCGAACCGTCCAAAATATCTTGATCTTTGTAGGCAAGTCGTATAATTTTATCAATCCAAAGGGGATTACAATGACAAAACAAGTGTTTCAAACGACTTTTGCGGGTCGTGAGTTGATCGTAGAGACTGGTCAGGTTGCTAAGCAAGCAAATGGCTCTGTTGTCGTGCGTTATGGTGAGTCAACTGTCTTGACTGCTGCCGTCATGTCTAAGAAGATGGCAACTGGGGATTTCTTCCCACTTCAAGTCAACTACGAAGAGAAAATGTATGCGGCTGGGAAATTTCCTGGTGGCTTTATGAAACGTGAAGGACGTCCTTCAACAGATGCGACCTTGACAGCGCGTTTGATCGACCGTCCTATCCGTCCAATGTTTGCGGAAGGTTTCCGTAACGAAGTGCAAGTCATCAACACAGTCCTTTCTTACGATGAAAATGCGTCTGCACCAATGGCAGCCATGTTTGGTTCATCATTGGCCTTGTCTATCTCAGATATTCCATTTGACGGACCTATCGCTGGGGTCCAAGTAGGCTATGTTGATGGGGAAATCATCATCAACCCAACGCAAGAACAAGCAGAACAATCGCTTCTTGAATTGACAGTAGCTGGTACCAAGCACGCTATCAACATGGTAGAGTCTGGTGCCAAAGAATTGTCAGAAGAAATCATGTTGGAAGCTCTTCTTAAAGGCCACGAAGCCGTTAAAGAATTGATTGCCTTCCAAGAAGAAATCGTAGCGGCAGTCGGTAAGGAAAAAGCAGAAGTAGAGTTACTTCATGTGGATGCTGACTTGCAGGCTGAAATTATCGCAGCATACAACAGCGACCTTCAAAAAGCAGTCCAAGTAGAAGAAAAATTGGCGCGTGAAGCTGCAACTCAAGCAGTGAAAGACCAAGTCACAGCTGTTTACGAAGAAAAATATGCAGACCATGAAGAATTCGACCGCATCATGCGGGATGTGGCTGAAATCTTGGAACAAATGGAACACGCGGAAGTGCGCCGTTTGATTACAGAAGACAAGGTTCGTCCGGATGGTCGTAAAGTTGATGAAATCCGTCCTTTGGATGCACAAGTCGACTATCTTCCTCGCGTACACGGTTCTGGACTCTTTACACGTGGACAAACGCAAGCCCTTTCTGTCTTGACCTTGGCACCAATGGGTGAAACGCAAATCATCGATGGTTTGGATCCAGAGTACAAGAAACGCTTTATGCACCACTACAACTTCCCTCAATACTCTGTAGGGGAAACTGGTCGTTACGGTGCGCCTGGCCGTCGTGAAATTGGTCACGGTGCTCTCGGTGAGCGTGCCCTTGCTCAAGTATTGCCAAGCTTGGAAGAATTCCCATACGCAATCCGCTTGGTAGCAGAAGTGTTGGAATCAAATGGTTCTTCATCTCAAGCCTCTATTTGTGCGGGAACACTTGCCCTTATGGCTGGTGGTGTGCCAATCAAGGCCCCAGTAGCAGGGATTGCCATGGGTCTGATCTCAGATGGAAACAACTACACCGTATTGACAGATATCCAAGGTTTGGAAGACCACTTTGGAGACATGGACTTCAAGGTTGCGGGGACTCGTGACGGGATTACCGCCCTTCAAATGGATATCAAGATCCAAGGGATCACTGCAGAAATTTTGACTGAAGCACTTGCTCAAGCCAAGAAAGCTCGTTTTGAAATCCTTGACGTGATTGAAGCAACCATTCCAGAAGTGCGTCCAGAATTGGCACCAACTGCTCCAAAAATTGATACCATCAAGATTGATGTCGACAAGATTAAGATTGTCATCGGTAAGGGTGGAGAAACCATTGATAAGATCATCGCTGAAACAGGCGTTAAGATTGATATCGACGAAGAAGGTAACGTATCTATCTACTCGAGCGACCAAGATGCGATTAACCGTGCCAAAGAGATCATTGCTGGTTTGGTGCGTGAAGCCAAAGTGGATGAAGTCTACCATGCCAAAGTGGTTCGGATTGAGAAATTCGGTGCCTTTGTCAACCTCTTTGATAAGACAGATGCCCTCGTTCATATCTCTGAAATGGCTTGGACGCGCACCAACCGTGTTGAAGACTTGGTAGCGATCGGCGATGAAGTCGATGTCAAGATTATCAAGATTGACGAAAAAGGTCGTGTCGATGCTTCTATGAAGGCACTATTGCCACGTCCGCCAAAACCTGAACATTCAGAAGAAAAAGGTGAAAAGGGTCCTCGTCATGGCGATCGTCCTCGTCACCACAATAAAGACCACAAACCTAAAAAAGACTTTACCATTACACAAAAAGATTCAGAATAAGCATTAGAAAAGGAGGAGCACGGTATGGGATGGTGGCGTGAAACCATCAATATTGTAAAAGAAAATGACCCAGCAGCGCGTACCTCGCTGGAGGTCCTTTTGACCTATCCGGGAGTCAAAGCACTGGCAGCTCACCGTGTTTCCCACTTTTTGTGGAACCATGGTTTTAAGCTCTTGGCGCGGATGCACAGCCAATTCTGGCGTTTTTGGACCCAGATCGAGATCCATCCAGGTGCGACCATTGCTTCTGGTGTCTTTATCGACCATGGAGCCGGCCTCGTTATCGGGGAAACAGCCATTGTTGAAAAAGGCGTCATGCTCTACCACGGGGTGACCCTTGGGGGAACAGGGAAGGATGTCGGCAAACGCCATCCAACGGTTCGTGAAGGAGCTTTGGTCTCCGCCCATGCCCAAGTCATTGGCCCGGTGGAAATCGGAGCCAAGGCCAAAGTCGGAGCAGGAGCTGTCGTGGTCTCAGATGTACCAAGTGATGTGACTGTTGTCGGTGTTCCTGCCAAGATCGTGCGGGTGCACGGTCGAAAAGATGAACCAGTCATTCACCAAGAAGAAGAAAAACGGGAATACTACATGAACAAGCTGGAGCATGCCAAGGAAGCTAGCCATCGGTCTTCGAGCTTGTAAGGAGATCGCTACGTGATTCGATCAACCAATACATTGAATGACCACCAACTACTGGAAGTAAAGGCCCTTATTGCCATCTGTCAGAAGTATGACGGAACGTTTCGGGATCCTTATCTCTCCAATATGCTCAATTTTGACCCCGATATGCCCGCCTTTTTACTTTATTATGAAAAAGGTGAACTTGTTGGTCTATTAACTATCTATGCGGATGACCAAGATGTGGAAGTAGCGATCCTGGTCCATCCCAATCATCGACGCCAGGGAATTGCGCGTGCTTTGTATGGAAGTTTTGAGAAAGAAACGGCATCTTATCCAATTGAGTCTGTGACTTTTCAGACAGAGCGTATTTTTCTAGAGACTCATCCTGATTTTGCCAGCAATTGGGGCCTGGTCGAGGATGAAGAGACAGAAACCTGGTTAGGACGTGATCGAACCGCTTATGTATTAGATTCCCGTTCGGATGTCGATGTGCTCTTGGCGGAACCTTCTTATCTTGAAGCCATTGCCCAGCTCCACCACCAAACCTTCTCAGATGAAGTGGAAGCATCGGAAGTGAGCCACAGATACATTTCAGAGGCTTTAAAGGATCCTGATAGTCTGCTGTACATATTACTCAAAGAAGGTCAAGTGATTGGCGTTTGTACGGTCGATGTATCTGGAAAATGCAATTACCTTTATGGACTTGCGATCGTTGAAGTTTATCGTGGGCAAGGTTACGGAAGCTATCTGGCAAAATCCCTCATCAACCAACTGATTGAGCAAAATGATAAGGCATTTCAGATTGCCGTGGAAGATAGCAATGTAGGTGCCAAACGCTTGTATGAAAAAGATTGGCTTTATCAAACAGACTCAGGCGGTTTATTTGAAGCCAAAAAGAGTAGAAACAGAAAGGAAATGAAGCGTGTTAAAAATTTATGATACCATGTCTCGTGATTTGCGAGAATTTATCCCCATCGAGGAAGGAAAGGTCCGCATGTATGTTTGTGGGCCAACGGTTTACAACTATATCCACGTAGGGAATGCCCGTTCAACGGTAGCCTTTGACACGATTCGTCGCTACTTTGAGTATCGTGGCTACGAAGTTGCCTACATTTCCAATTTTACAGATGTGGATGATAAGATCATTAACCGTGCCAAAGAAGAAGGCATTACGCCACAGGAAGTGGCAGACAAGTATATTGCGGCTTTCCGTGAGGATGTGACAGCTCTTGGCGTGAAACCTGCAACCCGCCACCCTCGTGTGGTCGAGTTTATGGATGACATCATTCGTTTTGTCGCCGACTTGATCGAAAAAGGCTATGCCTATGAGAGCCAAGGGGATGTCTATTTTCGTGTGGAAAATTCCCACAACTATGCTAAGTTAGCCAATAAAACCTTGGAAGACTTGGAGCTAGGCGCTTCAGGTCGGACAGATGAGGAAACAGCTCGAAAGGAAAATCCAGTCGACTTTGCCCTCTGGAAAGCTGCCAAACCAGGAGAGATTTCCTGGGACAGCCCTTGGGGACCTGGTCGTCCGGGTTGGCACATTGAGTGTTCGGTCATGTCGACGGGGATTTTAGGGGATACTATTGATATCCACGGTGGTGGAGCTGATCTTGAGTTTCCACACCATACTAATGAAATTGCCCAGTCTGAAGCTAAAACAGGCAAGACTTTTGCCAATTACTGGATGCACAATGGCTTTGTCAATATCGACAATGTCAAGATGTCTAAGTCCTTAGGCAACTTTATCACTGTGCATGATGCATTGAAGACTATCGACGGCCAAGTGCTTCGCTTCTTCTTTGCGACCCAGCACTACCGCAAGCCCATTAACTTCACAGAAAAAGCGGTGCGCGATGCGGAGACCAACCTCAAGTATTTGAAAAATACCTATGAGCAACCGTTCACAGGAGAAGTGGATCCAGCAGACTTGCAAGGCTTTGTGGACAAGTTTATCGTGGCTATGGATGAAGATATCAATGCGGCAAACGGAATTACTGTCGTCTTTGAATTGGCTAAATGGATCAATTCAGGCCACTACAATCAAGATGTCAAGGATGCCTTAACCAAGATGTTAGAAGTCTTTGGAGTGGTCTTTGTCGAAGAAGTCTTGGATGCAGATATTGAAGTCTTGATCGCTGAACGTCAGGAAGCGCGGGCTAAGAAAGATTTTGCGCGAGCAGATGCCATTCGCGATGAATTGGCTGCACAAGGAATCAAGCTCTTGGATACAAAAGAAGGTGTAAGGTGGACACGTGATTGATGTCAATCTAATCAATGGGATTGCCCTTGCCTTTGAGGGAGATGCGGTCTATTCCATGTATATTCGCAGACACCTGATTTTTCAAGGGATGACCAAGCCCAATAAGCTTCACCAGGCTGCCACCCGCTATGTCTCTGCTCGGGCTCAGGCTAGCTTGATTGAAAGCATGCTGGAGCAAGAAATTCTGACGGAAAAAGAGTTGGAGATCTACAAGCGCGGTCGCAATACCAATAGCCATACCAAGGCCAAAAATGCGGATGTCGTGACCTATCGGATGTCGACGGGCTTTGAGGCTGTCATGGGCTATCTCCATATGACGGGGGAGCTCTCTCGTCTAGAAGAGCTGATTGACTGGTGTATCCAGCAAGTAGAAGAAGGAAGAAAGCAGTGAAAAATATCAGAGAGTGGTTTCCTCATGCAGAGGTGACGGATCAAGCCAATCCACCAGCTGGTTATGTAGCCATTCCTCTTCAGGCTCAACAATGGTTGCTGCTGAAGGAAGAAGAGCTAACCGAGCGAGAAAAACAATTGATTTCCTGGTTGGGCGGTGAAGAAGAGGTTGCCCCTAATCCTTGGTACCAGTACCTGATCGATGGAAAGGGAGAAGCCCCTCAAGTCATCAAAAAAATGCAGCTCGTCTATTGCCACATCTCGCATTCAACAGCGGAAGGGACGGCTTCTTGGTTAGAGATGATGCAGACACTCTTGCCCAATTTCCGAGCAACCTTGCAACTGAGCGGACAAGATTATGTGCTTATTCTAGATCAAGACCAGTCTTTACCTGTGGCCGATATCTTAAAAGATACTGTCTCTGCCATGGAGTATGACTTCAATATTCGTTTATCTATCCTGGTTGGGCAAGTATGGACCGAGTCAAAAGACGGGAAGTGTCTCCTGTCATCCGAGCAGAACAGGCGGTCTTTCGAGCTTGGATTCGAGAAGGCCATCAAGGTGTCTATCGCTTTTCTCAACTCTATCTGTGGGGAATCGAGCAGGCAGATCTGGATCTCACCCCAATCAAAGAACGCTTGCATCAGTTGATTGAAAGTCAAGATCAATTGCAAGACATCATTGTTGCTCTTTGGGACAATGGCGCAGTCGTAACCAAGGCCGCCCAGCAACTCTATCTCCACCGCAATTCCCTTCAATACAAGATTGACAAGTGGGAGGAGTTGACGGGGCTTCAGTTGAAAAATCTGACAGATCTAGCCCTGTGCTATCATTTAGTTTTACAAGATGTGATTTAAACGGAATCAATCCAGAGTTTTGTGCAACTTGCACAAAACTCTTTTTCTTTTTTGTGAGACTTGCCATAGATTTGTAAAACGTTTTCATTTACAATAGAACTATAAAAATCAAAGGAGTACCATCATGGTAGAATTGAATCTTAGTCACATTTATAAAAAATATCCAAATAGCGAACATTACTCAGTTGAAGACTTCAACTTGGACATCAAAGACAAAGAATTTATCGTTTTCGTAGGTCCTTCAGGATGTGGTAAATCAACGACTCTTCGTATGATCGCTGGTCTTGAAGACATCACAGAAGGTGAATGTTCCATCGATGGTACTGTTGTAAACAACGTAGCACCTAAAGACCGTGATATCGCCATGGTATTCCAAAACTACGCTCTTTACCCACACATGACTGTTTATGACAACATGGCCTTTGGTTTGAAATTGCGTAAATACAGCAAGGAAGATATCGACAAACGTGTACAAGAAGCAGCAGAAATCCTTGGCTTGAAAGAATTCTTGGATCGTAAACCAGCTGACCTTTCTGGTGGTCAACGTCAACGTGTGGCTATGGGTCGTGCCATTGTCCGTGATGCAAAAGTGTTCTTGATGGACGAACCTTTGTCAAACTTAGATGCCAAATTGCGTGTATCCATGCGTGCTGAAATCGCTAAAATCCACCGTCGTATCGGAGCTACAACTATCTACGTAACTCACGACCAAACAGAAGCGATGACATTGGCAGACCGTATCGTTATCATGTCAGCAACTAAGAACCCTGCTGGTACTGGTACAATTGGACGTGTTGAACAAATTGGTTCTCCGCAAGAAGTGTACAAAAACCCTGTGAACAAATTCGTAGCTGGATTTATCGGAAGCCCAGCGATGAACTTCATTAACGTGAAATTGGAAAATGGCTACATCGTTGCTAACGGTTTGAATTTGAAAGTTCCAGAAGGTGCTTTGAAAGTTCTTCGTGAAAAAGGCTATGAAGGCAAAGAATTGATCTTTGGTATCCGTCCAGAAGATGTGAATACAGAGGCTGCTTTCCTTGAAACATTCCCAGAATCAGTAGTAAAAGCAACCATCTCTGTATCTGAGTTGCTTGGTTCTGAATCTCACTTGTACTGCCAAGTTGGTGACAACGAATTCATCGCTAAAGTGGATGCGCGTGACTACCATGAAACAGGTGCAACTATCGAACTTGGATTTGACTTGAACAAAGCTCACTTCTTCGATAAAGAAACTGAAAAAACAGTATACTAAAATTTGAATAATATAGAGGCTGAGACGCATGTCTTGCCCTTCTATTTATTAAAGGAGACAAGAAATGGAAAAAGATTGGTGGGAAGGGAAAAAGTCGCTTACCAGATCTACCCGAAAAGCTTTAAGGACAGCAATGGCGACGGGATTGGGGACCTGAAAGGAATTACTCAAAAGCTAGATTATCTTGAAAAACTTGGAATCGATATTCTCTGGCTATCCCCTATTTACAAGAGTCCGTTTATTGATCAGGGCTATGATATTTCAGACTACTATGCCATTGATCCCCTCTTTGGGACTATGGAAGACATGGAAGAGTTGATTGCGGAAGGCAAGAAGCGGGGCATTTCCATTATTATGGACTTGGTGGTCAACCACTGCTCCAGCCATCACGAGTGGTTCCAAAAAGCTTTAGCGGATCCTGATGGCCCTTATGCGGATTACTTTTTATTTTTATCGAAAGTGACAAGGAGCCCAACAACTGGGAAAAGTTATTTTTGGAGGCAGTGTCTGGGGAACCGGTTCCTGGCACCAACAAATACTATCTCCATTCTTACCATAAGGATCAGCCGGATCTCAATTGGCAAAATCCTGTCCTGCGCGAAGAAATTTACAGGATGATCAACTGGTGGTTGGACAAGGGGATTGCGGGCTTTCGGATCGATGCCATTATCAATATCAAAAAAGGATCTGGAATGGCGTTCGCTTCCATCAGATCGTGCCAATGGCTTGGTCCCAGTACTGGAATCATTGGTGAATGCCCAACCGATTGAGCCCTTCTTGCAAGAGTTAAAGGAGCGAACCTTTGCTAAGTACAATGCCTTCACTGTAGGGGAAGTTTTCAATGAAACCGACGAAGAGTTGCATTTCTTTATCGGAAAAGATGGTGTCTTTTCTTCGATTTTTGACTTCAAGCAAACCATGCTAGGTCAGGAAGGAAAGGGCTGGTTTGACCATACTCTTCCAACAGCAGATGAACTTAAGGAAAGTATTTTTCAAGCGCATGAGCGCGCGGATAGCATTGGGGTCCTCTCAACCATCATTGAAAATCATGATGAGCCTCGTGGTGTGTCCCACTATATCGCAGAAGGTCCTGTAAACGATACCAGTAAAAAAGCCCTAGGAACCATTCAAGTGTTGCGCAAGGGAATTCCTTTTATCTATCAAGGCCAAGAAATTGGGATGGAAAACCAAGTCTTTGAATCAGTGGAGGATTTTGATGATATCGCGACGATCAATGGCTACCATGTGGCTAAAGAGGCCGGTCTGAGCGAGGAAGAAGCCTTGGCGGCGATTGCCAAATACAGCCGAGACAATGCGCGGACGCCGATGCAGTGGACAGCAGAACCAGGTCTGGGCTTTAGCGATGGACCAGCTTGGTTGATCAGTTCCAAACCAGATGTTGCCATCAATGTGGAAGACCAGGAAAAGGACCCAGACTCCATCTTGAATTATTATCGTCAGCTGACGGCCTTGTATCGCCATCCTCTCTATGGAAATACCATCCGGTTTGGAGATATGATCCCAGCTTATCGGGACCGCGAGAATATCATCGCCTTCGAACGCCGTGGGGACAAGCGTCTCTTGGTGATCAGCAATTTCCAAAATCGCCAGGGCACCTTGGAGTTGCCAGCTCCGATTAAAACAGTCGTTTTAAATAATACAGCAGGATTATTCCAAGAAGGAGACCAAGTGCTCGAATTGACCCCTTACCAAACTGTTGTGCTAGAATTAGCAGAATAGAAAGAAACTTTGTATTATTGTTAGATTTAAGATGTAGAATAGTATTTTCATTAAAAAAATCTGGAGAAATTTATAAAAGTTATCTATACTTTAGAATCAGTCAAGTATAAACTGAAACTTTCCGCCGTGAGAAAAGTGCCTGAAACAACTGTGTTTCAGGCACTCGGGAGTTTTGAGAGTAAAACAGTTCGGAGAACTGTTTTAGCCTGAGCCTAAAAATTAAAAAGCGAAGGGGACCAAAACGAATTGAACACGGGCTGTGGATTGTGTCAAAAAGCGCAAAATACATTAGTACTAAATCAAAGACACAGTAGCTGATTGAATTCTTCTCTCGCCTTTTAGCTCGAAAGAATCCTAATCAGCCTTGTGGGGCAGGACAATGAAGCAATCCTATACAACAGTGCTTCTGTCCTGCTCCAAATTTTGACTGTATCCGCAGACGCCCTTTGTATCTTGATTTAGTCATGGAACTTCCTGGATTGCTGAAATCATCCACTGGATAATTTCACCTAACGTCCGTACTCACCTAAGGAAAGTTTTGAAAGATAGTTTATCTCCAAAAAGAACCTTCGCGTCTGCGAAGGTTCTTTTCGTGTCATCCAAGTCTAAACCTGGAACTTACTCAACTTCTTTCTTTTTCAAGAGGAGGAAGCCTCCGCTAACGGCTAGCAAGAAGCCTGAAAGAATGAAGTGTGCAGCTGTGTCTTCTCCAGTTTGTGGCAATTGTGCCTTGGCTGGACTTTCTTGGAAGCTTTGTCCTACTTGGTAAGTCAAGGCTTGCACGCTTTCTTCATTTTTAGTTGTCATTTCTTTTTGTGGAAGAAGCACTTTAGGAGTGTCCTTCTTGGCTAAGATTGGCTGTGGATTGGTTGTTTGGTTATGAATTGGAACCACTACTTGATCTGGTTCTTTAGCTGGAATGTAATCCATCAAGCTGGCCAACTTGCTGCCAAAGATCGCATTGGTTACCCAGCGGAAGAAGTGGACAGGGTGTTGACGGTTGGTTGGATTTCCTGCATAGACAAAGAGTGGTTGTCCCATCAGTTCTCCAGAGATGGCCATGACTTTGTTGGCCAGCACATCGTTATGTGGCCACCAACCTGCAATATAATAATCGCTCGGAAGCGATGCTCATCAAGGTCTTGAAATGTTCTGGAACCTTTTCAATCCAGTTTCCTGAGTTGGAGTAGAAGAGGGTATTCTTCTTGTATCCGCTAGTCAATGGATCCTGGTCATCAATGATCGCTTTCATCAAGCCTTCGTAGTCACTACCGCCTTTTAATTTTTCAGCGTCAAATCCTGTAAGAACTCCCAATTTTTCCAATTTTTGCATGGCTTCCCCACCAATGACAAGGGTTGGTTTCTTACCAAAAATGGAAGCGTCAAAGCGGTTGCTTTCCAAAATAACAACATCCGCTTCTTCTGGTGTATTGACGATTTGGAAGCCTAATTTTTCAAGGACCAGACTAGTATGAGCAGGAGCATCGACTCCGGCCCAATTATAGTGGTAGTTCGGAGAGTAGACCTTCATTGGTTTCAAGGTTGGGCCACTTGGCACCTTGTAGAGGGCATCACCATAAATGGCATAGTTTGGCAGGAGCGAAGCAAGGTATCGCGGTCAACGATGTAGCCATCGTCTGTTAGGTAGACAGATTTTCCTTGTGCAATCGCCTGGTTAACAGCTTTAACGGCACTGGCTGAGGTGTTTGCGATCACATAGTAAGGAGCTTTTGGATCGATCTCAGAGGTACGAGTGGCGCGGGTGGTGGTGACTTCTCCTAATTTTCCGTTGAAAAGACCATCCGCAAAGACAGGTTCGGACTTGAACCCTCTCATATCTGGGAAGTTGACCAGCAACTCTGCGTACATAGCAGCCCAGGCAGATTCGTTGGAGCCCTTGTAGAGAATGTGGTTGGCATAGCCACGTTTGGCTTGGGCCATGTCAATGACTAAGTCCCCCTTTTTATAGTTGCCAATATCTTCTTTGAGTTCCTTGACGAGGACACCATTGCGTTTGAAGTAGTCGATCATATTGAAGGCTTCTTGGGCATCGTTGTCTTTGTCGAGGCTCATTGGGATGACGTAGTAGTCTGGGAAGAATTTCGGACGACCATTTTTCACACGTCCAACGATTTCTCCATTTGGGCCGACCAGTTCATTTTCAGCTTTTGGATCTTCGGTTTTATTGAGACCGCGCAGGTAGAAGTTGAGACGCATCTCAAGGAGACGGTCCGGATCTTGGTTGAGGAAGTCAATTCCGCCTAGGACAGCATTGCGACCTGCTTTGTAGGATTCTTCATTTCCTTCCGGAATTTCGATAGTATGGCCTAAGATACCATGGTAGACAGCATATACCCCTGTATAGCCAGAGAAGGAGTCATCCCAGCCATCGCCCCAATCCAGTTTTGGAATGATGTAACTATTGTATTTAGAATTGGCAACTCCTGCCCGTCCCATATGATGGGCATTTTCTAGCATCAGGTCTGACAGAAGATCGTATTCGAAGTTCGGATCATGTGGTGGCGTTGCAGGTTCGATTAAGAATTCTTTGACAAAACCGTGTAAGTCGTAGAGAGCGATCGGATTCCATTTGTTGATCATTTGGATAACCGTGCGAACTTCAGGGTTGGTTTGGTAGCTGGCATCCCGGTTTGGATCGAGCCCGTTTGCTAGGGCCCGCAGGTTGAGAGCATCCCCATCTGGGTTTTCCGTGAAGTCAAATAAGAAGATGAATTTATTGAGCAAGGTTGGAATATCTAGCGTTACAGTTTTAGCATTTCCAGCTTCATCTGTAGTGTTAAAGGTCACTTTTTCCTTGGTAGCAAAGGTATGAAAGAGGCCAGTGATGATATCAATTCCTGGCTGTTCATCCGCGTGGGTGTTGTGGACTAAGACAGGTAATTTGTAATCCAAGGTCTTGTCTTTTAGTGCGGCCAGCATTTCACTTGGCTTAGTCAAAGCTGTAGGGTTGGTACTAGAAAGGTAGTGATCAATGCTGGCTTGGTCCTTGCTCACGATCCCCATCTTCATATCCCGGCCTTGGGCACTCTTGCCAAGAGTTTCCAGCTGCACTAAACGATCGGGTTTCGCTTCTTCCTTGGATTTTTCGATGGCAGCCAGCATCTCTTCATGTGTATGGTAGTCTTGGTAAGGTCTAAAAACAAGGGTTTTATTGATGGTCACACCTAAGTCTGCATTGGTCCCGACCAGTTCATGGTTGCCGATGTAGTTGCGGTAAGTCCGGCGAATATTATTTGGGCTACGAAGACTGAGATCTTCACCAAAGAGATCCTGCACGTCAATGTGGAGATCCAGATCATTGCCGTTTGCGGTCTCTGTGATAGTAAGGAATGGATCCTTGCTCAGTGTTCCTGTCTCCATATCCCAGGTTTTCCACTCAGAGAGGGTTTATTGTCTAAGGTCCAGCTGATCTTGCCAGCAGCTTGAGCTTTTTCTTGGACTTTGTCATCAATCGTACTCTTTTCAGAGAGATAAATGGTGCTATCCGTCAATCGAGTCGCTTGGTCAGCGGTCGTTGTAGCACGGGTAGTGCTTGGACTAGCGGTTGGAGCAACTTCTGTTGTAGAAGCCGCATCAGAAGTCGCTGCGGTTTCTGTAGGACTAGCAGGAGTTACTTCTGTGGATGCAGCGGGACTGGTCGTCTCGGCGGTCACAGGTTGCTCAGTAGCAGGTGTCGCTTCAAGGGCCGTGCTAGGCTCTGTTTGAGGCGCTTCTAAGCTATCGGCTGAAGCTTGGCCATGACCGATAACGGAAAGCAAGACAGCCGCTGAGAGGCTGAGTGTTGTAGTGTACAAATGTTTCTTATACGAAGACTTCATATAGAAGACCCTCCTTAAAAAGTTATTTTCCGTTTCTAGTATACCATTTTAGGAAAGTGTTTACAACAAAACCCCGAATAAAAAAGCCTTTGCATCTTGCAAGGGCCTTTTTGTCTATTCTGTCTCCTTATGAAATTGTTGGTAAAAATCAACCTTGACCTGGATAAAAGTTTCTAAGTCTCTTAAGAGTTGGAGCAAGGTGGCGCGTGTTTCGAATTCTTCACGGGTCTTAGGAAGAGGACGTTCGCGAAAGATCGCCAAATACTGACTAATATCATCTAGAAGATCTTGGGCAGGATTTTTCTGGCTTAACTGTTGGGCCGTTTTCTTAAAAAGTTGAGCTAGGATTATGCTTTCACTCGCCGCCAACTGACAGCGGTTGACGTTTTCTGCCATATCCCGCAGAATATCGTTTTGCCGCTTGCGCATTTCGAAGTAGTGAATATGGTAGTTGGTTTGGTGAAAGAGGTGGTTGGAATGGTCCAGATAAACTAGCTTCAAAGCGTCCTTTAGGATACCATCCAACTCCTTAATCAAGCGAGCATCATTGCGACCATCCCCTTTACTAAGTAATTCCGCAAAACGACCAAGGATCTTTTTCAGTTGGTCTTCAACAACATCATGGTAGTGATCGATCGCTCCCTGATTAGAAGGCATATAGAGATTGGCCAGCAAGGCAAAGCTGGTCCCAATTAAAAAGAGAGCAAGTTCATTGAGCAAGAGCCCCCAGGAGGTAGACTGCTCAATCAAGAGGTGGGTAACCAACACCGTACTAGGGGTGATACCGATCTGCCAACCCAATAGAAAGGCACCAGGAACATAGAGAGCGATAAAAACTCCCAGTGCCCAGAGGTTGAATCCAAAAAAGGAAAAAGCGAGACTTCCGATAGCAAGGGCTAGCAAGGTCGACATAAAGCGCTGGTAGGCTTGCTTGATGGTACTGCGACGCGTATCAGAGATGCTCAAGATGGCAATGACGCCAGCTGAGATGGCATAGGTCAAGCCCAGAGCATAAGCAAGGGCAGCTGCTAAACAGGTGGCCAAGGTGAGCTTAATGGTTCGTTGAAAAAGAGGCATGGTTTCCTTTCTATTTTACTAGTTTCGCTGAGATAGATTTCATTTCATTATATCATGAATTGGCCTCATCCTCCTTTCTTATGGTATACTAGTTCTATGGAAAATAACGATATCGTATACGGTGTCCATGCAGTCACCGAGGCTTTACAAGCCAATACAGGCAATAAATTATATATTCAAGAAGATCTCCGAGGGAAAAATGTCGACAAGATCAAGGCCTTAGCAGCTGAGAAAAAAGTGTCGATTTCTTGGACGCCAAAGAAAACCCTGCAGGAAATGACAGAAGGAGCTGTTCACCAAGGCTTTGTTCTTCGAGTGGCAGCCTTTGCTTACACCGACTTGGCAGCGATTCTGAAACAGACAGCCCAAGAAGAGAACCCGCTTTTATTGATTCTCGATGGCTTAACAGATCCGCACAATCTTGGATCTATCTTGCGGACAGCTGATGCGACCAATGTCTCAGGAGTCATCATTCCTAAGCACCGAGCGGTTGGGGTAACCCCAGTGGTGTCAAAAACTTCTACTGGAGCAGTGGAACACATTCCCATTGCGCGTGTGACCAATCTTAGCCAAACCTTAGACAAGCTAAAGGAAGAGGGCTTCTGGATCTTTGGAACCGACATGAACGGCACGCCATCTCACCAGTGGAATACGGCTGGCAAGTTAGCCTTGATCATTGGCAATGAAGGAAAAGGGATCTCAGCCAATATCAAAAAACAAGTCGATGAGATGATCACCATTCCCATGAATGGTCATGTGCAAAGCCTCAATGCCAGTGTGGCAGCAGCCATCCTTATGTATGAGGTCTTTCGCAATCGACTATAATCCTAGAAAGGCAATGATATGAAACGAAAAATCTTATTGGTTGACGGCTATAATATGATTGCCTTTTGGCAGGAGACCCGCCAGCTCTTTCAAAAAAGTGAGCTCGATGCAGCCCGCAATATCCTCCTGCAAAAACTGAGCCACTATGCTAGCTTTGAAGGAATCGAAGTCATCTGTGTCTTTGATGCCCAGTATATGCCAGGAGTGCGGCAGACCTATGAGGAGTTCAATGTTCAGGTGGTCTTTACCGGTGAGGATGAGACGGCAGATGACTATATCGAGCGCTTGGCGGCAGAGCTTAACACGCCCCTCCACCAAGTATCAGTAGCGACCAGTGACTTAAATGAGCAATGGACCGTCTTTGCTCAAGGAGCTCTTCGGGTATCTGCCAGAGAGTTAGAAAAACGGGTCGCAGTCGTCAAAGGAAACCTCAATCAAGCGCAGCGAGTGGTTAACGATCAAAAACCACCCATGCGACCGCTCGATCACGAAGTATTGCGACAATTACAAGAAATGATGGGAGACAAGTAATGACATTTGCTATTTTAACCGATTCGACCGCAGATTTAGACCAAAACTGGGCCAAGGAACATCAGGTGACCATTCTTGGCTTGACCATTGAGTTAGATGGGACGGTTTACCAGACAGTAGGCGAAGCTCAATTGACCAGCCCTGAGCTTTTAGAAGCCATGAAAAATGGGGCCAAACCGACAACCAGTCAGGTCAATGTGGGCCAATTTCAGGAAACCTTTAAACAATTTGCCAAAGAAGGAAAAGATCTGCTTTATGTGGCCTTTTCATCGGTCTTATCTGGGACCTATCAGAGTGCAGTCATGGCACGAGACCTGGTTTTAGAAGACTACCCGGAAGCCGTGATCGAGATTGTCGATCCGAAGGCTGCTGGGATTGGAGAGGGTTATCTGGTCATGCGAGCAGTAGCTGCGCGTGATGCAGGTCGTTCATTAGCAGAAGCCAAAGAAGAAATCATGGACCTAGCGCCAAAACTGCGGACTTATTTCCTCGTCGATGATCTCTACCACCTCATGCGTGGAGGGCGTCTCTCAAAAAGTGCTGCGATCATGGGAAGCCTGGCCAGCATCAAACCCATTCTCTGGATTGATGCGGAAGGGAAATTAGTGCCCATCAGCAAGGTTCGCGGACGTAAAAAAGCTGTCCGAGAATTACTGGAGCTGATCAAAGCCGATATCGGTGAAAGCACAGCCTTGGTATCTTATACCAACGATCTAGAAGGAGCCGAAGCACTGAAGCAAGAAATGCTTGCGCTTGAAGGCATCGATGAAGTCCTTGTGATGCCTCTTGGACCAGTTATTTCAGCCCACGTCGGCCCGAATTCCTTGATCGGATTTGTCATTGGAAAAGAAAATCGTAAATAATTTTCCAAATCGGTTGACTTTTATCTTAGAATTTTGATACAATAGTAGGCGGTATTGTTTACCCCATTTGTAAGGCCCCGGAACCTTTCAAATAACTCGCGGACCGGAACATCCGCCCTGTAAACAAAAACGACATTCATATAGGAGAAATCATGAACAAAACTACATTCATGGCTAAACCAGGCCAAGTAGAACGCAAATGGTACGTTGTTGACGCAACTGATGTACCTCTTGGACGCCTTTCAGCAGTTGTTGCTAGCGTGCTTCGCGGAAAAAACAAACCAACATTCACACCTCACACTGATACAGGTGACTTCGTAATCGTTATCAATGCTGAAAAAAAGTTAAATTGACTGGTAAAAAAAGCAACTGATAAGATCTACTACACTCACTCAAACCACCCAGGTGGATTGAAATCAATCTCTGCTGGTGAACTTCGTTCTAAAAAAATGCAGTTCGTTTGATCGAGAAAAATCAGTTAAAGGTATGCTTCCACACAATACTCTTGGCCGCGCTCAAGGTATGAAATTGAAAGTATTCGTTGGAGCTGAGCACACTCACGCTGCACAACAACCAGAAGTTCTTGATATTTCAGGACTTATCTAAGGAAAGGAACAATAAAGTATGTCACAAGCACAATATGCAGGTACTGGACGTCGTAAAAAACGCTGTTGCACGCGTTCGCCTTGTTCCAGGAACTGGTAAAATCACTGTTAACAAAAAAAGATGTTGAAGAGTACATCCACACGCTGACCTTCGTCTTGTAATCAACCAACCATTCGCAGTTACTTCAACTGCAGGTTCATACGACGTTTTCGTTAACGTTGTAGGGTGGTGGATACGCAGGTCAAGCAGGAGCAATCCGTCACGGTATCGCTCGTGCCCTTCTTCAAAGTAGACCCAGACTTCGCGATTCATTGAAACGCGCAGGGACTTCTTACACGTGACTCACGTAAAGTTGAACGTAAGAAACCAGGCTTGAAAAAAAGCTCGTAAAAGCATCACAATTTAGTAAACGTTAAAACTTATTTAAACTTATTGAAAGCATTTCGTATCAAAAAATACGGGATGCTTTTTCTGTTCACCCCAAATTTTTTTGTAACTAGGTGATACTTGAAATTAATACAAATTTGGTTGTTTTTGATAAATCTAAGCAACACTAAATGATGAAGTGAAAGGGGATGAATCTTTGATAGTATTCATTTATTGTGAAATATGATATATTTATTAATTAGATGGATGAATACTTCTAGAGTTAAATATAGCATAATAGGGACAGACTTTTTGGTTTATTTTTGTTTGTAGTCGGATTATGAAAAGAATATCCAATATTATGCGATAAGATAGAATGTTACAAAAAAAGAAAGGGGATGCAATCCGATGAAGAAAAGACAGATTAATTGTATTGACAGATGCTGTTCTAGCAATTATTATGACCATCTTGATTTTAGAGTTAGAAAAAAACCAACAACACCAAGTCTTGAAGCTTTTTTTGGGATTTACGGCAAAATTTCTTTGCTTGTTTTCTTTCCTTTTTTTCTGGTTGGGATCGTTATGGATGGCACTAAACACATTATGGGGAAAAGGTTGAGAAAAATTTCCTCAGAAATTATTTGGTGGAATTTGTTTCTACTCTTGGAGCGGCAGGAGTTCTCTTTGGAGAATTTCATGCCATCCAAGATACCAGTCTGAATGATGTGGTGGACCGGATCTATATAAATGTCAAGGATTTACCGTTTCAGTCCTTGGGAGCTTTTAGCTAATATCCTGTCTGATGTTAAGAAGGGACTGATTCAAGACAGTCATATCTGGTCTTTCTTCCAGTCATTTTTCAAACAATATCAGTTGATAATCAGCTTAAATCAGATCTATCAGTTTGTCTATCTTTCTCTGATGGAGATCATGTCCTATCTTCACTTTGATTATTGGAAAAAAACGGCTCGGTCAGGAGCTAGTATGAATAAGGAGAACAAATGAGACGTTTAAAAAAATGTTATGGCATATTATACAGGTTACGGGTTTTACTCGGTTTTGCTCTGAGTTTTTGTGACCTTTGTTTTTGGGTCAGGAGGCGTGCTTTTCCTAGTTGAACCTGCTATCACAAATTACGGAGACGGTCTTTGGTATGCTTTTGTGACTTCGACGACTGTCGGCTACGGGGATCTCCTAGCTGTGACCTTGATTGGAAGGATTACCAGTGTCTTCTTGACGATTTATGGGCTCATATTTTTTTGGCTGTTTATCAGCTGTTATTATTAATTATTATACCGATTTAAATAAGGAAGAGGAGAGGACAAATGACTGCCAATTATTCAACACGTGAATACCGTGAGAAACTATATGATGACCTTCATGTTCGATTGAGAGATACAGTGATTTTGATGTGTTCGATTTTTATTGCCTCTATCGGTCTAAATATGAATTCAACAGCTGTCATTATTGGGAGCCATGCTGATTTCACCTCTCATGACACCGATTGTTGGACTTGGGTTTGGTTTAGCTATTTTTTTGATACGCGTTTAATCAAGCAATCTCTAGAGGGTTTTATTTGACTCAAGTGTTGGTCAGTTTGCTTGTCTCGACTCTGTATTTCTGGATTTCTCCCTTGTCTTATGCAAGTAGCGAGTTGATTGCACGAACCTCTCCAACCATTTGGGATGTTCTCATTGCTATTGCTGGTGGGATTGCTGGTGTCATCGGTTCAAGGAAAAAAAGAAGCAAACAATATCGTGCCAGGAGTAGCCATTGCTACAGCTCTGATGCCACCTATCTGTACTGCTGGCTATGGTTTAGCTAATGGGAAATGTACGATTTTTTTATTTGGGGGCTCTCTATCTTTTCTTGATCAACTGTGTCTTTCATCATGCTAATCAACATTGTTGGAACAAGAATTTATGATGAGACAAATCTCCTTTAACTTCATTTAAAGAGCTGAAACATGAAAAATGAGAATTGGGCTTGATCTCTTTGATTGTATTGTTGATTCTTCCAGCTAGCTATTCAGCAGTCACTCTGACGATGGATCAAGCACGCAAAAGAAGGGATCAAACAGTTTGTAGGAAAAAGAGTTCGCTAATTATACGATTATTAATCAAGTCTACAAGTCAAGTAACAATGAATTGGTCTTGACAGTTGTTGGAGATCCGATTTCAGAAGAAGAATTAGAAACCACTCACCAAAAAAACAAGACTCTTACGGTATTCAATCTGTTCAATTGAAAGTGAATCAAGTTCAGAACTCGCCAACATTAGATAGTGAAGCGACCAAGGAATTTTTATGAAAACATTGACAAGTATATTGATCAAAAAAACTCTCTGAAAAAAAGATTCACAAAAACGATCTCGTAAAAAGAAAATGAAGCAGACAAGGATTGAGGACAATGAACTGAATCGGTTTTTACGCCGTGTTTTTTTCTTGTATCTTCCTCTTTCTTACTTATAGCAGGTTGTTTTTGCTTGAATAAGAAATAAATTAGAAGTTCTATCATCTAAGAAAAAAATGATGAAAAAAATCATTTAACTAATGGTGTGAACGTTTAGTGTTTATCAGCTCCATTCTCTGTAATTTTTGGGGTAAAATCCACACCATTTAGATAAAATTAGTTGAATTTGATTGGAAAAACGCTTTTATAAAAGCGGAGAAAAGTCTTGATATTACGCTGTTTTTAGTCCAACTGAAATTCATACTTTTCCAAACCAGGTCTTAAAAAAGGCTCGTAAAAGCATCACAGTTCTAGTAAACGTTAATTCGTTGCTGGACAGCAGAATACAAACGAAAACACTTTGCATCTTGCAAGGTGTTTTTTTCTATGAGAACTGGCGGTGCGCAATTAGGATAGCTCTAGCGACTTTAGTCGCATAGAGATATGCTATGCACAGTTGCCTCAAGAAAACAATGCTTCTTGGTCCACCCTGTTAGACAAGCTTCAAAACCAAGGAATCCAACAGATTTCTCTTGTAGTTACAGATGGCTTTAAGGGGCTTGAGCAGATTATCAGTCAGGCTCACCCATTAGCTAAACAACAATGTTGCTTAATTCATATTAGTCGAAATCTAGCTAGTAAAGTGAAACGAGCAGATAGAGCGGTTATTCTGGGGCAATTTATAATGATTTATCGTGCTGAAAAATTTAGAAATGGCAGGACAAGCTTTTAGAGGACTTTCTCGCCGAATGGAAACCAAAGTATAGGAAAAGTCATGGAAAGTCTGGAGAAGACGGATAATCTTTTAACTTTTTATCAGTTTCCCTACCAGATTTGGCACAGCATGTATTCGACAAACCTCATTGAGTCTCTTAACAAAGAAATCAAACATCAAACGAAAAAGAAGGTTCTTTTTCCTAATGAGGAGGCTCTGGAACGTTACTTAGTTACGTTGTTTGAAGATTATAATTTCAAGCAAAGTCAACGAATCCATAAAGGGTTTGGTCAATGTTCTGATACACTTGAAAGCTTATTTAATTAACACTCCGTAACTCTACTTAAGTGTTTACACATAATTATTTACAGTATCAAAAAATAAAGTATATTGTTTTCATCATAATATAATTAAATATCAGTATAGAGAATTTTATCTATATATCAGATATCAGCAATTGCTTTTGCTGTCATTTTTCGCTACAATAGTTACAAGGAGGAAATAAACATGTTAAAAGAAGTATTAAACGTCGCAAAAGTTGCGAAAAAATCATCTCTATTCTTAGGAGGGGTAGCATTTGGGACGCTTGGCTTGAAAGTCTTAGCAAGTAAAGAAGCTAAGAAAGGCTATTCTAAGGCCTTGGCTAAAGCTTACAAATTGAAAGATGGACTGGATGCATCTGTTTCTGTTGTAAAACAACACGGTGATGATGTTTTACAAGACGCTAAATATTTATACGAACAGGAAAAGAAAGAAGAACAATTAGATAGCCTGACAGGTGAATAATATGTCTTTTAAAGTGCTACACAGAGGATATCAACATATCCGATTATCGTCCTCGTTTTCACTGACCTTGGATATTCAAGATTATCTTCGTTCCTTGGCTAAAGATGAAAAAGGGATCGACTCTATTCAGTTTTATATGGATCAGCAGCACTTTACTCTACGTATGAAAGAAGGCTTCTCTGTATTAGAAAATGCAGAGGCCTTTTTAAAAAAAATTGACAAGGGGAAAGTTTCGGACTTGATGACTCTTCCCATTCGTAGAGAAGAGAGTGCTTATTCAATTGTATCGGGTGCAGCGATTAAGCGTTTGCTGTTTCGAAGTTTTGTACCCTACCCTATTCGTTATATTTGGACTTGTTATCAGGCTTTGGGTTATGTCAAAGAAGCCTATCAAACTTTAGCGCGCAAGGAACTAACCATGGAGGTCTTGGACTGTTCGGCCATTTTGTTGTCCTTGTTTATGAACCAATCCAAGACAGCTAGCAACATCATGTTTATGCTTGATTTGGGTAATCATCTGGATCAGTGGTCTTTAAAAAAAACAGCAACAGATTTGGAACAAAGCCTTCTTGCTAAAGAAAGTGATGTTTTCTTAGTGCGGGGAGACATGGTCATCAGCATCAAGAGTTCTGATGTTCAAGTAGGTGATGTATTAGTTGTCTCCCAAGGTAATGAAATCTTGTTTGACGGCCAAGTGGTTTCAGGATTAGGCATGGTCAATGAGAGTTCCTTGACTGGAGAGAGCTTCCCTGTTGAAAAGAAAGAGGGAGATTCTGTATGTGCGAATACTGTTTTGGAAACAGGAGAGTTAAGAATTCGTGTGACTGATAATCAGATAAACAGTCGTATTTTGCAACTCATCAATCTGATGAAAAAATCTGAAGAGAGTAAGAAGACAAAACAACGTCATTTTATTAGGATGGCAGACAAGGTTGTAAAATATAACTTCTTAGGTGCTGGTTTGACTTATCTGTTAACAGGTTCGTTTTCAAAAGCCATTTCCTTTTTATTGGTGGATTTTTCATGTGCTCTAAAAAAATATCCACACCTGTAGCCTACCTTACGGCCATAAAGGAAGGTCTAAATCGAGAAATGGTTATTAAAGATGGTGATGTATTAGAAAAAAATATCTGGAAGTGGATACTTTCTTGTTTGATAAAAACGGGTACCATCACGACGAGTTATCCTTTGGTTGAAAAGGTTCTTCCTTTCGGAGATTATACTGAGAAAGATATTTTAAGAATAAGTGCATGTTTGGAGGAACATATCTATCATCCTATTGCCAATGCAATTGTTAAACAAGCTGAAATTGAAGGCATTGAACACGAAGAAATGCATGGCAAGCTTCAGTATGTTGCAAGCAAAGGGATTAAATCGCAAATTGATGGTCAATCGGTTGTCATTGGAAATTATGTACTAATGCAAGACGAACAGGTAAGAATTAGTTCTGAGCAGCTGGCCTTGATTGAGCAATATAAGACTCATTACAATTTATTGTTTTTGGCTTATAAGAAAGAATTAATTGGGATGTTTTGTATCCACACTCCCTTGAGAAGCGAGGCGAAAGTTGCATTGAAAAAAAGCTAAAGCGCCAAGGGAAAAAACTGATTCTGGCAACTGGTGATACGTTGGCTAGAACAGAAGAGTTGGTTAAAGATCTGCCATTTGACAACGTTTATACTGATTTAAAACCAGATGGTAAGTTTCAGTTGGTTCAGGAATTACAGAAAGCTGGCCGAACTATTTTTGATGGTTGGAGACGGGTTAAACGACTCTGCTGCCTTGACGCTTGCAGATATTGGGGTTGTGATGAATGAAAGTGCTGATATTTCTAAGCAGATGAGTGATATTTTATTATTAGATAATCGTTTAGATTTCTTCGAGGAATTGAATTCTTTATCTGAATCGTTGCAGAAATTAATTCAAAGAAATATTCAAGAAAACAGTTGTAATAAATGGAAGTTTAATTGGATTTGGGTTGTTAAATTGGTTAAGCCCATCTAATCTTTCGATATTGCACAATCTGACTACTTTAAGAATCGTCCTTCGTAGTCTTTCTATTAAAAAGTAGGTAAGAGACCGAGAAGCTGAGGTTATAAAAACTAAAAAGGAGTTGTCTCATTTGAGAATAACGGCTCTTTGTCAACTGTAGTGGGTTGGTGGAAAAATTATACCCTGGAGAGGACCAAATTGGTTCTCTCCTTTTAAATATTGAAAAACCATTGGCAGTGGACATACTTTAAGATTATATATTTCTGAAACTAGTTTCACAATACAAATATTGACATGCAATTATTAATTGGTGGATTTTAAGTTGACATCTATAAATTTTAATGTTAGAATACATTCAAAAAAATATTTGAATGAGGTGTTTTATGATTCAAAAATATTGTTACTTCAATAATCCTGTATTCTGGGACAGCCGTAGACTTACTTATTATCCTAATGTTATTTTTTTGCCAAAAGAAAAAGCAGAAAAGACATCATTAACATCTATTTAGGACAATTTCTAGGCTCTGTTAGTCTAATATTGCTAAGTTTACTTTTTTTGCATTTGTCTTAAATTATATTCCTAGTAAAGAGATTTTTAGGTTTACTCGGTTTGATTCCAATTTTCCTAGGCCTCAAAGTTTTTGCTTTTTAGGAGATTCTGATGGAGAAGCTATTGCAAAAGATGGTTTGCGAAAAAGACAATAAAAACTTGATTTTTCTAGTCGCTATGATTACTTTTTGCAAGTTGTGGCGCTGACAATATTGGTGTCTTTGTCCCATATTTTACAACCTTAAATTTAGCGAATTTGATAGTGACTTTACTTACTTTTTCTAGTCATGATTTATCTCTTGGTTTTTCTGCCCAAAAATTGGCACAAGTCCCTTCTGTTGGAGAAACTTTGGAAAAAAATATAGCAGATGGTTTATTGCCGTTGTCTATTTAGGATTGGGGATGTATATCCTGATTGAAAACAACAGCTTTGACATGCTGAGGGCTGTGTTCGGCTAGGAGAAAAAAATTATGAAAAAAAGATAGTATCTGTCAAGTGGATGTTATAAATCAACAAAATGTTATAACCGCAACGAACTACCTTGAAAAGGAAAAAAAGTCCAAAAAAATCACTTCGTATTTTATCAAAAGTTTACCGATAATAAACAGATAAATATCATCTTTTATCTCCTTGCTGTTGAAGAACTCTGTGTCTGTGATATAGCCTGTTTACTAAATCTCAGTATGGCATCTGCCTCTCACCATCTTCGTAAACTAGCCAATCAAAAACATCTTGGATACTAGAAGAGAGGGAAAAATTATATATTATTTTATAAAAGATGAGGAAATCAAAGACTTTTTAATCAACTAGGATAACAACTATTTTTACTACTTTATCATGATTATATATAGGACTTATCTATGAAATTTTTTTGATGAAAAATTACTCACAAGAAAAGACCTACTCGTAGCAAATGTTTAAGAAAAAAAGTATAATTTAAAAGCAAAAGCGACCTAGGTAATGCAGGTCAAGTTAGCCAAGTTGAAAAGGGAGGAATTTGAAAGGATTTGTATCTTTTATTTTTTGTTTCATTTATGTCCTATGCTACTGGAATAGTTAGTAGTCATTTCATGAATCATACGGCACAGCTCTTTTATGGACTGATCGTTATTGTTTCAACGGTAGCAAACTGGTTTTTACATAAAGTAATTGATAAACCCAATATAGATCAGAAAGAATTACTTGAAGCTAACGCACAATATAGAAAGTTATTGATACCTGACCAAATAATTAAAGGAGTGGGATTGATTCTATCCTTAATTCTCTATCCTCCGATTATGATGTATAGTGTTTTGATTGCGGCATTTTACATCATAACTTTAAAAACACTATCTGAAAAAAGAGTGAATAACTAAAAAATGGTGATCAAAGTTAGGTGTATTATTTTAATGCTCACAGACCTAAACTATTCTCCTATTTATAATCTATTGATTCATATTTTATGAAATTAATCAGTAGATATCGTTCTGAAAAAGCCTTGATAATACGCTGTTTTTAGTCCAACTGAAACCCATACTTTCCAAAACCAGGTCTTAAGAAAAGCTCGTAAAGCATCACAATTATCAAAACGTTAATCAACACGCTTATATCAACGTTTACAGATATTTAAGAAATTTCTCTTGGATGTCTTTTTTTTGTCTAGCTAAATTTTACAAATTGGGCAATTTAGGGTTACTCAATAATATAAAAAAGATAAAAAATTTAAAGTTCGAATTTTAATTTTAAAAAAAGTAATTATTATTGAATATCTGTTCAAACATTTTTTTCTTTTTCTAAAGGTTAATATAAGTATATATACTTTAAAAAAAGGAAGTCAAACATCTTGCTCATAGATTTTTGCATTTTTAAAAAAATACATTTTGTCATATAATAATGTGGAAAATTGACGGATTCCTTTAAATAATCATATAATACGAATATGTAAACCCTTACATACTATTCTACTTATACTTGATAAAATGCAAGTTCTTGAGGATCTATAAATATATAGACACTCTTCTATTTATAAAGTGAAATAAAGAATCACGGAGAAAGTTTATGGATATTAAAGAGACATTCAACTAGCTAGACAATACAAAAATTTAATGATTTCAATAATCGCCTTGAAGGTTTTGAGAAACTTTTTAAAGACAAATATTATTTTACCCATCCCGAAGATTTTTAGCTCAATCTTTAGCATTTTGGTAAAGTATGGAAAAAAGTACAAGTAAATATATTTTATCGAAAAGGAGAGATATATGAGTGAAATAGTTATTAATGCTCAGAATTTATCTAAAAAAATTTTTATAATTTTTGATTCAAGACTCCCATTTATCAAGAGATTTTTTTGAAACGTAATCAAATAACGATTCGAGCTGTTCAAGATATTAGTTTTACGATTAAGAGAGGGAGTATAGTTGGCTTTATTGGGAGTAATGGAGCTGGTAAATCCACAACGATTAAAAATGTTGACTGGGACTCTTTATCCTAGTTCCGGAAAAATTAGAAGTGAATGGAGAAATTCCATTTAAAAAGAAGTATAAATTTTTAGAAAAAAATTTCAATAGTAGTAGGAAATAAATTACAGTTATTTCAAGATGTTTCGGCTATGGATTATTTTTCAATTGATTGGTACTTTATATGAGGTAGAACCGGCGATTTTACAAGAACGAATTCAGGAATTAAGCAATTTGTTGAATGTAAAAGATCAGCTTTACCAGCAGGTCCGGACCCTCTCTTGGACAAAAAAATGAAAATGGAGTTTATCGCGGCATCTTTTAACAAGTCCGAAATATTATTTTTAGACGAGCCTACTATAGGGTTAGATATACAGTCTAAAAAAGATATCAGAACATTTTTAAAGAAAATGAATGAAGAATGTCATACTACTATTATTTTAACGAGTCATGATATGGATGATATTTCGTCTGTTTGTGACGAATTAATCGTCATTGACAAAGGAAAAAAATTATTTTGCAGGAGTCAATGGATGTTATTTTATCTAAATTTTCTGATTTTAAATATTTAAAGATAAAAATGACATTAGATTTGGTACCAGAGTTATGCTCTGTTAAAGGAGTAGTAGTCATTTCTCAAACAAAAATCGGAATGTATACTAAAAAAATACCTAGAGATTTTTGTCTTTGAGACATTAGAATCAATCAATAAGCTTGTAGATATAGAAGATTTTGAAATATCAAATCTTTCTTTAGAAGAAATTATTTTACAAAACTATTTTTACAAAAAAAGGAGCACAATTGAAAAAAAGAAATGTCTATTATTCTGATATCATTTCGATCTATTTTTGAACTATAAATCAAGTGTACTATTGTTAATGTTACAGGCAAGTATACAAATTATGATATCAGTATTTTTATGGACGTATATATATCAGAGTAACCAGATAAATATAGCAGGATATGATTTTACCTCAATGGTTCAATACTATTTGGGGACTATAATTTTTTTCATATTTTGTTTTTTTATCCAGTTGATTGGGAAATCAATGACGATGTTCATTCAGGAAATTTTTTTAGCATATTAATAAAAACCTGTTACTTTTTTTATAAGTATTATTTTTTTGTAAAATGCTTGGAGATAGGCTTGCTCATTTATTATTTATCATCATTCCTGTCATTTTATTCTCCAGTGTTTATTACAAGAATGAGTTATTAACCATTGAAATTCTTATTTTAGGAAGTATTGCAATTATTCTATCTATGGTTCTATGGTTTTTAATATCATGTTGTGTAGGTATGCTTTCTTTTTGGTTAGAAAATATTTTTTTGTCCTTACTGTTAAAGAAATAGTAATTCAGTTTTTATCAGGAATATTATTGCCTTTAAGTTTTTTCAAATAATTTTCGTCTGTTTTTTTAGATGTATTACCTTTTAAATACTTAGTATATGAACCGCTTCAGATGTTTAGTAATGATACATATAAATTAATAGACTATTTGAGAATTATTTGTATTCAATTGATTTGGTGCATCATTTTTTTATATTATATCAAGATTCATATTGAGAAAAAGGAGTGGAGCACTTCTCAAATGTGGGAGGATAAAAATGTTTAGAATAAAAAGTAATTTTTAGGCTACTTCATTTTGGTTTTAAATCTGATATGAATTTTTCATTTTGACTTCTTTTTGTGGTCTATTTTTCGTCGATACTGTGGATTGGTTTTACCTATTGTATTTTTTTAGATTGATTTTCTTAAACATAGACTCTTTTTAATGGTTGGGACTATTATCAAATTTTATTTTTTTGGTAGGTTCCTACACTATTGTAGATGGAGTTATGATGGGATTGTTAATTAGAAGTATGGGAATTTTTAGAATCAGATATTTTGAGTGGTAACTTGGATCAAATTTTATTGAGGCCGTTTGATACTCAGTTGTTCTATATTTTTTTAGATCATTTAATTTAGTTCAATTCGTGAATACTTTTTGGTCTTGCGATCATTTTTTTATAAGTTATGGAAATTTAAATGTACATTTAAATTCATTAAAAAAATATTATTTTATATCCTTTCTTTAATGTGTGGTTGTATTATATATTATTCAATTTGGTTTCTAATAACGATTAGTTCATTTTGGTTCCCAACTAAATTTTTCAAAAAGTAGATGTATTTTTTTGAATTATATTGGAATTTCTAAGTATCCATATAATATTTTTTTACAGGTATTAACAGATTGATCACTATGTTATTTGTTCCCAATTTATTAATTGCCAATCCTGCAGTATTAATATTTTTAGGGAAAGATACATTGAACCTATTTTTTTCTATCAAATAGTTTTTTTACAGTTTTTTTGATTATTATCAGTCGTACAATTTTTTTAGAAAAAGGATTGAAAAAAATATGAAAGTGCAGGAAGATAAACAATGTTGTTCAGTTATATGTTTGACTAAAGGAAGTGATTCGCTGTACTTTGTTTTGTGGTCATTGAAACATCAGATAATTATAAACTATAATTTAAAGAATAGTATTATTAACTTATAGGTGCTAAGAAAAAAATTTAAAGAAATTCCCTCATTCAATCAAACTTATTCATATTTTTTTAAAAATAAGAAAAATAGTTGGATTTTTGATGATGGTTGATATAAAAGCTAAACTGAAAGTACCTGAAATCCATACTGTGCAAACCAGGTCTTAAGAAAGCTCGTAAAGCTTCACAATTTAGTAAACGTTAATTCGAAAGAATTACAATATTTACAAAGAACACCTTTCGAGGTGTTCTTTTTATGTTTTCATACTAAATTGTGGCAGTTGACGTAGTTGTTGTGGCTTTAGCCACTTACAAATACGGCTGCAATTCGACGAAGTCAATTGCCTCTAAACGTTAATTCGTTGCTGGAAAGCAGAATACAAACGAAAACACTTTGCATCTTGCAAGGTGTTTTTTGTATGAGAACTGGCGGTGCGCAATTAGGATAGCTCTAGCGACTTTAGTCGCATAGAGATATGCTATGCACAGTTGCCCCAAGAAAACAAGCGAAGCGATGTTTGAATGGATGGCAACCACTGCACTCAAAATGTTAATTCGAAAGAATTACTATACTTACAAAGAGCACCCTTCGGGGTGTTTTTTCTATACCTAAGATAAATGGAAAATAAAAACCCACCCTATCTTTCACAGTCAAATGTGACTGTAGAAAATAGAGTGGGTCTAGGATGTTAAAGACTATTTGTCGTCTTTATGAAAGATATTTTTAACGCCCTTGATAGCTCCTTCAACAGCTTCTTTTGCATCTTCAGCAACTTCTTTTGCTTTTGAAGCAACTTTTTCAGCAGTGCCTTCAGCTTCTGTTTTTGTATCGCCGGTTAATTTACCGAAGCCTTCTTTAACAGAACCTTTTGCTTGGTTCAATTTTTCTTCTAATGACATAGCGTCACCTCCATGAAGTTAGTCGTTTATTTCTCTGAATTTCAAGACAGTTGATTTAAAAAAATTAAAAACTATTTAGTCTCAGATTAGATATGAGTATATGCTTTCTGAAAATGGAAAGTCAAATTTTTCGCTACGGTATTCTAAAAAGCAGGATCGATTTTCTGGTCACGAATAATGACCGACTAATAAGTCACGATATTTCGTTTTTTTCCAGCAAAGATTTGAAACGAAAGAAGCAAAAAAACTTTTTCTGTCTCCAATGAAAATAAATGGTATAATGGTCGTGAATGGAGACATCGTAACGCTGTTTTTTTGAAAAAAAGAGAAGATAAATATGAAAAGAATCCTCACAACCTATCCTGTTATCAGTACTTTAGCTCTAATCTGTTTGCTGCTCGGTCTATTGACTTCCTTTTATGGGGATGCTATGTATGACCTATTGGCTTTTCATTCAAAGCCGGTGTATGGTTGGCAATATGTTAGTGGGACCCTGATGCACGGTAGTAAAGGAGCACCCTATCTGGTTTTTATGGGTCCATTTGTTGTTAAATGGACTCATGATCCTTCCCTTCGGAGGACTGCTAGAAAGAAAAAAGAGGCTCCAGACAAGTCTTGATCGTTTTTGTGACGGCGACAGTCCTCTCTTCCATCGTTTTTCACCTCTTAACCCAGGAGCAGGACATTCAGGCAACAGGGATCTCTGCTGTAGGATACGCCTTTGTGACCGGAGGAGTCCTGCTCCTGCCAAAGATGTGGAAAGAATTTTCACTCACCGTAAAATGGTTTTATCTATTCTTAATTTTTCTATCTGGCCTCATGCTCTTACCAGCAATCACCGGATGGATCTCAACACTATTGCATCTTTCAGGGATTGTGAGTTATCTATTGGTCTTTATCGGAAGTAAAGTCTTGAAGGGGAGAAGCTAACTATTAAGACGGCTCCTCAGTAAGGTTTTCATCGTACTTCCTTGACTCTTCCTCTACCAGGCCGTATAATATTCTATATCAATGAAGAAATCACCTTTTGTCATTGTGCAAAGGGTGATTTTATAACGAAAAAAAGGAGACACAATGGGGTATATCTCTACTATTAAAACGGCTGTTCAGCTCTTTCCTTTCCTGGCATTTTTGCTGACCTTGCCCTACATGATTTTGAATTATCGAAAATATGGTTCGGTCAATAAATTGCGGGTGCTGATTTTCTATTCTTTTATGCTTTACTTGATGACGGTCTATCTCTTGGTGATCTTGCCTCTGCCGGATCCAAGTAAGATTCATACTAGCTACTCGGAAATGGTCAATCTCCATCCCTTTGCTTTTGTGGTGGATTTTTTCAAGGAGAGCCCCTTTGATTTAGCGCAGACTGGTACTTGGATTCAAGCCCTTAAGCATCCAACTTTTTATGTGCCTGCCTTTAATGTCCTGATGTTGATTCCTTTTGGGATGTATCTGCGCTATTATTTCAAGTGTGGTTTTAAGAAAACGATTCTTCTGACAGCTCTCTTTAGTCTCTTTTTTTGGAGCTGACCCAGTTATCAGGTCTCTATTTTTCTGTATCCGGGTCCTTACCGCCTAGCAGATGTCGATGATATTATTCAAAATACTACCGGTGGTGGAGTGGGCTATCTGCTCGGTTGGTTCCTGGTTTGGTTATTGCCAACACGAGACGAAATTGACGAGCATTCTTTCCGAGTAGGGACCAGAGTATCTGGTTTTCGGATGGGTCTTGCCTTCTTGATCGACTTTGTGATGCTATCCTTGCTTTACGCGGTAATCGAGCGTTTAGAGACGATTCCTTATGTAGCGGTTTTGGCTGTTTATTTTGGTTTGATTCCCTTTGTGGCGGGGCAAAACCTTGGGAATGGCTTTATTGAAATTCCGCTTGCATTTTGACAAGCAAAAAAATGGCTTCGCACCATCTGGCGGGGAATCCTAGTAGTAGGTTATTTCTATCTGATTCCTCAAGGGTTGTTCTATTTGATTTCGCTCTTGAATAGCGATTTGACGGACAATTCCCTCTTAACCCTGTCCATGATTTTATTGCTCTTCTTTGTGCTTTTATTGTACCTGATTCTCACTCTTGCCATCGTCTTACTCAATCGTCGCTTTCCCGTTTGACCGTCTAGCTGGGGCTGAGTATGAGAGTACGGTGCGCGTGAAGAAAGAGCTCTTAAAAGGATGAAACTGAATCGTCAAAAATAGAGAGTGGGACAGAAATCGGTAATTCGTTAGAATTTCGATTTCGTCGTCTCACCTCCGCACAGTTGAGTAGGGCTGTAAAAGCTGATGAAATCAGCGTAGTAGAGCCCACTCAACCACTGCGTCTTGCTCGACAATCCAAAAACAATAAAGAGGCTAGGACTTTTGTCCCAGCCTCTTTATTTTTTTATACACGTTTAATATATCCGAACGTTCCCAGTTGAGAAGGGCGATTTTAAGGGGATTGTGCTACAATGGAAGCAAATAGATAGAATGGAGCAGTGAAATGAAAGCAATTATTACAGTCGTTGGAAAAGACCAAAAAGGAATCGTAGCGGGTGTTGCAACGAAAAGTAGCAGAATTAGGGACTCAATATCGATGATATCTCTCAAACCGTATTGGATGAATACTTTACCATGATGGCGGTCGTATCGTCAGATGAGAAAAAAGATTTCACACAGCTTCGTTCAGAGTTGGAAGAATTCGGTCAGTCTCTGCATGTGAAAATCAATATCCAAAGCGCAGCGATTTTTGATGCCATGCACAATTTGTAAGATAGGGGTTGAGAATTTATGGACATTAAACAGGTAACAGAAACCATTGCCATGATTGAGGAGCAGAACTTCGATGTTCGGACCATCACCATGGGGATTTCGCTTCTAGATTGTATTGATCCGGATATCGAAAAGGCAGCAGAAAAAGTCTACAATAAGATTGTGACAAAGGCCAAAGATTTGGTGGCTGTGGGGATGAGATTGCAGCAGAACTTGGCATTCCCATTGTGAATAAGCGGGTTTCGGTCACTCCGATTTCTATTATCGGAGCAGCAACCAATGCGACAGACTATGTACCCTTTGCCAAGGCGCTGGATCGTGCGGCCAAAGAAGTTGGGGTCAACTTTATCGGTGGCTTCTCAGCCCTGGTTCAAAAAGGCTACCAAAAAGGGGATGAAATCCTCATTAATTCCATTCCTCGCGCCCTTGCAGAGACAGATTTTGTCTGCTCTTCAGTCAATATCGGATCGACCAAGACAGGGATCAATATGACCGCTGTCCGAGACATGGGCCGTGTTATTAAAGAAGCATCTCAAGCAGATCCAATGGGGCCTGGTAAGCTCGTAGTTTTTGCCAATGCAGTAGAAGATAATCCTTTTATGGCGGGTGCCTTCCACGGTGTCGGTGAAGCGGATGTTGTCATTAACGTTGGGGTTTCAGGACCAGGTGTCGTCCAACGGGCCATCGAAAAAGTTCCCGGAGCAAGCTTTGATGTATTGGCGGAAACAGTCAAGAAGACAGCTTTCAAGATTACCCGTGTCGGTCAATTAGTCGGTCAAATGGCTAGTGAACGCCTAGGAGTAGAGTTTGGAATTGTCGACTTGTCTCTCGCACCAACACCAGCTGTTGGGGACTCGGTTGCCCGTGTCCTTGAAGCCATGGGGCTTGAAGTGGTAGGAACCCACGGAACTACCGCAGCGCTGGCTCTGCTCAATGACCAAGTGAAAAAAGGTGGCATCATGGCTTGTAACCAAGTCGGTGGGTTGTCAGGTGCCTTCATTCCGGTCTCAGAGGATGAGGGGATGATTGCGGCGGTTCAATCAGGTCATATCAATTTGGAAAAATTGGAAGCTATGACAGCTATCTGTTCCGTCGGTTTGGATATGATTGCCATCCCAGCTGATACTCCAGATACAACCATTGCGGCCATGATCGCCGATGAAGCAGCTATCGGGGTGATCAACCAAAAGACAACAGCCGTTCGGATCATTCCTTATGGAAAAGAAGGCGATATGTTAGAGCTCGGTGGACTTCTTGGATCTGCTCCGGTAATGAAGGTCAACAAAGCTTCGTCAGCTGATTTCATTGCCCGTGGTGGTCAAATTCCAGCTCCGGTTCATAGCTTTAAAAACTAAGAGAAATCTAGTATAATAGTAGAAAATAGAAAAGTCTGTGATGATGAAACTCCAGACTTTTTTCTTGCAAAAGGAGACAAGATGGCTAAAACAAGATTATTTGTGATTCGTCATGGGAGAACCATGTTTAATACCATTGGTCGTGCTCAAGGCTGGTCCGATACGCCCTTGACAGCAGAAGGAGAACGAGGGATTCAGGCTCTAGGAATCGGCTTGCGTGAGTCCGGTTTGGAGTTTACTCGAGCTTATTCCAGTGATTCAGGCCGTGCCATTCAGACCATGGGGATCATTCTTGATGAATTGGGCTTGAAAGACCAGATTCCTTATCGCTTTGACAAACGGATCCGCGAGTGGTGTTTTGGTAGCTTTGATGGGGCCTACGGTGGGGAGCTCTTTCACGGTGTAGTGCCGCGCGTGCTAGATGTAGAAGACTATAAGACTTTGACCTTGGAAGACTTGGCCAATGGAATTTGCCAAGTGGATACAGCAAATTGGGCTGAACCTTGGGAAGTTTTGAAAAGCCGAATCCTAGAAGGTTTTGAAGCCATTGCCAAAGAAGTAGAAGAAAATGGTGGAGGCAATGCCTTGGTGGTCAGCCATAGTTGGACCATTCAGACCTTGGTCTGCTTGGTCGAAGAAAAACCAAATCTCAATCTGCCTCTTTCAAACGGTAGTGTTACCCTTGTAGAATATGAAGATGGAGTATTGACGGTTAAGGGGATTGGAGATAGCAGTTACCGTGAGGTCGGTGAAAGCTTGCAAGAATCCTAGTCCGTCCTGAAAGGCTGACCCTTTGGTCATGGCCTTTTCTTTTTCTCAAAACTTGTAAGAGCTTTCCTACTTTCTTTTTGCAAAAAATGATATAATGAAAGAGATACATACGGAGGTAATACAATGACAAAAACCAGATTATATATTGCTCGTCATGGAAAAACCATGTTTAATACCATTGGGCGGGCACAGGGCTGGTCAGACACTCCGCTGACAGAAGCAGGAGAGCGTGGGATTCGAGAATTAGGACTTGGTCTCAAGGAAGCTGGGCTTTCTTTTGAAGAGGCTGTTTCGAGTGATTCTGGACGCACCATTCAAACCATGGGAATTATTCTTCAAGAACTTGGTCTGACAGGGAAAATCCCTTATCGTTATGACAAACGGATCCGCGAGTGGTGTTTTGGTAGTTTTGACGGTGCTTATGATGGCGATCTCTTCATGGGAGTTTTACCCCGTGTCTTTAAGGTCGATGATTTCCATCAGTTGAGCCTGATGGAGTTAGCAGAAGGGATCGTCGAAGTGGATACCACTGGTTGGGCTGAATCCTGGGGAACCTTGAGTGGTCGGATCAAAGAAGGATTTGAAGCCATCGCAAAAGAGGTAGAAGCAGCTGGCGGTGGCAATGCTATTGTGGTTAGCCATGGTATGACCATTACGACCTTGATTTATCTCATTGATCCAAAAGGCTGTCGAAGAATTGGTCTTGGACAACGGAAGCGTGACGGTTTTGGCCTATGAAGATGGTGCCTTTCATATTGAAAAGATTGGGGATATGTCCTATCGTAAGGTTGGAGCAAAACTTCTAGAGGGTGGCCATGACGAATAAGTATAGACGCGCAAGAAAAAAACGTAAGAAATGGTGGCCTTACCTATTGAGTTTCTTTCTTCTTGTGGTCCTTGGATCGGGAATTGGTGCTTACTTAGCGAAGCCAAGCTTGTTTTCAGGGCTTCAGTTTTGGAAGGCTAAAAAAACAGCTGTAACGACTCCCTCTTCTTCTAAGAAAAAGAAAGAAAAATCAGATTTACCAGCCGTTTCGACCAAAAAGACTGGCAGTTGATCTTGGTCAATCGTGACAATGTGAAGCCTGAGCTGAACCCACAATTGACAGATGTGGATGCTATCAAAGTGGATAGTCGGATTGTAGAACCAACTCGTCAATTTTTAGAAGCGGCTCGAAAAATTGCCCCAGAAGAAACCTTGATATCAGGCTATCGAAGTGTGGCCGAGCAAACAGAGCTCTATAATGAACGTGTTGCGCAACTAGAGGCTAGCGGTCTTTCGCACGAAGAAGCTGAAAAGCAGGTGCAGACCCAGGTACAGGTCCCTGGTGCGAGTGAACACCAGACAGGGGCTTGCGATTGATATGAGTGTCGAAGCTGGTCAAAGTGATGAGTTGGGCATGCAGCTGGCTGCCATCGCACCGCAATATGGCTTTGTGCTTCGCTACCCAGATGGGAAGAGCAACATCACGGGTGTGAATTTTGAGAATTGGCATTTCCGTTATGTTGGCGTAGAAAATGCTCAGTATATGGCCAAAGCATCAGCTAGTATTGAAGAATATATTCAGCTATTGAAAAAAGCTGGCAAATAAGAGGAGATTCACTTCTCTAGGTCTTAAGAATGATTTTTAGCACTCTTGAAAAAAGAGTGCTAATTTTTTGGATTTTTCTCTTGACTTTCTTTTGGATGGGTGTATAATAGAATCATGGTTTAGCACTTGAGTGTTTAGAGTGCTAAAAAATGAAAGAGAGGTGAGGTCATGGTTACAGAACGTCAAAATGAGATTCTCAATCTTGTTGTCGATATCTTTACCAAGACCCACGAACCAGTCGGTTCAAAAGCGCTACAAGATGTGATTCAATCCAGTAGTGCGACCATTCGAAACGACATGGCTGCCCTCGAAAAACAAGGCTTACTAGAAAAGGCCCACACTTCGAGTGGCCGCATGCCTAGTCGAGCTGGTTTTCAATATTTTGTTCAGAACTCGCTTGATCTAGAGTTGATTGATGAGCAAGATGTCTACCAGGTGGTGAAAGCCTTTGATTTCGAAGCCTTTAAGTTAGACGATATCTTGGATGCTACGGCCAAGTTACTAGCCCAGATGACGGGCTACACCGCAGTGATTCAGGATGTTGAACCGACACGTCAGCGCTTGACTGGTTTTGAGATTGTTCCATTATCCAATCACGATGCCTTAGCGGTTCTGACCTTGGATGAATCAAAGCCCTGTCACCGTCCAGTTTGCCATTCCAAAGAATTTCTTAACCAGTGACTTGGAAATCTTCCATCAGCTGGTTCAAGAGCGCTTCATTGGAAATACAGTCTTGGATATCCACTACCGCTTGCGGACAGAGATTCCACAGATTGTACAGCGCTATTTCAAGACGACAGACAATGTGCTGGATCTCTTTGATTACGTCTTCTCGCAACTGTTTCAAGAACTGGTCTTTGTAGAAGGAAAGGTTTCATCATTAACCTACGCCGATCTTCAGACCTATCAGTTCTTAGATAATCCCCAACACGTAGCCTTGGAGTTGCGAGGGGGAATGCCAGAAGACCAAATGACCCAGATCCTGGTTGCAGAATCCCAAGAGAAGGCCTTGAAAAATGTGACGGTGATTAGTCACAAGTTCCTAGTTCCTTATCGTGGGATGGCCCTCATGCATGTGATCGGTCCCGTAGAGATGGATTACAGGCGTGTGATTAGCCTGGTCAATGTCATCGGACGGGTACTGGTCATGAAGTTGACGGATTACTACCGTTACCTCAACAGCAACCATTATGAAGTAAATTAAGACCAAATGAAAGGGGTGTATGCCTTGACAGAAGATATCAAAAAAGAAGACGTGAAAGAAGAGGAAGTTGCCCAAACAACTGAAGAAGTTGTAGAGGAAAGCAACCAACCTTCTGAGTTAGAAGAAGCACAAGCGCGTGCCGAGGAATTTGAAAACAAATACCTTCGTGCTCATGCAGAAATGCAAAACATTCAGCGCCGTGCCAATGAAGAACGTCAACAATTACAAAAAAATACCGTAGCCAAGATTTGGCAAAAGCGATCTTACCATCACTGGACAACCTCGAACGTGCCCTTGCCGTCGAAGGATTGACAGATGATGTGAAGAAGGGCTTGGAAATGGTCCAAGAAAGTTTGGTACATGCTCTGAAAGAAGAAGGAATTGAAGAAATTCCAGCGGACGGAGCCTTTGACCATAACTACCACATGGCCATCCAAACCTTGCCTGCAGATGACGAACATCCAGCAGACACCATCGCACAAGTCTTCCAAAAAGGCTACAAACTCCATGACCGCATCCTACGCCCAGCCATGGTAGTAGTCTATAACTAGGCTGCCTTGTCCGAAACGACACTAAACTATGAAAGAAAGATTAACATTGGATCGGCTTTTGCCAATAGTGAGCGAAGCGAACAGAGCGATACTCTTCGCCGTGGCGATGTTTCGCAAACTTTTGAGACCTTAGGCTCAAAAGTTTAGTCAAAGAGATTGACGAAGTCAGCTCTGACGCGTCGCCACTTAAGAAGAGTATCAAAAAGAAAAAAAGAAGAAAAAAACTTAAGGAGAAAAACATATGTCTAAAATTATCGGTATTGACTTAGGTACAACAAACTCAGCAGTAGCAGTTCTTGAAGGAACTGAATCAAAAATTATCGCAAACCCAGAAGGTAACCGCACAACTCCATCTGTTGTGTCATTCAAAAAAACGGTGAAATCATCGTTGGTGACGCTGCAAAAACGTCAAGCAGTCACAAACCCAGATACCATCATCTCTATCAAATCTAAGATGGGGTACTTCTGAAAAAAAGTTTCTGCTAAACGGTAAAGAATACACACCACAAGAAATCTCAGCTATGATTCTTCAATACTTGAAAGGTTATGCGGAAGATTACCTTGGTGAAAAAGTAACCAAAGCTGTTATCACAGTTCCAGCTTACTTCAACGATGCCCAACGTCAAGCAACAAAAGACGCTGGTAAAATCGCTGGTCTTGAAGTAGAACGTATCGTCAACGAACCAACAGCAGCAGCCCTTGCTTATGGTTTGGATAAGACTGATAAAGAAGAAAAAATCTTGGTATTCGACCTTGGTGGTGGTACATTCGACGTATCTATCCTTGAATTGGGTGATGGTGTCTTTGATGTATTGGCAACTGCAGGGGATAACAAACTCGGTGGTGACGACTTTGACCAAAAAATCATCGACTACATGGTTGAAGAATTCAAGAAAGAAAATGGTATCGACTTGTCAACAGACAAGATGGCGCTTCAACGTTTGAAAGACGCAGCTGAAAAAGCGAAGAAAGACCTTTCTGGTGTGACTTCAACTCAAATCAGCTTGCCATTCATCACTGCAGGCGCTGCTGGACCTCTTCACTTGGAAATGACCTTGACTCGTGCGAAATTCGACGATTTGACTCGTGACCTTGTAGAACGTACGAAAACTCCAGTTCGTCAAGCCCTTTCAGATGCAGGTTTGAGCTTGTCAGATATCGACGAAGTCATCCTTGTCGGTGGTTCAACTCGTATCCCTGCCGTTGTAGAAGCTGTTAAAGCTGAAACTGGTAAAGAACCAAACAAATCAGTGAACCCTGACGAAGTAGTTGCTATGGGTGCTGCGATCCAAGGTGGTGTGATCACTGGTGATGTGAAAGACGTTGTCCTTCTTGACGTAACGCCATTGTCACTTGGTATCGAAACAATGGGTGGAGTCTTCACAAAACTCATCGACCGCAACACTACGATTCCAACATCTAAATCACAAGTCTTCTCAACTGCAGCAGACAACCAACCAGCCGTTGATATCCACGTTCTTCAAGGTGAACGCCCAATGGCAGCAGATAACAAGACTCTTGGACGCTTCCAATTGACTGATATCCCAGCTGCACCTCGTGGTATCCCACAAATCGAAGTAACATTTCGACATCGACAAGAACGGTATCGTATCTGTTAAAGCGAAAGACCTTGGAACTCAAAAAGAACAAACCATTGTTATCCAATCAAACTCAGGTTTGACAGACGAAGAAATCGACCGCATGATGAAAGATGCAGAAGCAAACGCTGAAGCAGATAAGAAACGTAAAGAAGAAGTTGACCTTCGTAACGAAGTAGACCAAGCTATCTTTGCGACTGAAAAAGACAATCAAAAGAAACTGAAGGCAAAAGGCTTTCGATGCAGAACGTGACGCAGCTCAAGCAGGACTTGATGATCTTAAGAAAGCTCAAGAATCAGGTAACCTTGAAGAAATGAAAGCGAAAACTTGAAGCCTTGAACGAAAAAGCACAAGCATTGGCTGTTAAACTCTACGAACAAGCTGCAGCAGCGCAACAAGCTCAAGCAGGAGCAGAAGGCGCACAAGCAACAGGCAACGCAGGCGATGACGTCGTAGACGGAGAGTTTACGGAAAAATAAGATGCAAAGCCCGTTAAAACCTCACAGTGAAAATAGGAAATCTGACGCAGAAACTCTAGTTTCTAGGAAGATTTATCTTTTTCACCAAGAGGTTAGGGCGTGCTCAGTTTTAGCCGAAACTCAATTCAGCCTAACTAGTAAATGATAAAAAGAAATCCAGAGGTTGCAACCCAGCCTCTGTTTTTCGGTAAAATAGAGGATGCTGCCTATGAAAAAAGTACTTTGTATCATTTATCCTAATTTTTCTCTTTATGAGATAACTGCTTTAACGAGTACTTTAGCTCTGTCTTTTGATAGTACGATTGATTATGCCGCTTCAGATCATTCGATGGTGGTCTCTGAGGATGGCTTGCCCTGTCAACCAACGAAAACACTAGATCAAATCCGTATAGAAGAGTATTCTTGCGTGATTTTGCCAGGAATGGTCAATATAGGACCTGCCCTACAGGATGAGAAATTGATTTCGTTCTTGAGGGACCTTGGTGAGCAAGATATCCTCATTGCAGCCATTTCTTCAGCGCCTCTTTTATTAGCGAAAGCAGGTCTGTTGAAGGACACGAAATTTACAGGTGGAATTTGGCAAAACTTCTTTGACTATTTTGAATTTCTTCCACGTGAAAATTTCCAACCGAAAGTTCTTGTGCAAGATAAACAGATCATTACGGCTATCGGTTTTGCCCATCAAGAGTTTGCAAGAAAAGTGATTCTAAGTTTAGGGCTTGGCAGAGAATACGGACAACTATTTTAAGGAACAGAACGAGTATGCTGAAGAGGATTTGATATTTACTCTATCGGACCAAGAGTTTGATCAAGTGAAGCGAAGTATAGAAAACAGCCTCTAAAGATTTACATGAAAATTATAGAAAGGAACAAAGAGTGTTCGTAACTGAACACGGGTTCCATAAAGTTTTTCTCAAAATGAAAAGAAAGATAGTTTTTTTTTGAAATCTAGAACGCGAGCAAAGTCTCGAAATCAGATAAACTGCCCTAAGAAATCGTTTCGGCGGTTTCCGATTTTTCAGTCGCTTTTCTGTTCGTATCTTGAATTATGAACAATACTGAATTTTATGACCGTTTGGGCGTTTCAAAGAATGCATCTCAAGATGAGATCAAGAAAGCCTATCGGAAATTATCTAAAAAATATCACCCAGATATCAACAAGGAGCCTGGTGCTGAGGAAAAGTACAAGGAAGTTCAAGAAGCTTATGAGACTTTGAGTGACGAGCAAAAACGAGCTGCTTATGACCAATATGGTGCTGCAGGTGCCAATGGTGGCTTCGGTGGCGGAGCAGGTGGTTTTGGTGGCTTTGATGGTGCTGGTTTTGGTGGCTTTGAAGATATCTTCTCTAGCTTCTTTGGTGGTGGTGCAAGTCGTAATCCAAATGCACCTCGTCAAGGGGATGACCTCCAATACCGCGTCAATCTCAAGTTTGAAGAAGCGATTTTTGGTGCGGAAAAAGAAGTCAAGTACCATCGGGAAGCTAGCTGTCATACCTGTCATGGTTCTGGAGCTAAGCCAGGGACTAGTCCGGTGACCTGTGGACGCTGTCATGGTTCTGGAGTCATCAATGTGGATACGCAAACCCCTCTTGGGATGATGCGCCGTCAAGTGACCTGTGATGTCTGTCATGGTCGTGGTCAAGAAATCAAAGATCCATGTACGACTTGTCGTGGAACAGGTCATGAAAAACAAGCTCATAGCGTGAACGTCAAGATTCCTGCAGGAGTTGAAACGGGTCAACAAATCCGCTTAGCTGGTCAAGGAGAAGCTGGCTTTAACGGTGGACCTTATGGGTGACTTGTATGTCGTTGTCAATGTTGAGCCGAGCGATCGCTTTCGAACGAGATGGCTCAACCATCTACTACAAGTTAGACTTGAACTTTGTCCAAGCAGCTCTTGGAGATACGGTCCATGTGCCAACTGTTCACGGAGATGTCGATTTGGTCATTCCTGAAGGAACCCAAACCGGTAAGAAATTCCGCCTCCGTGGAAAAGGGGCTCCAAGCTTACGTGGTGGTGCTATGGGGGATCAATATGTATCCGTCAATGTCGTCACCCCAACTGGTTTAAATGACAAGCAAAAAGAAGCCCTTCAAGCCTTTGCGGAAGCAAGTGATTTGAAGGTCAACCCAAAGAAAAAAGGGTTCTTTGACAAGGTCAAAGATGCTTTAGATGATTTATAAAAATGAACGAGTTTCCTTTTGAGTAAGGAGCTCGTTTTATTTTGGATCGAATCCAAGAACTTCCTCTCCTAATTAAAGAATAATGAGAAGCCTCATTGAATTTATTAAGATATCGTGCTAAATTTAAGAAAACGATTACAATGACAATTTAGGAGGTCCTGATGAAATCACATCAACCACGTTATGCGATTCGCAAGTATGCAGTAGGAGCTGCTTCGGTGCTCATAGGATTTTTTGCTGGTGCTCATGTTGTAGCGGCCGATACGCCGACGACTACTGAAAGTCCTGCAACGACAGTTCCAACTCAGCCAAACGAGAGTGAGTCAACTATTTCCCTTAATGAGGAAGCTTCTCAGCCAGCAGTAGAAAAACCAACGGCTCCTGCCCCAATCGTCGATCAAAGTCAACCGACACTGCCTGATCGTGAATTGCGGGTATCAGATCTTGACCGTTTGATTCGCGAAGAAGCAAGTTCTGTCGCAGAGTCGGATGTGACAACTCAACCAACGACAGCAGCGACGGAAACGCCTGCTAAAGATCCTGACCAAGAAGAAAAATTAGCCAAGAAAAAGATTGTTTCGATTGATGCCGGTCGCAAGTACTTCTCACCAGACCAAATCAAGGAAATCATTGATGAAGCAAGTAAGACGGGCTATACAGACTTGCATCTTCTAGTTGGAAATGACGGCTTGCGCTTTGTGCTGGATGATATGTCTTTGAAAGTGGGAGATACTTCTTATTCTAGCCAAGCCGTGACGGATGCGGTTGAAAAAGGGAACGAAAGCTTATTACGATGATCCGAACGGGACAGCCTTGACCCAGGCTCAAATGGATGATATTTTGGCCTACGCCAAATCGAAGAAAGTAGGTGTCATCCCAACCATTAATAGTCCAGGTCACATGGATGCGATTCTGACAGCCATGGAACAATTGGGCATCGAAAACCCTCACTTTAATTATTTTGGTACAAAGAAATCAGCTCGGACAGTTGATTTGGACAACCAAAAAAAGCCTATCGACTTCACCAAAGCCCTGGTAGACAAATATGCAGCTTATTTCAGTGGCAAGACAGACATTTTCAATATCGGTTTGGATGAATATGCCAACGATGCCACAGATGCCCATGGTTGGCAGGTTCTCCAAGCCAGCAAGCATTGGCCAGGTGAAGGCTATCCAGAAAAAGGCTATGAAAAATTCATCCAATATGCTAATGATCTAGCAGCTATTGTGAAAAAACACAAGATGAAACCAATGGCCTTTAATGACGGGAATCTACTACAATGGCGATACTTCCTATGGTACTTTTGACAAGGATATCATTGTCTCCTACTGGACAGGTGGCTGGAACGGCTATGATGTCGCTTCTTCAAAACTCTTGTCTGAACTAGGTCATCAGATTCTTAATACCAATGATGCTTGGTATTATGTGCTTGGACGGGACAAGGCTGGATCTGGTTGGTACAACCTTGATCAAGGTCTCGAAGGAATTTCCAAGTCAGCGATTGATGTCGTTCAAAAAAATGATGGGTCTAAGGTGCCCTTCATCGGTGGGATGGTAGCTGCCTGGGCAGATACGCCATCCGCAACCTACAAAAAAGACCTTCTCTTTAAGCTCATGCATGCCTTCGCGGACAAGAATGCGGACTACTTTGTTGCAGATCCTGAAGTCGTCGGAAAAGCTCTTTCAGAAGCTCCAACTGATTTGGATCACTATACACCGGAATCTCTAGTAGCCTTTACGGCAGCTAAAAAAGCTTTAGAAGGGGCAGGAGCAGACACGACTCGAGCAGAGGCCAAAACCTTGATCGATCATCTCAAAGCAGCTCAAGATGCTTTGGTGTATACAGAAAGCTACGCGAAAGAAGTTGCTGCAAAAGAAGCAGCAGAAAAACTCGCCATGAAGAAGGTCATCTCGATCGATGCAGGTCGCAAATACTTCTCGCTGGATCAGTTGAAACGGATCGTAGATAAGGCCAGTGAGCTGGGTTATTCTGACTTGCACCTCCTTGTCGGAAACGATGGTATGCGCTTCGTCCTCGATGATATGACGGTGGAAGCCAATGGCAAAACCTATGCCAGTGACGATGTGAAAAAGGCCATTCTAGAAGGCACCAAGGCCTATTACGATGATCCAAATGGTCAAGCCTTTGACTCAAGCAGAAATGGATGAACTCCATGCTTATGCTACTGCTAAAGGAATCGGCTTGATTGCGGCAGTCAATAGTCCTGGACACATGGATGCTTTGTTGGTTGCCATGGAAAAATTGGGCATTGAAAACCCACAAGCCAGCTTTGATACGGTTTCAAAAACAACCATGGATTTGACCAATGAAGCAGCAGTCAACTTTACCAAAGCCTTGATTGGCAAGTACATGGACTACTTCAAAGACAAGTCTAAGATCTTTAACTATGGAACAGATGAATATGCCAATGACGCTACCAGTGCGCAAGGTTGGTACTACCTCAAGTGGTATGACCTCTATGGTAAATTTGCGGAGTATTCCAATAGTCTTGCAGCCATGGCGCGTGAAAAAGGCTTGCAGCCAATGGCCTTTAACGATGGCTTCTATTATGGAGATGAAGATGATGTTGCCTTTGACAAGGACGTCTTGATTTCATACTGGTCTAAAGGATGGTGGGGCTATAACCTCGCATCTCCACAGTATTTGGCAGATAAGGGTTATAAATTCCTTAATACCAACGGAGACTGGTACTATGTTTTGGGAAGAACACCTGAAACGGGTGGTGGTTATATTGAGAAAGCGATTGCCAATGCAGCTGCTACTCCATTTAGACAACTCCCAAGTACAACGTATCCTGAAACATCTTTGCCGATGATCGGTAGCATGGTAGCTGTTTGGTGTGATACCCCAAGTGAAGAATACATCGAAAAAAATGTCTTTGATCTCATGGAAGCTTTTGCTAACCACAACAAGGACTATTTCAAGGCGGACTTCACTGCTCTTAGAAAAGCAGTTGCTACGGTGCCAACAGATCTAGACATTTACACACCAGAATCGCGCGCAGCACTTGCGAAAGTCTTAGATAGCTTGAATTGGAATGTGAGCCGTGCTCATCAAGATCAGGTGGATCAGAAGTGGCTGCTCTGACTCAAGCCCTTGCGGGGCTCAAGCCAATCACGCAAGTAGGTAGCTTGGCTGAAAATGACGTCAAAGCCCTAGTGGAAGACAAACCAAGTCTTGAAATCGTAGAAAAAGAACTTGATTTTGACCTTGTGGAACGGAGCAATCCAGATCTCGCTAAAGGAGAACGCAAAAGTGATCCAGGCTGGGGTTAAAGGGCAAGGTCTTGAGTATGTAGAGGTTTCGGCACTTGATCAAAGTCGAAAAGTGATTGCTACAGAAGTTGCCACAGAGCCGGTTGCAGAAATTGTTGAAGTCGGTACCAAAGAAGTCGTGATCCCAACAACCCCTTCCGTAGAAGCGCCAGTGAAGTCAGACGTGCTCGTAAACAAAGTGGTTCCAGATCCTTCAACACCTCAAGTGATCTCGAAAGATCAACCAGTAGCACCAGGAAATACCCCAACGCCAATTCCAGCAGCTGTGGAAAAAGAGGTTCGTTCAGAAACAGTATCTTCTAACAAGCAACTTCCAGAAACAGGAGTGGAATCTGCTTTGGGACTCGCTTTACTAGGAGCGATCTTAGGGAGCAGCAGGAATGGACTTGAAAAATAAAAAAAGAGACTGAGACCTAGTAGATTTGTAACAGGTCGAAGTTAGGAGAGTGGGACAGAAATCGGTAATTCGTTAGAATTCGATTTCGTCGTCCCACCTCCGCACAGTTGAGTAGGGCTGTAAAAGCTGATGAAATCAGCGTAGTAGAGCCCACTCAACCACTGCGTCTTGCTCGACAATCCAAAAATAATTGAGAGGCTAGGACTTTTGTCCCAGCCTCTTTTTGTGCTTTGCAAAACTGTACCCGGACAGTTTGGTTTTTCACTCTTGTAACCCCTTCTATATCTTGCTAAAATAGAACCATGACACGATACAAAGCAACCATTTCATATGATGGGACCTTGTTTGCAGGGTTTCAACGCCAACCGCATGCCCGCAGTGTGCAAGAAGAAATCGAGAAGACCTTGACGCGTCTCAATCAAGGAACCCCTGTTACCGTTCATGGAGCGGGGCGAACGGATTCCGGTGTCCATGCTCTTGGGCAGGTGATTCATTTTGATCTCCCCCAAGCGCGGGATGAGGAAAAGCTCCGCTTTGCCCTCGATACCCAAACCCCAGAGGATATTGATTTCATCCGGGTGGAGCAAGTAGCAGATGACTTTCACTCACGCTACAAGAAGCACAGCAAGACCTATGAATTTATCGTGGATTATGGTCGTCCCAAGAACCCCATGATGCGCCACTATGCCACCCACTATCCTTATCCTTTGGATGTGGAAAAGATGCAAGCAGCCATCCAAAAGTTGGAGGGAACCCATGATTTCACCGGTTTCACCGCTTCGGGAACCAGTGTGGAAGATAAGGTTCGTACGATTACAGAGGCTCGCTTGGTCGAGGATGCAGAACATCATCGCCTTGTCTTTACCTTTTCGGGCAATGGTTTTCTCTACAAGCAAATCCGCAATATGGTGGGAACTTTGTTGAAGATCGGAAATGATCGGATGCCGATCGAGCAGATCGATCTGATTTTGGAAAAGAAGGACCGCAATCTAGCAGGTCCTACAGCAGCGCCAAATGGCTTATATTTAAAGGAGATCCGTTATGAGTAATGAATTGATTCTAGCTATTTCAGGAAATGATATTTTTAGTGGGGGAGGTCTTCATGCAGACCTTGCAACTTATACGACTAACAAACAGCATGGTTTTTGTAGCGGTGACTTGTTTGACCGCTATGACGGAGCACGGTTTTGAAGTGATTCCGGTGGATCCGACGACCTTTGCTCAACAGCTCAACTCTCTCAAGGATGTTCCTTTTTCTGCTATTAAACTCGGTCTTTTGCCAAATGTTGAAGTGGCAGACTTGGCCTTGGACTATGTGAAAGCCCATGCGGAGATCCCAGTGGTACTAGATCCTGTCTTGGTCTGCAAGGAAAGCCATGATGTGGAAGTTTCAGCTCTTCGAGACGAATTGATCAAAGTTCTTCCCTTATGTGACCATCATTACGCCAAACTTACCAGAAGCTGAGATCTTGACCCAAAGCAAGATTCAATCGCTCGATGATATGAAGGAGGCAGCGCAAGCTCCACGAATTAGGAGCAGCGAATGTCGTGGTCAAAGGAGGCAATCGTCTCAATAAAGAAAAGGCCATCGATGTCTTTTATGATGGGACAGACTTCACCGTCATTGAAGAGCCAGTCTTAGAAAAGAACAATACAGGAGCTGGTTGTACCTTTGCGTCTAGCATTTCCAGCCAGTTGGTGAAAGGGAAATCTCCACTTGAAGCTGTTAAAGCCTCTAAAGACTTTGTTTTCCAAGCGATTCAACATTCAGACCAGTATGGAGTAGTACAATATGACATCTAATCGAACTCAACTCATTGCCCGCCTCTCTATTTTGACAGCCTTGACAGTTGTACTTGGCTACTATACCAAACTTCCAACTCCTACAGGGATCGTCACCCTACTAGATCTTGGTGCCTATTTCACAGCCTTCTATTTTGGGCGCAAGGAAGGTGCTATTGTAGGTGGTGTCGGAGCCTTCTTATTGGATCTGATTTCAGGCTATCCTCAGTGGATGTTCTTTAGCCTCCTCTTTCACGGGGGACAAGGCTATTTCGCTGGCTTCAAGGGCAAAGCTCGTTACCTAGGCTTGCTTCTTGCGACAGTCGTCATGGTAGGCGGTTACGCACTAGCTTCTGCTCTTTTTAGGCAATGGTTGGGGTGCTGCTATCTCGGACATTCCGAATAACCTCGCTCAGAATTTTGTTGGAATGGCTTTAGGCTATGTGGTCTATTATGCATTTCAAAAGAAAGGAAGCTAATTCATGGATCTGGAGCAACTGAAGAAGGATACGAAAAGAAATCCTGGTAGATGTCTTGGAAAAAAGCCGTCTCCGCCAAGGACAGATTCTAGTCCTCGGGATGTCTTCAAGTGAAGTTGCAGGAGGGCAAATTGGAAAAGGCCTCCAACATCGATATTGCCGAAGCTATTGTCCAGACCTTGCTAGATGAGTTGAATCCAAGAGGGATTTATCTGGCGGTACAAGGATGTGAGCATCTCAATCGCGCCTTGGTGGTCGAAAGAGAATTGGCAGATAAAAAGGAGTTAGAAATCGTCAATGTCCTTCCGAGTCTCCATGCAGGAGGTGCTGGACAACTCGCAGCTTTCAAGTATTTTAAGGATCCTGTTGAGGTGGAATTTATCACAGCTCAAGCCGGGTTAGACATCGGAGATACCTCAGTAGGGATGCATGTCAAACACGTGCAAGTTCCGATTCGCCCTATCTTGCGTGAACTAGGTGGCGCCCATGTCACAGCCCTCGCCAGTCGGCCAAAATTGATCGGTGGCGCCCGTGCTCTCTACCTCGATGATCCCATCCGAAAATCATAATTAGAACTAGCTTTTAAGGGCTAGTTTTTTTGGATGAAAAGAGAGGCAAAAACGTTTTAAAACTTGCAATTTCAAAGTTTTGTGGTAAAATTATAAGGAATGACTATATTATTTTAAGGAGAGACAGAATGTCTGTATCATTTGAAAACAAAGAAACTAACCACGGTGTATTGACTTTTCACAATCAGCCAAGAGCAAATCAAACCTGCTTTTGGACCGTGTGTTTGAGTCTGTTAAGAAAACTTTGAACGTACCTGGATTCCGTAAAGGTCATATTCCACGTCCAATCTTCAACCAACGTTTTGGTGAAGAAGCTCTTTACCAAGATGCTTTGAACGATCTTCTTCCAGCAGCATACGAAGCAGCTGTTAAAGAAGCTGGAATCGAAGTTGTAGCACAACCAACTTTCGATGTTGTATCTATGGAAAAAGGTCAAGACTGGACATTGACAGCAGCTGTTGTAACAAAACCTGAAGTAAAATTGGGTGCTTACAAAGACCTTGAAGTGTCAGTAGAAGTTTCTAAAGAAGTAACAGACGCTGATGTGGATGCTCGTATCGAACGCGAACGCAACAACTTGGCTGAATTGGTTGTTAAAGAAGGTGCTGCTGCAGAAGGTGATACAGTTGTGATCGACTTCGTAGGTTCTATCGACGGTGTTGAATTCGACGGTGGTAAAGGTGACAACTTCTCACTTGGACTTGGTTCAGGTCAATTCATCCCAGGTTTCGAAGACCAATTGGTTGGACACTCTGCTGGTGAAACAGTTGACGTGATCGTAACATTCCCAGAAGACTACCAAGCAGCTGACCTTGCAGGTAAAGAAGCGAAATTCGTGACAACTATCCACGAAGTAAAAGCAAAAGAAGTACCAGCTCTTGACGATGAATTGGCAAAAGACATCGACGAAGAAGTTGAAACTCTTGACGAATTGAAAGAAAAAAATACCGCAAAAGAATTGGCAGCAGCTAAAGAAGAAGCATACAACGATGCAGTAGAAGCAGCAGCAATCGATCTTGCAGTTGAAAAACGCTGAAATCGTTGAACTTCCAGAAGAAATGATCCACGAAGAAGTACACCGTTCAATCAACGAGTTCCTTGGAAACATGCAACGTCAAGGTATCTCACCTGAAATGTACTTCCAAATCACTGGAACAACTCAAGAAGATCTTCACAAACAATACGAAGCAGAAGCTGAAAGCCGTACGAAGACAAACCTTGTGGTTGAAGCAGTAGCGAAAGCAGAAGGCTTCGAAAGCAACTGAAGAAGAAATCAACGCTGAAATCGAACAATTGGCAGCAGATTACAACATGCCAGTTGAACAAGTTCGCAACCTTCTTTCACCAGAAATGTTGAAACATGACATCACAGTGAAGAAAGCAGTGAACGTGATCACAAGCACAGCAAAAAGTAAAATAATTTGAGATAAAAAGAAGAGCCGTGAGGCTCTTCTTTTTCTGATTTCATGGAGAATCCTGGAATTTTCCTTTGACGAAAGGGGAAATTTATCGTACAATAGAGTGTAACGATAAAATGCGTGATAGATTTAGTGACGAGAAGTTTTCAATCTATCATTGAGGATAGGATGAGGTTTAAGACCGGATCCTTCTCCATTTAGGAAATGAAACATAAGGAGATTTACCCTTGGAATTAGAAGTATTTGCTGGACAAGAAAAAAGTGAACTTTCTATGATTGAAGTGGCGCGTGCGATTTTGGAATTACGCGGACGTGACCATGAAATGTACTTTAGCGATCTTGTAAATGAAATTCAAAATTACCTTGAAAAATCAAACAGCGAGATCCGTGAAGCTCTTCCATTGTTCTACACAGAATTGAATGTAGATGGAAGCTTTATCCCACTTGGAGATAACAAATGGGGCCTTCGTTCATGGTATGCCATCGATGAAGTTGATGAGGAAATCATCGCTCTTGAAGAAACAGACGAAGATGAAACTCCTAAGAAACGGAAGAAAAAAACGTGTCAATGCCTTTCATGGATGGAGACGAAGATGCGATCGACTACAACGATGACGATCCAGAAGACGAAGAAGTTTACGAAGCAGATCCAGCTCTTTCATATGATGAAGAAAAATCCAGATGATGAAAAAGAGTGAAGTCGAAGCTTACGATGCTGAAATCAATGAAATCGTACCAGATGATTTGGGTGAGGAAGTTGAATTAAGCGAAGAAGACGACGAAGAAGAGGATTCTGAAGACGAGGAAGAAGAATAAATCATAAGAAGAGGCTGGGACAAAAGTCCTAGCCTCTCAATTGTTTTTGGATTGTCGAGCAAGACGCAGTGGTTGAGTGGGCTCTACTACGCTGATTTCATCAGCTTTTACAGCCCTACTCAACTGTGCGGAGGTGGGACGACGAAATCGAATTCTAACGAATTACCGATTTCTGTCCCACTCTCTTTTTGTTTGCATTGAAAAAAGTGATGAAATGTCGTATGATAAACGTGTAAGGTTTCCCAATAGGAGGTGTTCCAGATGGACTTTCGTTTAGATCAAAGTTTAGTAGCTCTTGGTATTGATACAGTTGTGGTCGGAATTGCTAGAAATGTGGATCCTCAAGCAGTTTTGCCCCTTCTTTTTCTTGAAAAGAAGAAAGAGCTTGAACAATGGGCGCTCCAGTGTCAGACAGAAGAAGTAGTGGCATCTCCTGTCATCAAAGGGTATACAGACCTCTTGCAAAAAAAGTAGGGCGTAGCATCAAGAAAAATCCACCAACAGTCCTAGCTCTTATCCGAAACATCCAGCATCGAGGAGCTCTTCCTCAGATCAATAGCATCATCGATATCTATAATGTCGAATCTCTGAAAGTCTTTTCTCGCGATCGGAGGACATGACCTAGATAAGATTGAGGGACCGATTGAATTTACAGTGAGTCAAAGAGACGATCTTTTCCTCCCTATCCTTTCTAGTGAAAAACATGTCGCACCGACAGATCCTGTCTATCGGGATCAAAAAGGAGTTCTGGCTTGGTTGGATGTACGCGATAGTGACCATTACAAATTTGAGGAGACTACGCAAAACGCCCTCTTTGTCATTCAAGGAAATACCGAGACGTCAGTCGAGATGCGTTTAGAAGCGCTGGAACGAATCCACAAGGACCTTGCTCTTTGCATGCCTCAGCTTCAATTTGAGAAATTTCTCGTCACACAAAATGGAGTGGAAAAGGTCGTGTAAACAGCGAAAATCATTTTCATGAAATTTTCAATTTGACAAAGTAGACCATTTGCGGTAAGATATTGTTCGGGCACCTCATTTTGAGGTCGGAGCTCCCTAAGGATTAGGGAGCTATTTTTGTTTTTTCTGCAAAGAGGAATGGCCTCTACAACATTAGAAGAAGAGGAAAGCACATGTCAACAAAATATATTTTTGTCACGGGTGGTGTCGTATCATCCATCGGAAAAGGGAATTGTCGCAGCAAGTCTTGGTCGCTTGCTCAAAAATCGTGGATTGAAAGTGACGATCCAAAAATTTGACCCTTATATCAATATTGACCCAGGGACGATGAGTCCCTTACCAACACGGGGAAGTATTTGTCACAGACGATGGTGCAGAGACAGACTTGGACCTTGGTCACTATGAACGCTTCATTGATATCAATCTGAATAAGTACTCAAATGTGACAACAGGGAAAATTTATAGCGAAGTTCTTCGCAAAGAACGTCGCGGAGAATACTTGGGCGCGACTGTACAGGTTATTCCTCATATTACAGATGCCTTGAAAGAAAAGATCAAACGAGCAGCGACGACGACGGATTCAGATGTCATCATCACAGAAGTCGGGGGAACAGTTGGAGACATTGAGTCCCTTCCATTCCTTGAAGCTCTTCGTCAAATGAAGGCAGATGTCGGTGCTGAAAACGTTATGTACATCCACACCACCCTTCTTCCTTACTTGAAAGCTGCGGGAGAAATGAAAACCAAGCCGACGCAACACTCTGTGAAAGAATTGCGTGGTCTTGGGATTCAACCAAATATGTTGGTCATCCGTACAGAAAAATGCCAGCTGGTCAAGGAATTAAGAACAAGTTGGCTCAATTCTGTGATGTCGCACCAGAAGCTGTCATCGAATCACTGGATGTGGACCATTTGTACCAAATCCCATTGAACTTGCAAGCACAAAATATGGACCAAATCGTTTGTGACCATTTGAAATTGGATGTTCCTGCAGCAGATATGACAGAATGGTCTGCGATGGTCGACAAGGTCATGAACCTCAAGAAACAGGTCAAGATTTCCTTGGTTGGAAAATACGTAGAATTGCAAGATGCCTACATTTCTGTCGTTGAGGCCTTGAAGCACTCAGGGTATGCCAATGATGCAGAAGTCAAGATTAATTGGGTCAATGCCAATGATGTGACAGCTGAAAATGTGGCAGAACTCCTTGGAGATGCGGATGGGATCATTGTCCCAGGTGGTTTTGGTCAACGGGGAACAGAAGGAAAAATTCAAGCCATCAAGTATGCGCGTGAACAGGACGTACCAATGTTAGGTGTCTGCTTGGGGTATGCAGTTAACCTGTATCGAATTTGCTCGTCACGTTTTAGGTTTGGAAGGGGCCAATTCATCCGAATTGGATCCAGAAACCAAGTATCCGATTATCGATATCATGCGGGACCAAATCGATGTGGAAGACATGGGAGGAACGCTCCGTCTCGGTCTTTACCCATCTAAACTCAAACGAGGATCAAAAGCAGCCGCTGCTTATGACAATCAAGAAGTGGTACAACGTCGCCACCGTCACCGTTATGAGTTTAACAATGCTTTCCGTGAACAGTTCGAAGAAGCAGGATTTGTCTTCTCAGGCGTTTCACCAGACAACCGTTTGGTCGAAATCGTTGAAATCCCAGAAAACAAATTCTTTGTCGCTTGCCAATACCACCCAGAATTGTCAAGCCGTCCAAACCGCCCAGAAGGACTTTACACAGCCTTTCATCACAGCGGCAGTTGAAAACCACGATAGCAAATAAAAAATCAAGGGAGCAGGTCGATCGACCTGCTCCCTTTTTGTGAAAAAAATGACAAACTTTGAAAAAAAGTTTGAAAAAAATCTTGACAAAAAAAGTCGTTGATTGATATACTAGTAAAGTACTCAATCGCGGGGATGGCGGAATTGGCAGACGCGCAGGACTAAGGATCCTGTGACCGCTTTAGGTCGTGAGGGTTCAAGTCCCTCTCTCCGCATCGGATCAAGATAGCTTCGGCTATCTTTTTTTATTTCTAAAATTATTTTAGTAGAATAGAAGTGAGATGAGGTGAGAAACATGAAGAAAGAAAGTATCTGGTTTTGGCCGATGGCCTCTTTTGCACTATTGGGAAGTGCCATTAATTTTTTTCGGTCCTATCCTGATTTTAGCTATGGGGATAGGCGCATACAAGGATACTTTTAGATATTTTATCGCCTTAAACATATGGAATGTTTTCATTTTTTTAGTGGCGATTGCTTCTAAGTATCTGCTCAGAGATGAAAAAAAGAATCAAAAAAATGGATTCTTCATCTTTTTCTGATAGCAGGGCAGTATTCTCTTTCTTGCGTCAATCCTTGCTGTGTGTGAGAATATTCCCTTTCTTGAGGGATTGCTAAACGGACTTCTTGGAAAAATATTTACCGACAGTCAGTTATTTGCCGCTTATTTCTATTCTCAATGGGTTGCAGCGGTATCCCTTATGATTTGCGGGATTGCCTTTTCTCCTTTCACTAAAAAAATTTTAAAGAGAGAGATTGAAAGGGGCTTAAGTCCCTTCTTTTTACTTGTTTGACTAGGATGAGAGTCTTAGGAGATAGGAGATTCGTCCTCATTTATCGGAAGAAATCGCTTAAAAGCCACAGGAAAAAAACTAGCAATTTCATCTAAAAAGTGATAAAATAAACAATGTAAGTGGGATTAACCCCACAAAAAAATATAGGAGGCCTATGACTAATGGCAATCGTTTCAGCAGAAAAAAATTTGTCCAAGCAGCTCGTGACAATGGTTATGCAGTTGGTGGATTTAACACAAACAACCTTGAGTGGACTCAAGCTATCTTGCGTGCAGCAGAAGCTAAGAAAGCTCCAGTACTTATCCAAACTTCTATGGGTGCTGCTAAATACATGGGTGGTTACAAAGTATGTAAAGCCCTTATTGAAAAACCTTGTAGAATCAATGGGTATCACTGTACCAGTTGCTATTCACCTTGACCATGGTCACTACGACGATGCTCTTGAATGTATCGAAGCTGGTTACACTTCAATCATGTTTGACGGTTCACACCTTCCAGTTGAAGAAAAAATCTTAAATTGGCGAAAGATGTCGTTGAAAAAAAGCTCATGCTAAAGGTATCTCAGTAGAAGCTGAAGTTGGTACTATCGGTGGTGAAGAAGACGGTATCATCGGTGACGGTGAATTGGCACCAATCGAAGACGCTAAAGCAATGGTTGCTACAGGAATCGACTTCTTGGCTGCAGGTATCGGTAACATCCACGGTCCTTACCCAGCAAACTGGAAAGGTCTTCACCTTGACCACTTGCAAAAATTGACTGAAGCTGTTCCAGGATTCCCAATCGTATTGCACGGTGGATCAGGTATCCCTGATGATCAAATCCAAGCAGCTATCAAACTTGGTGTTGCAAAAGTTAACGTTAACACTGAATGCCAAATCGCATTTGCAAATGCTACTCGTCAATTCGTACGTGAATACGATGCAAACGAAGCAGAATACGACAAGAAGAAACTCTTCGACCCACGTAAATTCTTGAAACCAGGTTTCGAAGCAATTACTGCAGCTGTTGAAGAACGTATCGACGTATTCGGTTCAGAAGGCAAAGCTTAATTAAAAACAGGAAAGCAAGGTCCCATGTGGATCTTGTTTTTTTGTATGGGAAAGGTTGCTTCCAGGGGTTAATTTTTGTACAATATGCCTATGAAAAAATTCAAACTGTGGAGCTGGATCGTTTGTGGCTTTCTCCTGCTCTTTTTAGGTGCTACATTTGTTTTTCATCAATTCAGTTTACGAAATGAAAGTGAGCTTCTCACACCTATTGGTAAACAAGTTACAGTCAATGGACATCGAATGAATATCTCTGTTAAAGGAGAAGGGCCTCAAACAATCGTTTTTCTTTCTGGTGCAGGTATCGCCTCTCCTATCCTAGACTTTAAGAATCTATCAGATCCCCTATCCAAAAAATACAAGGTTGTTGTCGTGGAGCGAGCAGGATATGGTTTTAGCCAAGATAGTGATCGTTCAAGAGATGTGATGGAGGTCCTTTCTGAGACGCGTCAAGCTTTGGCGCAAGCTCATGTTTCAGGTCCTTATGTGATTATTTCGCATTCTATGGCTAGTTTAGAGAGTCTTGCTTGGCAAGAGAAATATCCAAATGAAGTGAAGGCTTTGATTGGCCTGGATTGGGCCTTGCCAGCGAGTTATGAAGATTTAAAGGATAATCAGGCCTTGCTTACTGTGGCTTATTGGAGCAGTAAGATTGGCTTATTACGCTATTTCCCTGAGTCCTTTTATATAAAAAATCCAACTCTGACTGAAACTGAACGACAACAATATAAATTACTAGCATATAAGCAGTTGATGTCACAAGCCATGCTTCATGAATCCCGTTTGGCAAAGGAAAATGCCAAGAAAGTTCCATCTAGCATTAATCCGAAAATTCCAGCCTTACTCCTGGTTTCTAACGGTGAAGGCACGACCTTTAGCCAATCAGAGTGGCAACGTTATGCAGAGAGATTTGCAAGCGACCAGTCTAATGTTCAAGTCGACTATATGGATGCGCCTCACGACCTCTATCATTATCAAAGCGATGCTATTGTTTCTCGCATTAAAGAATTTTTAGAGAATAATTGAGGGCTTAAAAATCCATTGAGACTGATGATAATAATTGAAAGGTAATGACTTATGAATAATTCTTATATTTTTACTTAGACATGCTCATTCAAGATTTTCAAGTGATGATTTTAATAGAACTTTGTCAGAAAAAAAGGATTTTTCATCTCTTGATCAGTTAGAGTTTTTGAATTCTTTTTAATATTGATTATTATTTTTTTCTAGTCCTTATAAACGAGCATTTGAAACGATTAATAGCTCGCCAATTCAATTTGATAAAATAGTTCTTGATAATCGGTTACGAGAGCGAAAATTATCCTCAAGATTTATTGAAGATTCTGAGTTTGAAGAAACGATTCAATATTTATGGCAAAATCCAGATAGATCACTTATTGGTGGTGAGTCTAATCGAGAAGCATTAAAGAGAATCTTAGATTTATTTGAGGACTTGGAAGAAAGGTATTCAGATAAAACCATTTTTACTGAGTTCTCATGGAAATTTGCTAGGAATCTTAATCAATCATTTTGATTCAAGTTTTGATTATAAAAAATGGGAACAGATGACCTTTCCAGATTGCTTTCTAGTTGACAAAGATGAGAGTGTGAAAAGAATTATGAAAGTTACATCTAGGTAATCATTTAGTTCAATCTATGTGATTTTATTTTCTGTTATTACAAATAGAATTGAAGGAAAAATAGCCATGATATTCGATCAGTCCTTGCAAGCCTACCTACATGAAGTAGATGATGTTCTTGTAGCTTGGGAAGAAAAACCAAGTGGAAACTTTGAGATGGAAGCTCAGTTGCTTGCAGCCAATTACCATAAAAATCTTTACCGTATTCTTGCATTTATACTGCCTCATTTACAAGAATTTTATGGGTATTTCACAGATGAAGAAGCTACTGAAAAATTGGGTAAACCCATCATCGAGCCAGAAAGACAAATCGTTACTTTCTGCGATCAAACTTTTGATGATATTCATATCTTTTCTTTTGACTATCAGGGGCAGGCATTTGAGAGTCTGGAGAATTTTGCCATTGATGGTTAAGGTCTGTTTTCAGTTTTAAAAAGAAGGAGAGAGACTGATGAGTACTGCTGATTTTGTCTTTATTGAGAGTAAAGACCCCATATTCCTAGATTTACAAGCCTTTTGTACTGCTTTGAGAGAAAAATTTCCAGGTGTTTTGATCAGAGAAAGGATTAATCCTGAAAAAGCTTACTCGCTTTCTTGGGATTATCAAAGTCCTCAGTTTACCTTGGAAAGTTCTTTGAGTAGCAAGAAAAATGTTTTTGTGATAAATTACTTTGATTCACATAATAGGGTTCAGGATTATGCTTGCTATATCATCTGGCTTCGGAAATGGTTTCCACCTGAAGAGAAAGGTTTCCTTTTTGTGATGAAGGATATGAGTATGTGTTTGAACTTCCTAGTGATTTATCCCAAAAGGAGTTTGAAAACTACTTACGAACAAGGTTTGATGAGTGAAAGAAGAAGTTCGAAAACGAATAATGATATGGAAAAGTTGAAAAGGAGAATCAGATGCTTACTAAAGATGATATGTTAGTTGCTTTGCATGATGCAATTACTGAAGACCAAGAATTTGAGTTGGCAGACGAGATTGTAGATGCCATGGAGGCTTCCCCTCAACCCTTTGATTTGGTTGACTCCCATATTAGAACTCATTTGCTAACCATCCCAGAAGTTGATTTTGGTGCTCCAGGTGAGTTGGTACACTTTGTGGAGAAGTTTTTATCATCAAGGCTATGAGGATTTATTGTTGGAGTCAGTTCTAAAAAGTCCAACTGTGCATAACATCTGGATGCTTCATCGATGCTTTAATGACAATGATCCAAACCTAGTCCGGCAGATTCAGACTTTGGTTGGAGAACTGAAGAAGGATAAGACTCTTGATTCACAAGTAAGAAGCATGATTGAAGACTTAACTTGGTAGAGGTAGGTGATGCAGCATCACCTTTTTATCTTTTCTTAGGGATAAAAATTTTCGATATAAATTAACACTTGTTTTCCTTAGACATTTGCACTATAATAGGGTGTTATTAGGGCTTTCTTTCCTTATGTTGAAAAAAAGGCAGATTTTAGGAGATAGATATGGCAATGATAGAAGTGCAACATCTTCGGAAAAATTTTGTGAAGACAGTTAAGGAGCCGGGGTTAAAGGGAGCCTTGCGCTCCTTTATTCATCCTGAAAAGCAGACCTTTGAAGCGGTCAAGGATTTAACTTTTGAAGTTCCAAAAGGGCAGATTTTAGGATTTATCGGGGCAAATGGTGCTGGGAAGTCAACCACCATCAAAATGCTGACAGGAATTTTGAAGCCCACATCTGGCTTTTGTCGGATTAACGGCAAGATTCCCCAGGATAATCGCCAAGATTATGTCAAGGATATTGGAGTCGTTTTCGGACAACGCACCCAGCTATGGTGGGATTTGGCTTTGCAAGAGACCTACACGGTTTTGAAAGAGATCTATGATGTACCGGACTCGCTTTTCCATAAGCGCATGGACTTTTTGAATGAAGTTTTGGATTTGAAGGAATTTATCAAGGATCCTGTGCGGACTCTTTCACTAGGTCAACGGATGCGGGCGGATATTGCGGCTTCCTTGCTTCACAATCCCAAAGTTCTCTTTTTAGATGAACCGACTATTGGTTTGGATGTGTCGGTCAAGGACAACATTCGTCGGGCCATTACCCAGATTAATCAGGAGGAAGAGACAACTATTCTCTTGACTACTCATGATTTGAGTGATATTGAGCAACTCTGTGATCGGATTTTTATGATTGATAAGGGGCAAGAGATTTTTGATGGAACGGTTAGCCAGCTCAAGGAGACCTTTGGAAAGATGAAGACTCTCTCCTTTGACCTGACGCCAGGTCAAAATCATCTAGTCTCTCATTATGAGGGCTTGCCTGATATGTCCATTGATAGACAAGGAAATACTCTCAATATTGAATTCGATAGTTCCCGCTACCAGTCGGCCGATATTATCAAGCAAACCTTATCTGATTTTGAGGTCCGTGATTTGAAGATGGTAGATACGGATATTGAAGATATTATCCGTCGCTTCTATCGAAAGGAGCTCTAAGATGGTCAAATTGTGGAGACGTTATAAACCCTTTATCAATGCAGGGATTCAGGAGTTGATTAGCTATCGAGTCAACTTTATTCTTTATCGGATTGGCGATGTTATGGGTGCTTTTGTAGCTTTTTATCTATGGAAGGCTGTCTTTGATTCCTCCCAGGAGCCTTTGATTCAGGGCTTCAGTATGGCGGATATCACCCTCTACATCATCATGAGTTTTGTGACTAATCTTCTGACTAGGTCGGATTCTTCCTTTATGATTGGTGATGAGGTCAAGGATGGTTCCATTATCATGCGCTTGTTGCGACCAGTGCATTTTGCGGCTTCTTACCTCTTTACGGAGCTTGGTTCCAAGTGGTTGATTTTTATCTCTGTTGGACTGCCATTTTTAAGTGTCATTGTTTTGATGAAAATCTTGTCTGGGCAAGGGATTGTAGAAGTACTGGGATTAACTGTCCTTTATCTCTTTAGCTTAACTCTGGCTTATCTGATTAACTTTTTCTTTAATATCTGCTTTGGATTTTCAGCCTTTGTATTTAAAAATCTTTGGGGTTCCAACCTACTTAAGACTTCCATAGTGGCCTTTATGTCTGGGAGTTTGATTCCCTTGGCTTTCTTTCCAAAGGTCATTTCAGATATTCTGTCCTTCTTACCTTTCTCATCCTTAATTTACACTCCGGTCATGATTATTGTTGGGAAATACGATGCTAGTCAGATTCTTCAGGCACTTTTGCTTCAGCTTTTCTGGCTTATAGTGATGGTGGGCTTGTCTCAGTTGATTTGGAAACGAGTCCAGTCATTTATCACCATTCAGGGAGGTTAGTATGAAAAAATATCAACGCATGCATCTGATTTTTATCAGACAGTACATCAAGCAAATCATGGAATACAAGGTAGATTTTGTGGTTGGTGTGTTGGGAGTCTTTCTGACTCAAGGCCTGAACCTCTTGTTTCTCAATGTCATCTTTCAACACATTCCCTCCCTAGAAGGTTGGACTTTTCAAGAAATTGCCTTTATCTATGGATTTTCCTTAATTCCAAAGGGACTAGATCATCTCTTTTTTGACAATCTCTGGGCTTTAGGTCAACGACTAGTTCGAAAAGGGGAGTTTGACAAGTATCTGACTCGTCCTATCAATCCTCTCTTTCACATCCTCGTTGAGACCTTTCAGATTGATGCCTTGGGTGAACTTTTGGTCGGTGGAATTTTACTAGCGACAACGGCGACTAGCATTGCTTGGACTCTTCCAAAATTCCTGATTTTTCTAGTTTGTATTCCTTTTGCGACCTTGATTTATACTTCCTTGAAAATTGCTACAGCCAGCATCGCTTTTTGGACCAAGCAGTCAGGTGCCATGATTTACATTTTCTATATGTTTAATGATTTTGCCAAGTATCCTATTTCTATTTACAATTCGCTCCTTCGTTGGTTAATTAGCTTTATTGTACCTTTCGCCTTTACGGCCTACTATCCTGCCAGCTATTTCTTGCAGGACAAGGATGGACTCTTTAATATTGGTGGTTTGATTCTGATTTCCCTTGTTTTCTTTGTTATTTCCCTCAAACTTTGGGACAGGGGATTGGATGCCTACGAAAGTGCTGGTTCGTAAGAGGTAAAGTAAGACTAAAATCAAGAAAGGAACTTATGATGTTTGTAATTAAAGAAGTCAAGGGTGAAGATCAAAAAATGGCAGTTGTCGCTGAGATTTTAAGGGATTTGCCAGAATGGTTTGGAATACCAGAAAGCACGCAAGCCTACATCGAAGGAGCTAAGGATTTACGAGTTTGGGCTGCTTATCAAGAAAGTGATGTAGTAGGGTTTATAAGTTTATCATATTCGAGTGAAGATTGTGCTGAAATTGACTGTCTAGGCGTGAAAAAATCATTTCAAGGGCAAGGAATTGGAAGGGAATTAATTACGACTATAGAAAGAGAAGCAGTCAAACAAGTGGACTACCTACAGGTCAACAGTCGCAGAAGGTTCAAATAAAGATTATGACCGAACAAATGTCTTTTATCGCAGTCTTGGTTTTAAAAAATTAGAGATTTTTCCATCTTTATGGGATCCACAGAATCCATGTCAGATTCTGATTAAAAAGATCAACTAAAAGTGCTTGACATCCGCTCTCAGAGTGCTATACTAAGAAGGTAATCGCCGATTTAGCTCAGTTGGTAGAGCAACGCACTCGTAACGCGTAGGTCACAGGTTCGATCCCTGCAATCGGCATCAGATGATACATTGAAAAGCCTGTTGTGACGGGCTTTTTTTGATGTTGAATCACTTTTGTACCAAAAATTTGTACCAAATTATTATAAAAGCTTTTTCGGATGTTTTCAAATTCATCGTTAATCTTCTCTTGTAATGTATGACCATACTTCCACTAACATAGAAATATCTTTATGTCTAATATTTTAGCAATCACCCCTAAATCAATTTGATTATGCTATCAGATAATCACCGTAAGTATGACGTGTCCTTTGGTAGTAATGATAGGTGAGATATTTAGTCTCATTAAAACATTCTTTAATTCTTTATTAACAGTAGCATTATTTGGAATATCTTGGACATATCCATAATGTTGAAAAATAAAGTTGTTCTGATTAATGATTTTCAGTTCTTTATTCAATCCTATTTGCGATCTTTTTAGATTCACCAGCATATCTATTTCTTCGTCAGAAATAGGAATAGTTCAGTATTGATGTTTTATTCTTTGGTGGAACAAATTTATGAGTAGACGTTGAAAATCGTCTGTATGTCTGATTACTCTTCAAAATTTACATCTTCCCAAGTTAAAGCAATGAGTTCACCGAAGCGCATTCCAGTTTTGAAAAGTAAATAAATAACATAAGGTACAACAGATCTTCTATAATCCACCTTTTGTTTTAAATGTTTTAGGATATCGTTTAGGTCTTTTTCGCTATGAATATATTTTTCTTCGACAGGTTGAGACTCTTTTGACGAAAATAGTTCAGTAAAAAGTAAAATCATCAATAAAAACCTTTTATCAGCTTGTGCTGTTTTAATACATTCCTTAATACTTGTATGTAGCCTTGATAATGTATCCCTGGTTACTGTTTTACCATACTCATTCATTATTCGCTGATATTTTATTAGCTTTATTTGAGATACAGTGTATCTCCAAACAATTTTTAATAATCTTCTTTCTAATGATGTACTTGTTTTTTGTGGTTTGACTTCGTTTACCAGGGTAGCATTTTTAAATTGAGCCACTCTTGGATATAGTTGATAAAGTGTCATTTACTATCAAGGGTATATCCACGATTTAACTTTTCTTAACAATTTTTCTGCTTTCTATTTGGGCTTTTTCTTGGTTTCAAAAACCACTTTTTATAAGCAATTGTTTTACTTGTTTCATCCCTTATGGTATAAGTCCAAGATTCTTTTTACCTCGTTTTAAATACCTAATGCTAGCCATACTACAACTCTATTCCCAAAAACTTCTGATACAGCACTTTTAGGTACAATCCATCAGACGTTTTTCGATCGTAGCTTATATCCTTTATTCACCATTAGTTTCTTGCTTGGTGGATAATTTTGAATAGCAGTGTATTGTTTTATAACCCATGTTTATTAAATCTTTTGAAATTGTATTATTTGTCATTTTAGATTCTCCTTTCTAATGTCCTATAACGTATGTAAATTGTTTGGCAGTTTCTGCATCAAATGTGCGGTAACTAATGATCCCTAATCCTTTCACATTACATTCTGAGACGAGAATTGAGCCGTCTGATTTTACTTGTTCCACAAATGAAATATGTCCGTATATTGGATCAGCTCCAGCTAGCCAGGGCTAAATGATAGAGCAGAGTGTTCTGTTGGTGTATGGGTTGTTGTGAAACCCTGGCTTATTCATCCATTGTCCACCATTTCCCATAAATGGACCAAAGTTAACCTCGACTTGTTTTCCACGGTTGAAGACATACCAGGTACATTGTCCCCAAGGATAGGTACTAGTGATATATCTCTGTGGTATCAATAGCTGTTGTCAGACTGTAACCTACCGGTATATCATTTGAAGTTACTCCTCCACCATCTCTAGTTTTTCCTGTCGTTTGTTCAGGAGCTTTTGGTGTGCCTCCATGTTCATCAATGAAGGCATCTAGTTTTTGCATGGTTTCTGCACGTCTTTTTCCTGATCCTGTAGTATCTGTAAAATAGACGCCACCATCAGTTGCCGAATTGAGTGTTCCATCTCGCAAAACTTTTTAGCTTTATCATCTTGTATTTTAAAGGTTTGGCTTTTTATTCCCAATGATGGTTTTGCTGGGTTAGTCCGACAACAGCAACTCATCATTAAAGTTATTGGCATATTCTGGATTGGAGTCAGTAGGCTCCAAAACCAAACATATTGGCTCCAGGATTAGTGGCTACCCAGCAGTTCCAAGAGAGCTTTTCATTTAGTGCGATCGCAACGACCCATGGACATCAAGATTTGATTTAGCTTCCATTCGAGGAGCTTTTCCATTAATTCGATTCTTATCATAGGAGATTCCTAACGTATCTAAAAAGCCGTCTAATTGCTCTGCTGTGATACTCGAAGCGATGAACCAGTAGATTGTGAGTATAGGGATTCCATTTGACCAGTGATCCGCATAAGTCACTCCATTTTGGGATTGGGGTGAGCCATTCGTTCCACCACCTCCGACAGCCCCCATAAGGATAATAATAATGAGGACTGGTAAGAGAGGAATGAGACCAGCCATAGAAACCATTTTAGTTTTTCATCGAATCTCCTTTTCTAGTTAATGTCTTGAGAAAGCTGTGAACAGAACAGTCCCAAAACGCCATTTAGCATCTAAAACAACTGAATAGGACTTGGCCTGTGGGATGATTTGGTCCCGCTCTTGTTCTGTGACTGAATAAAAGAAGGAAATCGACTGAGCGTTTTCCTTCTTGCAGGCCTGATAAAGAGTTTCCTTCAAGAACTCTTGGAAAAGAAGTTCTTGAGCGTATTTTGTATTCATATCATTCTCTCAAGTTGTTTTTGCTGTTCTGTTAATCGGTCTCTTCGTTCAATATTGGCTCAATTTATCATCTCGTGTCATAGTTTTCTATAAGCACTGAGTGAAGCGTATCTCGATCCTGGGCTTTGTACATGGCTTGAGGATCTTTGATATTCCTCTAATTTGCGCTCAATACTATTAATGCGGAGTTGTTTAAAATGGAGAAATCCATTCTTCTCTTTAAGAGTTTGGAATTCTCGTTTGAATTTGGTGTTGGCTCCGCTGTGATTGGGATTCCATTGAAGGAGTTGCTGTTTTTCCTTCAACTGGTTTAACCTTCTCAGGAATTGCCTTTGTTTTCGGAATGTTTGGTCTCTGGAGCATCTGGACTTACTGGAGCCTCGGCGTTTCTGTTGGGGAGCACTTCATTGCGTTGGTGCTCTGATTCCGTATTGGTAAAGAAAGAACCAACATTTTGAAGTGACTCTTAGCGTTCATCATCATTCCAGCCCCAAACCCAGCACCTGCTAAGGCAAAGTTTCCAAGGTGTTGAGCAGATGAAAGGCTTCGATGGCACTAGAAACTACCTCTAGTCTTTTGTGACCCTTTTTCAACTTTATTTCCAATATCACTCGCCACCATTCGTGCTTTTAGAGCCAAGAATGAATTGATCAACTCAGCTTTGTATTTTACAGAAGGAAACATACGAGTCCTTTTGAGACAACTGAGATGAGTAGTTTAAAGACAAGGCCAAAGATGATCAGGGATGGAAGAGTTTTAAGGATGCCATCAAAGCCCTGTACGACGATATTTTCAATCATTTTTCAATGTAGAAGACCAACAGAGTCAATAGACTCGTGATAGCTGGGAAAAGTAACCCACCAAACATGACTTTCAGAACTCCAAAAATCAAATCTTGCATTCTTGGTACAAAGGACATTAGAAGTACAATTGAAAGAGCAGGATCATCATCAAGACAAGAGTTTGAGCGATGACGTTTAACATCTGAATCAAAATATCAGGTATCGCACTATGAAGGCTTGCACAGATTTTGAAGATGACATCAAAAACATACGAGTGAAATGAAATCAGGCATAGTTGAAACCCATCGGTTCTTTTCACCATCATCATTGGCTCCATTTCCTAGTTCATCTAGATATTTATTGCGATCTTTCGATTTAACTGCTTTAAAGTTTCCATTCTTATCGCCTGTTCCTAATACCTTACTATCATCAAAAGTTTCTTGTTTCCCATCTTGACTATTCTTATATTTCCCATTTTCTTGTCCCGTATTGACAAAGACATATGCTTTATAAGAAGTTTCTGCAATATAGCTATCTGCCATGGGAATCGCCAATTTTAATGGATTTATTATTACATACTCCACCTTGATATTCGTGATATTTTTAGTGACATCTTGAGAGACATGGTTAATGGTATCTAGTAGATACAGACCACCTGATGTTCCAGCGATTGTTCCAAAAATAACCAAAGCCAAGGATGAGAACTAGAAAAAACATGAAGTAGAGTCCTTGAAAAGCTCCTTTTCGAAAAAGAAAAACTGGTAAAAAGAGATAGAAAGCCAGGATTAGAAGCAACATGGAAACGAGTGATTGTTTTATGACCCTCCAGAACTTGAACCGATAAATCTTTTCCAGATATTCATCGTCCCATTAAATACATAGTTCTTGTAGTTGGAGTAGAGCTCAATCTTTTCAAGAATCTGAACTCAGCAAAGAAAAAGCCCACCACTGCGTTTAGAATGAAAAAGAAGAAGTATGAAAAGCTCATTAATCAGAACCTCAAGCCCTGTTAAAGGAAGCGAACCCAGTAGGCTCCATGTAGGACTTGGAGGAGAAGATATCGACTCTTAGTTTTGTCAAAGCTCTTGCATGGATTCACCCTAACTAGCGTATTTATTTTCAAGGCTTTGATGATACTGTAGCTTTCATTGGTTTTAGAAGCATATCAATATCTTCAAAGATGTTGTGAAATGGAAATCATATTGAGACTGCCATAGACGTCATAGTACAGGCATTGACCAGGAGATCATATTGTCAATCCATTCGAGATTGCTTTCAGTGACTTCGAGATTGACGTGTTTTTAAGATATCTTCTCGTTCAGACTTTTCTCATAAAAAGCAAAGATAGTCCCAAATCCCGTTGTATCATCGCCATTTTCTGCATCACGTGTACAGATTGCGTAATCAGTGCCAAGGTATTGTTTTTGGAGCGTCCAATCCGACGCATATTCTGATAACGGCTTTTTCCTTCTGCGGACTTCATAAGAATCCATGCTTTCCATCAAAAGAACCCAATGGTATCTTCATTTTTCATTTCTGTTCTCCAAAGTGGGTACAGAAAGCACCAAGCGCAAAACATGAGAGCAATAGAGTTGCGTTCATGATCTGAAATTCTGTGAATCGTCTTTGGTAGCTTGAGGTTATTGACCTCAGAATGGTCACCCTGTGATTCATAGTTAAGTCCTTGAGTGGTTCCATCTGAAAAGGCTAGTTCCAAGATAGAGTTTGTGACAATTGAGGTCAGATAACGACCAACTGAAGCACTTTCAGAGGAAGCAGAGTCTCAGCACTTTTAGGACGTGTTTAAAGCCGACTTTCTCACCAGCGACCCGTTTTTCTACAATCGCATTAACAGCTTCTGTGATAGCTGTTTTCTGATCCATCGTACATCCATCTACGGCTTGCAGTAGAAACTCAAGCATGTGCGACTCTACAGCTTGTTCTTTATCTAGCAACAACAATAGGATCTAAGACTCCGTGGTTTTGATGGAAGTGAGCTTATCTAGTGTCATAGTTAAAGTTCTCTATCTGTTTCTTGCGTTCAGGATAGAGACGTGCGAATTCAGGTGAGTTGATCACTTGGTAGTGATTTCAAGTTCACGTTTAGTCAATATAGAGTGTTTTGACATTCTGCAAAGCCACACTTAAGAAGATGATCTGGAGCGAAGGACTTTTCCTTGACCTGTTGCCCCCGTAATAATGATGTGTGGGTTCTTGGTAATCTTTCCAGCGATATCTTCCTTATTTCCGACTGTCGCATTGTAGAGGACGATGTTCTTTGAGGAATCAATGGCTTTTGCAATATTGTCCCAACGGCCTGTCCAGTTGTCTACTCGGCCGATATACCAGCCGATACGGTTCCCAGAAGAGTATTGGTGAGGCATGAGTTCTGAAAATCCGCGAGCGTGACCATATGCGTCCAGGTGCGAGCTCTGAAGATTTTTCTCCATAGAGTAGAGCTGAAAGAGATAAGGTCCGTCTTGAGAGGCTTCACTAATTTCAACTCTATATCGTCAAAGTAGTTTAAAACCACTTGTCGTCTTTGACGGAGTTGGTTCACACTAGAAGCAGAGATGATAAGATAGGCTCCGTATTCGATGATATCCTCCTTGTTTCCGACTTTCTTCATTAAGTCTTTTAGGGAGATGGAACCCATGATGATCTCGTCTTGTTGGACAGTATCGTATTTTTCCGCCTCTTCCATAATGTTTCTGTAACGTGTATTCTGAATCGGCCCATTCGACCCTTGATTTTACCAGTATCAATGAATTCTGCCTTGATTCTGTAGCGCTCACAGGAAAGTTCAAACGTTGGATAAATTCGCCTAGGTGAAAGCCGTTGAATTGAACAGGAAATTTTACCTACAGGAAGAATAGTTACAAAAGGAAGATCCATAAGGGCTTAGCTTCTGGAGGAAGCCACCTTAGGACTTTGATCGCAAGTGTCCGTGATGTTGAATTTGAGCACGATTGACGAGTCACTCTTTCTTGTAGTGAGGATGTAGCGGAGGTATTTGCATCCGCTGGTAATAAAAGAGTTCTTCATTGGATAAACCGTTTTCGCCCGAAGGACGGAGAAGGCTTGGAAAATAGTGAATTCATCACTTTTGTAGTCTTCATACCAGGTGGGACTTAATTCATATTCATAGCCAAGACCCTTAGCTATCGGTGAACTCATTAAAGCTCTCATAGGCCAAGTCTTTGACGGTCGCTCCATGATTTTGTTTGCGCAAGGTCACTCCAACGACCCAGTCAAACTGATATGGAATTTCCATCTCATCTGTTAGACGATCAACGGTGTAAAGAAGCAGTTCTTCTCCTAGTTCACGACTGTCATCTGCTAGAGCGTCTGAGAAGTCCCAGCATTTTCTTCTAAGAGATAATCTTTAGGGATCAGAGATATTTCAAGAACTTGTTTTCTTTTCTGGAGCTTCTTCATCATTTGAGCAACCGTAATTTTGTGTTTGCCACTCGTCATCCGTAATGGTGATAGGAGTGTTTGGAATACGGTAAATACGCAACGACTGTTTGATCTTTTTGAGAGCTAGATTCTGCATGTAGTTTCCCTAATAGGATAGGTTAAAGTAATACTCATAGGTCCTCCTTTACTATAGATTTGTTTTTCAAAGACAATTTCTTCTACAGGCTCTATTCGATCTTCGTGGTAGATAGCTTTTTGTTTAGCGAAAAATCCCGAAGCAAATCAGGCAATCTCCAATAAAGACGCATCTTTCTTACCGTGAGGCTCGTATTCAGTATAAAATTTGGCCAATTTGTAAGGAAGATACCAATAGAGCAAGAGAAATTGAGTGAGTGATTTTGCGAGTGGCACAAAGATAAATCCTCCAAAAGAGTAACATACAATAAAGACGATGATAAAAACAATGAAAAAGGGACAACTGCATAGTGTAGCAAAGTACCATAGTCGAGTGCCCTGTCTTAATTTCTTGGATCCAATATAGGAGCATTTAGGCCCTTACTGTAATCATAAAGTCTTTCTTCATTCATACTTAAAGTCCTGATTCACTACCGAAGAGTCGCAGGAACCAGCCGACTGCTTTGAGGATATCTTGTCCTTTTGCGATGGAGACAATAACGGCATAGAAACCAACGACAGAGAAGAGTTGAAGCCAGGAGCTGTTCCGCCAAGCCTTGATCGCTAAGAGCACGGCAATAGCTGTCAGGATCCAAATTCCATCGCCCTGGAGGAAGGTTCGTAGATTGTCTGTATTCATAGAGTTCTCCTATTCTTTATCATTTTGCATAGTTTAGTGGAATGGTGTGTTCTAGTTTTGTGACATAGTAGGTCTTTTTCTTTTCTGAGAGAGTAAAGGTGAAGTTTTTCTGAGTGAGTGGTGCCTCCAACTTCAAAAGTAGCTTGGACATATGCGATTAGATTCTGACCGTCTTTTTTTAGATAGGTATAATCAATTGTTTTGAAGGTGGTATTGGCTATAATATCCACATCCTTAGCAATCAAATTAAGGTTATCTTGTTAGCAGTATAGTTGGTAAAGAAGACCTTGAGGAATCCTTTTCAACCTTCTTACGCTGACCATCTGAAAAAGTGATCGTTAGCGGTTAATTGAAGCGATCGTCTTCGCTAAAGTGTCCAGCCAGAGGATTCAACAGCAGAGAACCAAGGAAAGGCCAGAAATATAATATTTCCCATCTTTTTCATCAAATGGAATATTGAAAACCTGTCACAATTTCTTTTTCTTCCGTGTTATTATCCGACTGGATCGTTTCCTTTGTATTTGATCTTATAGGTTGCAACCTTCCTTCTACAGTCAGCTCAACTGAGAACAGAGAGTTCACTAGGATTTCGAATCTTGACCCTTGAGCTTTCACATCAGGAATGAAGCTGTAAAAAGCTATTTAAGTATTCCATTTGAGCTGTTGTTTATCCCTCTTGTGGAAGAGTGAAATGAGCATGAGACGTAGTCATTCAGTAGTACTGGAGTTTTGTAGTCGCCTTTTCTACTGACCCATTGGCTGTGCTTTTTGATTTTTGTTGCCTCAACTTGAGTCTTGTAGTGTGCCTACCTTATTTGATAGTGTGATAGCACGAATAGATCCCAAGAGCTAACAAAAAGGAGGAAAGCAATTCCTCCTATGACTGCAATATTGACGGTCCTTTTTATTGGTGACTTTTAGTTTTGTGGGCTCCTTTTTCTCCACCTTTTTAAAGTGTGAGAGATATTCTTTGCTTGAAGGCAGCGTTTGGCTTTATCCATAGATCCTCCTTTAGAGACTATGCAGCTCAATGAGCTTTGATCCTTTTATCAAAAGGCGTTTATTGGTTTTTCGATCTCGCCATTAATGTAATAGTAGCCTCGTAGCTCAGTTTGGAGTTGTTCCATCAGGTCAGGTTTTAGGTCTTTGGCTTCTTTCTTTTAGGAGACTATTTAATTCTCCAGCCTCGGTCCAAGCCTCCTGTGATCTTTCTCTTTTAAGCACCTCCCAGTTCATTCGTGACTTGAGAGACTTTCTTTTCAAAAATAGTTTTAGTAGCTATTTCAATTTCCTTTTCTAAATTTTTCTTGGTTGTCTTTGATGGTCTTTTGAATATAAGCAATGAGTGAGGGCGCATTTTTCTTATTTACGCTCAACACTTGACCATCTAAGGTAAAAACAGGCATGTTCATAGTTATAGAACCCTCTACTATCTGCAAGATCTTCTCTACATCTGCCCTGCACTCTCGTAGTAGAAGTCCCTTGCCTTTTCGTAAGAGGATATACATATTCCAGAATTCATGTTCTGGAAGAAGCAGAAAAGTCTGCTTGATAAATCTTCTTCAGCATCTTAAGAAGCCTCAAGCAGATCATCGTAACCTAGAGCTGGTAGATAAAATCTGAATCAAACCAGAGCCAGTCATTGATTTGTCCTTCTGTTGGCGTATCACCAGAGAAGATATCTTCACAAATGACAGTTAGTGTATCTACTCCACCACGTTCACGGACGTGTGTTTAAGGTTGTTAGCCCACTCAGACCAAGCTTAAAGTTGTTCAGCGAATTAATTTGAACTTTGTATTCCATATAGCTTATCCTTTCTAATGTTCATAGTGCTATTGGCTTTTGAGAAGTCAGTACGGCTTTTTCCTCGATCTGTTATTTCACTATTTTGAATCATTTTCATCGTATTCTGTTTTGAGGATCTTTGTCTGCCTCAGTCACCAGTGCAAGGAGTTAGCAACTTGATAGGTCAGCCAGCGAATGGTTCGCTCCAATACTGTAAGGTTGTGGGTTGGTTGAGAGCTTTATGTCTCGACACCTCAAAAAGAGCCGTTGCTATTTTTCATCAGGTTTGTAGGCTCCAAAACGAGTAACCCATCATAGACTTGGATTTCTTTGTTTATGATGCCTTGCGATTTCTCCGAGGTCTACACTGTTGATATATTCTCCACGATACCTTGAGCTTTTCTGATCTGAAAGCTGGAGTTCATAGCGATTCCAGATACCAAAAATCTCCAAGTGATTCGTCCAGGAGATGTTTTCCATCTGAGCTATTTCATAGCGCTTTTCACAAAAGTTGAAGTAGATGCGACTTTGACGGCTCCCAAAGCAAATGGATAAGCCGTGATTCGCTTCCATGTCTTCATTATCTGTGAAGGATCCACTCACCTGTGATATTCCATTTCTTGATCGTGTCTAGGACAATCTCTTTGAACAGAGTTTATCAATCACTTAGGAATTTGACTTGTTCGTCCTCGATTGACCATAACCCTATAGAGTTCATCTCAGAGCATATCGAGATCGCTTTTCACCCGAACATCTTCATAGAATAAAGAATGTTTTGAAGAAAGATCTGCCAGTGATTCCCTGTGTCTCGAGAAAATCCAACTCACGTATCCTTGCCGGATAGTTGAAGGACAAGTTTGGCAGTCATTGGTCACAGATCTATCAAAGAAATCAAAAACTCCAGATGCTTTCGCCGCAAGTGGCATAGTCTAGAGACGGGTTTCCTTGGTCCGAAAATCATCTGAGTGGGCAGAAGAAAGTTTTCACAGAAAGCATCCAGATCCTTTTTAATCTAGGAAAAGGTCAATCGTAGATAGTCGATCTGAGCCTGAAGACTGTTTTTATCGCAATCTTGATAGTAACCAAGTTTTCTCTTTAAGTTCTCAAACTATCAATCGTCAGTCCTCTTTCGCCTGTTTCATAAGAGCGATAGGTTCTTAGGTAGATCAACAGCTTGCAAATGCTTTTTGACTAAGTCCTATTTGTTTTCTGAAATTCTTACTATGAGAAAGGACCACTTTTGTCCATTCATCGCAACACTCTTTCTAACAAAGTGACACACTTTTTGATTAAAGTGACACACTTCATAAAAATTGAAAACCCAACTCCCATAAGGAATGAGGAGGGGTGGACTTATGCTTTTTGCTAAATCGTAACCCCTCATTAGAAATAGTGGGAAATATGAAAAAGCCCTTTAAAATGAGGCTTTTGAGGCGTATTTTCTTTTTTGGTAGTTAATTTGGTAGCCAAAGAGATTTAGTCGATAAAAATCACTTGATATGAGATTGAGTTTATCTGTTAATTCGGAATCAGCGTTTGGGTATAAAATGACTATAAATGCTAAGTGTAGTTTTGACATCAGAATGACCTAATCGTCTTTGAATATATAGAGCATTTACATTATATTCATTAATAAGTAATGACGCATGGGAGTGTCTTAAACCTTTTGGTTGAATGTATTTAACTCCTGCTCGTTTTAGAATATTTTTAGAATCTGGTCTCTAATACTACGTTTACGATATGGATTTCCATCAAGTGATAGAATGAATGGTATCTTGTCAACTTTTGCTTGTCGTTCTTTCCATTCTTTAAGTACGTTTAGAGTATTATCATCAAGGCCAATGGTTCGTCTGGAACTTTCAGTTTTTAGTTTGTTACGCCGAACCCAATTTTCACGGTTTATATACTGTAAGTTGTGATTGATTGCTAGAGTTTTCTTTTCAAAATCTACATCTTCCCAATAAAGAGCAGTCGCCTCATTTACACGCATTCCTGTAAAATAATAAAGCCAAAAAAGCGTATAAACAAAGTGCTCAAAATAACTCTTTTTATCAAGTGATTGTATTACTTTTTTTGGAACTCGTCTTTTGTCCAAAAAAATCTATATGTTTTTTTATGATTGGAATTGACTAATATTACTTGTGGGAATTTCATGAAAAATCAACCCATATTTTTTTGCAGTTTTCAAAACTTGATTAAGCAAAGTCATCTTGTTTCTTGCATATGAATTTGAATATTTCTCTAATAAACCGTTTCTATAATTAATCACATCATAAGTAGTAATTTCTAGGTTTTTCTTACCAAAGTATTGAATAAATTCATCGAATATAACTTGACGTCTGTGTTCGAGATCCGGACTTGTTGTAGCGTAATAATTTGGCATAAAAAACTTCTTCCATAAACTGCTTAAAAAGTCCATTGAGTATGCTTAATTCCTCCTTTTTGTTGTATCTTATTCAAGGCTCTTGTACGTGCTTCAAAGGCTTCTTTTGCGGTTTGAAAACCACGTCTACGTTCTTGATAAGGTTTACCAGTAGCTAGGTCAACTCCAGCTTTAAAATAATAAGTATATTTGCCAGTCTTATCATCTTTCGTAACACCGGTATATCTAGTTTTTGACATGTAGTTCCTCCAATCCAAGTATCTCTGCTACAACTGATACTGGAACAGTTCCAAGTCCTTTATTGTTATAGAAATCGAAACCACGCTCGACCATAATATGTTTTGCTTGCCGTAAAATATTATAAGCAGTCCATTTTGAAAAACCTAAGTCCATAATTTCTTGTACTGTCATAGTTAATTTATCGTTCATAAATCAATTTCTCCTTTACTAGTAAGTTCTAGGAATTCTCCTATTAATTGTTTGAGTTCATTATTTAATCGTGGGGTTTGTTCTTTATGCATCTTGTAGCTCTAAAGAAAAATGAGCTACTATCAAATGCTTTTTAAATGTTTTCTAAGCCTAGTCTTTTTAACTCTAATAGTGTTAGGTTTTCAGATAGGGGAATAATTCGGGCTAAGAGTGCAGGTTCATGGAGAAAGATATAAGCAAATGCTTTGCTATCATCTGGAACACTTGAAAGACTAAAAAAGCTAAAATTCTCCAATCGTTTAGAAATTTCTGAAATGGTTTCCTCGTTTATAGCCTTTGTTCGTAGTTGGAACTCTAACCGCCACCAAAAGGGTTTGTTTTCTATATCTAATTTATCAGCTCTTTTGTGACTTAGTACTCTATATTCTTATCGTACAAACGTACTTTGAACGTTGCTACCACTTGCACCCCAGTATTTACTTTCTATATTGCCCCCTCTACCGTAGAATATTTTATGACTAACCCCTCCTTTGATATGTTGTAAAAAAACTATTTCTGGCCTATTAAAGATATCAAAAGCAAGGTCTAATCGTGACAGTCTAATTTCTAATCGATTTAATCGAGCGTAATTCATAATCTGCCTCCACACTTGTAACCCTCAAATTCTTTTTTAGTGAGTTAGGGTTGAAGTCTCAGGCGTATGACTTGATAACCACCATAATCCGATAGTTGAAAGAAAATTAGATTTATACTATCTTCGTCTATCGTTTTATAAAGAGTAAAATAGTCTTCTCTTAGATTTTCTTGAATACTAAATTCTTGAATTATATTATCGAGTGATTTTTCGTAATTCACGAAATATTCGTCTAAGTGATTGGTTCTCGCTATCAAAGATTACTGTTAATCTGTCAATGCTGATATAAATCGATTTTTTTCTAGTTTTGATAAATCTACTTGACTTTGATATTCTCGTAGAGATTGAATGGTATTTTTTTCAACTGTAACGCCTCCTTTCTATACTTAAAAATCTGCGTAATTCGTTGCTACTATTGATTTTTTTGCCGATGACTCGTTACTTAGGGCGTTGCCTTAAGTGTATCTGATTGCTGGCTGTTAGAAACGCCAGTTTTTATATTAGAGATTGGGAGAACTGAGCTTCGGGCGCTCTGCCTTCGGCCCGCGCCCTTGCACTTGTCTCCCAATCTCTAATTTATTAGTTTTTAAACTACCCAAAATACTTGTCTAGAAAAATCGATAGCAGTTCAAGTGCTCGAAGTTCAATTTCTTCGTCTCGAATATTGTTAAATACATCATCATTTATTAGAACTGATGCACCTAAACTAGGCGAATAAAAAGAATGAGTATTGTTAGTGTTGTTGTCTTTATTGTGTATTGTGTAGATTTCATAATCTCCTCAATCTAGCCATATCTCGCTTCTTATGGACTTTTTATTACCATTTTGGTATAATTGTATTGGTTTTAAACGAAAGCCTCAGAACGCTTTGCAGAGCTTTCTGGGGTGTTTTTGCATACTCATAAAATTAACTAGTATCACTTATTTTGTATGCTTTGTTTTTATATAACCATTTTGGTTATATAAGTATAATACAACCATTTTGGTTATAAGTCAATAGAAAAACGAAAGGAATTTTAAAAATGTTAAAAGACAATATAAAAAAAGCCCGACTAAATGCAGGACTTACTCAATTAGAAGTTGCTGAAAAGTTAGGTGTAGCTCAAGCTCAATATGCTAGGTGGGAAAATGGAGGAGAAACCGAAAAGATGAAACAGTAGAAAAATTAGCTGAAATCTTTGGTACGTCTCTTGAGATTTTAAAAAGGACGTGATGACGGACTAGAAGAAATTGTTAGTTTATTGAGAGAATATGAATTGACAGAAGCAGATAAAAAAACAAAATTATTAAAACTTTAAAGGATTTATTACATAAATAAATCAAAATAATGTGGTAGTTGGAGAGCACAAAGTGAATAATATCCGGGAGTAAAAAAGCAAGCTAAAGCATTTATTAAACGCTGGGAAAAATAGAGGAAACGAAAAGGCAGGATAGTCAATCTTTTTGGTGGTTAAAGATTAACTATCTTTATGCTATTGATTAATATATTTGTCATAGTGCTCTTGGTACTGTGCTTTTATATTATATTCTCCTAGAATTTCAAATACCTGAAGTGCTTGTTTCATCTTTTCGATTCCGTTCGCAGGATTGCACTTAAATTCAAAGTATCCACATGTATATAAGAAGACGGTTTGTTCATAATAGTTTAATTCATTATTTAGTAATTTTTATTTCTTTGATTAGAAAAACTACAATTTTGAAATTCTTCTTTATCAATACTAACAATTAGGCAATTGATTGCCAATTGTGTAACAAAGTCGTTTATTTGTCTTATTTAATGTTGAATAGATATAATTTTTTTAACATTTCTATAGTTAATAGGAAGTAGGAGTTATATTTAATTGTTCTTACACAGTTACCTAATAGGATAATTTCATAGTAACCCCAGTTTTCAACTTTAAAAAGATAATCTGTTAGCTGTAATAACTCCTCGTCCGAGGGGAGAAAATTTTTATTTGTTGTATAGAGAATCGATTTTACCATTGTCTTTTTCATAAGGACCCAAGTTATAACTTGAAGAGTTTGATAGTAATTCAATAATACTATCAAAATTTTTTGTGTAGTAGTGTTTTTCGAATATATTGCACCAAGTTAGCGAATGAACCAGTTCTAGTAGAATTATTGTCATGAAGAATAATAAATTCATCCAAAGTTATATGTAATTTATCTAAAATATTGATTAGTCGAATACAAGAGATTTCTGATTCTCCCCGTTCAAATCTAGATATTTGAGATTTAGATAAATTACTATCAGCAATTGAACATAAACTGATTTGCTTTTCCTTTTCGAAGTTTTCTGAGTGTTATACCAAGTTTTGATTTCATATTTCCCATTTTCCCAACAAAAAGTAATTGATTTTTATTTATTGTACAATAAATAAAAACTGAAAGGAAGTCTAAATATGAAGAAAAATTTTAAAAAAATTCCCTAATTTTATTGTTGGTTATGGATATTATTATTGTCGGTGGATAAAAATGTTTAGGTATACACCTCAGTCTTTAGATATCATCTAAAGACCTATTTAATAAAAAAGTGATATTCATCGTGATTTAACTAGAAAGAAGGGACATTTTGGATATTAACAAGAAAAACGTTTTATACAATTACTTTTTGGTGAGTTTATATCAAATGTTGGAGATAGATTTCAGAAAATTGCTTTTTCCAATTTTTAATTTACCAAGAATTTCATTCGTCTTTTTGCAATGGGAGGAATGGTGATTATTGAATTGCTACCTCAATTCTTCTTGGGATTTGTTATGGGTTACTTATTAGATAATTTCAATAAGAAAAATACTATTATGGTCTACATTAATACCTGCATTATTATGTAGTGTAATACCGATATTATCTAAATATTCAGTTTCTATATTTTTTTACTATGTTATTGCATTTTTTTGATACCTTTTATTTTTCGACACTTTTTCAAACAGGATTCTCAGTCATTACTCCTGCCTTATTTGAGAAGGAAGAATTGCAAAAAAATATAATTCTCAGTTTCAAGGTGTTCGAACTATTTCAAAATTAATTTCTCCAGCTCTAGCAGGGTACTAATGTTAAAGTTTAATATTAATAGCATTTTTTATTAATAGTGCTTCTTTCTTGTTATTATTTCTTTCAATCCTAATTTCATATATTCCAGAGCAAGAACACAAGGAGAATGGTAATGATGATATAAAAGAAATTTTTGTAGGTTTTAAAGAGAACTTTACAAATATTAAATTGAGGATTTCTTTACTCTTTACTATTGTTGTGAATATCGCTATGCTAGGTTTCAATGCAACGATTATTTTTTATTTACAGGATCAATTAAAATTATCAAATAGTCTTGTTGGGATTGTTTACTCAATTGCTGGATTTGGAAGTTTGATAGCAGTAACCTTTCTTTCTACTTTTTTGAATAAGAAGGATGCCTTTATCTTGATGAATATATCAATGGCAACCATCCCACTTGTCATTATGGCGAGTGGAATAGTAGAAAATTGGATATTTTTTTGGAATTTGTTATTCCATTTTGAGTGGACTAATTACAATAGCTTCTGTCTCGATTACAACAATACAGCAACAAGAAAGTACTGAGTATAATATTGGTAAAATACTTTCTAGTTCTTTTGTAATAGCTACCATTTTTGCTCCTTTTGGAGGGATACTGGCTGCTTATTTTAATTGGCTTTTTAAATCCGAGATTAAGTCTAGTTATTTTGGGATTACTAAGTAGTTTATTGGTTATTCTTATAAAGAGTTATGAAAAAAATTAACTAAGAAAAAGAACGGCAATAATTATTAAGGAAGATTAGTAGAAAAATTATCATTATCTAAATAGAATCATATCATCTAGAAAATTTGATACTTGACTTTTGGTATAAATCATATTAAAAATAATTCCAAATTTGTTGGTAGCTTTTTGGTAGCTAAACAGACAAATTTTTATAATGTTTATCAAAATGAACATAAAGAGAATGTTGATTTGTCAGCATTCTTTTTTATTTCAAATGTATTCTCGGAATTAGAAAAACGGGGGTTGAACTTTCATCATGGCCTAGAAACTTCGGGCTACGGTCTGCGCCTGACCTGCGGTCAGGCTTGCCCTTGCCCTTGTCCTAGCCCATGATGAACAATCGTCGCTTCAACTGCTTTTGGATAAGACCTGCGTCCTCCCTCTTCAAATTGAGCGAGGATTTCAAGAAGAAGTTTTTCTTGAAAAGGATCCACTAGAATAGCGGATACAGTCCGTTCAAAGATGATCCCTTGTTCTGTTAAGAGATAGATAATCTTGCGTAAGGTTGGCATTTTAAGATTTTGTTCGTCCGCAAATTCCTTGAGTGGTCGTTTGTTTGGTTCGTTTTCTATATACTCCTCTTCCTCTATAGGATCAATTGTTTCAACCGATGGTTTATATTCTTCAAATACTGAGAATTCTTCTCCTTCAAACTCCATGATCTGAATTTTAGAGTAGGCATCATAGAAGGAAAAGCCTTGATCAAGCGGTACATAAGGAGAGAAAAACTCACCAGCCAGCTCACCGTTGTTTGCGATATAGCCCCGTCCTTTGACCTTGACTCCATTGATTTCATCCAACTTTTTGAACTCTTTGGTTTTATTAGCATCTCCAAACATCATGTCATATCCTGTTGATTCTAAATGACCGACGGAAAGACGCTTCATAAAGTTATCCCGAAGAGCCGTTTTAATAAATTCTCCATCGGGCCGTTGCATAGCAAAGATGATAAAGACTCCGGCTTGACGACCTTCTAGAACTAACTGTGAGAGATATTCCATGAGTTCTGACTGTTGGCTATAGTCACGATCAATCTTTGCCATAAGAGCTGCCCACTCGTCCACCAGAATGAATTTTGGTTTCATATCATAGTGAGTAAAGTTCTTCCCAGCTTGGAATTTTGGCGAAGTAGACATCCGTTCATAGCGTTTTTCCATGAACTCTACATTCTCTTTAAAACAGTTAATGATATCTTCCTTACTAGTATAAACCCGGCCATGGAAGACTGGAATTTTCTTTAATCCAGCTAGATCTGAATTCTTTGGATCACAGATATCGACAAAGCTAATTTTAGCCAGTGCATAGATTATGGTCATGAGAACAACTGTTTTCCTCCACCAGTTCCACTGCCAATGAGAAGATGAGGTTCTTCAATATAATCCCAGAATACATCTTTCATGAGCTGGAGTTTGGATCCCTTGACTTTTACTTCATCGATGGTGATTCGGCTATCAATTCGATTAATCGCAATCTCATATTTTATAAAGCGGTTATCAAAGGTTTTTATTACTGAAAATCTCCATCAAACATGACTTCAAGCGTAGCTCCAAGGTTTAAAAAGCGATCTTGAAATTTATTACCTTCTAGAATGAAACTCACTTCAATCTTGTAGCGAGACTGTTTGATATACACTTGAGGCAAGGTGATCTTTTCAATGATCTTGTTTTCACGTCTAACCTTTTTAACGAGATAGAGGTTGTTCTCTAGCAAAAACGAGAAAGAATTCGAAGACTATTGAGCTTTTGAAAAAAGAGCAACTTCCTGTAGCAAACCCGATTGATAAACCAAGAGAAGATTAAAGAAAAGAGAAATACAGCTCCTAGAAAATATCCTTGAGGTAAAGGATGTGCTTTTAATTCTTCTAGATGTAAGTAGCTATAGCAACTAACTAGCCACAAAAAGGAAACCACCAGACAAACCATGTGATTCCCTTTAGTTTAGATGAAAAACTCGAACTCTTTTTCCCCGATAGGTAAAGAGTTTCATCCTGCATCACCTCCTAGTTTTCCTTCTTATTTTCTACAGGTTTGTTTTCTTTAGTCGGTGCGCCTCCAGTTTTTTTCTTGATTTTAGAAGCAAAGAGCTTATAGATATCATTACGATTGACGTGGGTATGCGTGATAACAATATCTTCTAGTTCAACTTCTTCTCGATATTTAATACCCTAGTCTTCAATTTCAGACTCAGACATATCTGCGATCGTGAAAAAGAGGGTTTCGTGCTGGACAGAAGAGTGAATTCCTACGACAATTCCACGGATCTCACCTGTATTGACTTGTACAAAAGATCCATCAGGATTACGTTGTGAGCGATCCACTTCAAAGATGATATCAGGACCTTCAATGCCTCGGAAAGACAGTTTTCCAAGGACAGCTGGGACATCTAACCCGTCTGTAATGACACGATAAGTCTTGTCAGCAATTTGTAGTTTTTCTCCGTAGTTTAATCCAATTTTAGCCATGTGATTTTCTCCTTTTATTTCTTATTTTTTAATTACCAATTTTTCCGCAAAGACATTGAGATAAGGTGCAACAGTATTGCCGTTTAAAGCAGTATCTGGGAAAAAGATTGGGTTAACTGCTTCTACTAGAGCATCTTCTGGGAAGACCGTTGTAGAGGCTGGTGTAATGACATGAAAGGCTCCGTGCTCTGCGCTGTTTAGAATGTGACGTTGGTATTTGCCTTCTTTTCCAAAAATAAATTTAGGAGCATTTCCCAAACGTTCGTAGTAAGCAGGGCCAATAAATTCTGGTTTCATTTTAAGTGTTTCTGAGATCATAAGATTTTTCCTTTCTGAGTGTAAAATAAAAAGAGTTAAGCTAGTTGCTTCACTCTTGAGTAATAGTGTGTAAAAGTTTGTGTTTAAACATACGACTATAGAATTGAATATCCCCATGAGCATAGCCATTTCTACGAGCATCATCTGCGAGATGGCTCTAAATCAATTTGAGCTTGAGAATAGAGTTTAGCCTGTAGTTTATCAGATTCGCTAAACATACCATAGGTGAATTCATAGTTATCATAGAGTCGTTTACATGAGTAGCGAAAAAGTTTGTCATATTTTTCTCCTTTATTGTAATAGTAAAAAGCTACTAAGTGAAAAAGGAAAGAACTTAGTAGCTTTGAGAGTAGGTCTATCTAATTAGATAGACAGCAGTAAAGAAAAAGTTATTTGGTTGAAGGATCCCTCCTTCACGGTGGCAACGTTTAGCAAGGTGCTTTGCGTCAATTACCATCGTTTTCCCAGCCAATCTCTTTAGGTAGTCACGATCATACCCTAAGGGATTCTCTTACGCCCTTTGGCTGAAGCCAGTTCACTTTACTATTCGGAAAAGTGCAAAAGTCCGAAATGCGTGAAGCCTACAAATAGTTGTTTTATATCTTCACTTCAACCATAAAACGGACTTGACTTTTAGTATCAAATAAATTACAATAAAGGTACGAAGTTTAGTGTAGTTTGATAGTCAGTCCTCTGGTTGTCAGACGCACTTTTTATTTAATTGTCATGATCTAAATCCGGCCTTTAAAACAGGTTATTATTTTTAGGGTCGCATACAACTATTAGTTGTTGATTATATTATACAACCTATAGTTGTATTTTGTCAAGGGATTATTTGAAAAAGTGAAAAATTTTTAGAGGTTTTAAAATGGAGTTTTCAGAACGCTTAAAAACTTAGGAAAGATACTGGTTTAACTCAAGTTGATGTAGTTGAAAAACTAGGAATTTCCCAACAAGCATATGCTTCGTGGGAACGTGGAATAAAAACCAACCCAAGAAAATTTGGTAAAATTATCCAAAAATTTTATATGTTTCAGTTGATTACTTATTAGGAAATACAGAAAATAAACAAACAAGTGATGTATTAGAGAATATTGAGCTACTTTTTCGTATGAATTCTGAAGGATTAACGGAAGATGAAAAAGCAGTTTTCAAAAAGAATTAATTGAATTTATGGAAGAGAGGAAGAAGGCATTTAATAAAGGCTAGTAACGACTTTGTGTATTACTGAAATGAGAATTAAATGAAGCCTATCTAAGGTATAACTGGATGAGAACTTGGAGTGATTGTGAAGAGCTTGATTAGATGAGAGAATGATCAGATGTCTTTGACTTTGAAAAATGTAGTTGAAGTTGCTCCACTTTTTGAAATAAGTTTGGTTTTATTAATCAGTTGATTTATAGAAGTTATTATATACATGTACTTCTACTCGACAAAAATAATATAATTGAGAAAGGTTGCCTATTAAACAAATGAAATGACAAAATATTTCTTAATAGAATTTCGCGAAATGTTTATAAGGAAAATAAGAAAAATAGAAACTCATGAGTTATTAAAGTTTAATGACTTTCAAAAAGATTTGAGTGCACGGATAGATAATATTGTCTTTTGAATCCTATACATCATTTGTAACACTAGCTTTTTGTTTTTGAGGACTCTTTGTTAGTTTATCTTCTATGGTTGTTCCGATAATGAATAATACATTTATCATGTAATAGTTACGATAATAGGAGCAATTATTTTTATTTGGTTTATTGTTTGCAACATTCATAACTTCTTTAAAATTTTTATAAAAATTATTTGATCAGATTTCCCAGAATCGCTTTTACTAATTACACCAATTTTTACTGTAATCTTATTTTTATAATTTATTAAAAGGTATCTGTCCATATAATTTGATTAATGAAATTTTACTATCAATCATATCATTTATTTTTCGGTACTAATTATAAAATTACTTCCAAATTATTTGAATGTTAGTGTTAGCTATACTATTACAATATCTTTGAGTATTTTAACAATCGGAGATAAAATTTTTCCCATTCATTTTGGGATTTTTATTGATGCTATTTTAGTCGTGTTAGTTGTTAATCTTAATAGCATTAATATTTATATAAAACATAGAGATAAAAAGAACGGAGAAATTGCTGGAGGCATTTTAAGGAATCAACTATTAGCAGAAGAAACAGATTATGAAGAGTTAAAAATGTTATGCCATCGGTGGAAAAATATAAAGATAAAATAATGGAAAATGAAAAATTTTTACGAAAGATCCTTAGCATGGAGGAAGACACATAATCTTAGAAGCTAAAAGTTTATGTACAATTGATTTAATAAGGATCAGACCATTGATACAACTAAATTGGAAGCATAAAAGTACATTCTATTAAATGGTGTGCTTTATTTTTGATATGTGACTTTCAGTTCATTTCGCTCCGTTAGGTGGAACTACCCGCTATGCGGGGCGCATCGAAGGTTATACCAAAAAATTCCAAATGCGATACAATTAAGGTGTTCAAGCCAATTGTAAAGCTAAAGGAGAAAAAATATGTCTCATAAAGCATATAGTTTTATCACACAAAAATGGATGTGTAAATATCACATTGTGTTCACCCCTGTATTATATATAGGTGAAAAGTGATCTGTAATCAATATCGAAGTGGTTTGGGAGAAATATGTCATCGATTATATAGTTATAAAGGTGTTAAGATTATTGAAGTCCATCCAATGCCAGATCATGTCCATATGTTGGTGAGTATTCCACCTAGAATTAGCGTTGCAAGTTTCATGGGATATAAAAAGGTAAAAGTGCTTTAAGAGTGTTTCATAAACACGCTAATCTGAAATATAAGTTTGAGAATTTGCATTTTTGGGTAGAGGATATTATGTAAGCTACAATTAGCCTCAATGAAGCCACAATATACACTCAGGAATAAGAGCGAACGATATTGCTTTAGATAAGTTGAGTGTAAAAGATTTTGAAGATCCCTTTAGGGATAGTGACAAGTCAAATGCAATAAGGATTGAACAAAGTGAAAGCCAGCGTCTATAGGCGCTGGCTAGTTATCTCGGGCTTATAGACTTGGTACAAACCACCTGCTATTGATAGGTGGTCATGATTTTGTATTTTGTTTTGTCAACTTTTTATAATTTATAGATTACAAACAACTTTTATATATATCACAAGGATACAAGATCAAAGAAGTAGTTATGTTATAATAGTGTAGAAAACAAGAGTTTTTGTAATTTCTTTATAAACTAGATGATTTAATAATTGTGGAGAAGAATTATGCTAAAAATAATTTAGAATATAATTCAAAAGTAGTATCTAATACTTCTTTTTGTTAATGAGCTAAAAGAAAAATTACCTGAATTTTTCACTCCTGACAAATTTGAGTGAATGGTAACATTATTTCAAAAGGAAATTTTTGATCTTGAAAAATTCAAGAATGCTTTTATCAGATAATTTAATCCAAACTGAGATAACCTCTGGTTATCACTAAATTTTATCGGCAAAGATATGCTAAAAGCAAACGGGGAAGCACCAACTACTGTTTTACTTCTGATACAATTCTATAACAATAAATTAGAAAATCTTACTAGTGAAAAATATTTTTCACTGGTGATAATTTAGAAGTATTGTGACATTTAAATGCATCTTATGGTGGTAGCTTTGATGTAATTTATGTTGATCCACCATACAATACAGGGACGGATAGGGTTTTGTATATCCTGATAAATTTGAGTATAGTGACAAAAAAGTTAAAATCGATGTTCGGGATGAATGATGATGAATTTAAATGTTTTAAATCAATTCAAGGGACAGCAACACACTCTGCTTGGTTGACTTTTATGTATCCTCGTCTTTGGCTAGCTAAGCGGTTACTTAGGATACCGGTGTCATTTTTATTTCTATTGACGACAACGAACAAGCAAATTTAAAATTGATTATGGATGATATTTTTAGTGAGGGTCAATTTATTGGTAACATTGCTTTGGGAGTCAAAGACTAAATCTCAAAAACACAAAAACATCATTTGATAAATTACAACCTAAGACGGAGTACATTTTTGTTTATACTAGACAAACTACTCTCATTTTAACTTAATAAAATCTGGTGATAAGATTTACGATTATTCAGACAAAATGGTGAATATCGGGATATATACTTGAAACTATGTCTCAAATGGAACACGAGGTAGAGAGACCATGATATTCCCAATTTTAGGGATTTTGCTCCAGATGGACATCAGTGGAAGTTAGGGAAGGAAACAATAGAATCATATATAAAACGTGGTGATATAGAAGAACGCGAAGGAAAGATTATTATAAAAAATTAGACCTTCAGACGAAAGTAATGAAAAATTTTTACCATTTTGGGGCTTTTTTCTCGAAAAGAAATTGGAACAGCGGAAACTGCAAAAAACATATTTAAATAATTTAATGGGTGAAAAAGAATTGTTTGATACTGTTAAGCCAGTAGAATTAATTAAAGATTGATTTTTCATTCAGCTAATAAAAGATTCGCTAGTTTTAGATTTATTCGCTGGTTCTGCGACTACTGTTGAAGCGGTTATGTTATTAAATTCAGAAGATGGAGGAGAACGAAAATTTGTTTTAGTACAATTGCCGGAACCAACTTTTTATAGAAAAGAATGATGGGGCTATGGTAGCTAGAAAAGGAGCAGAAGCCCCCTTTAAAAGCAGGTTATATGACAATTGATGAAGTATCTCGTAGAAGAATTCAACTGGCTAGAAAGAGAATAGAAATAGATTTAGGTGATACTTTACCTAAGAATTTCGATGGAGGCTTTAAACATTACCGTGTAGTTCAAGTGAATCAAGCAACGTTAGATGATTTAGATAATTTTGACATTGAGACTGGGATGTTTGTTGATAGTAAAGGATATCAAATACATTTCTTGGAAAGTGGCTTCGATGATATGATTACACCATTTAGTTCACAAAAATTAGGATTTGGTGAAGGCGCCACTGGTGAGGAGACAATTCTGTTAGTTGGTTATTGTCAGACGGATACCTCTATCAATTAAATCCGAACCAATTGATATTGAGGGGTATAAGGCCAACTATGTCAACTTAGAGCGTTTATATTTGATTTCTACAGGGTGGTCTTCGGAGCAAACTAAGATTCTTATTAATTTAATCGGTAGCAATAAAATGGCAGTTCAAACAATAGTACTTTTATGGTTATTCATTTGAAATGGAAAGTATGAGAGAGTTGGAATTGGCTCTAAAACCAACTAGATACTAAAATTAATCTAATTAAACGTTACTAAGGAGGTAAATATGAAAAATATTATTAGAAGAATTACCTCATCAGGAAGAAAGTTTAAAAAAGCATCATAAAAATCATTCCCAGGTATAGATGAAGAGGCTGTTGCACGAGACCAAAACTCTGTTTATGCAAACCCAGTCATTAAGTTTCATAATCAGGATGAAATGAATTTAGATATAAAAATGGAAACCGGAACAGGGAAAACTTATGTTTATACTAGGACTATGTATGAACTTTATCAACGTTATGGAATTTTTAAATTTGTTATTGTTGTTCCAACACCGGCGATTAAGGAAGGAACAAAAAGTTTTATTTCCTCATCTTATGCCAGACAGCACTTTTTCCCAATTTTATGAAAAACGTAAGAATTGATTTAAATGTTATTAACGCAGGTGATTTTAAAACAAGATCCGGCGTAAAACATTTCCGGCACATTTGACAAATTTTATCGAAGCAAGTAAGAATTCCAACACAATCCAGGTTCTATTAATAAATGCAGGCATGTTAAACTCTAGCAGTATGATAAAAATCAGATTATGACCAAACATTGATTGGTGGTACAACCCAACCTGTACAAGCTATTAGAAGTGTTAAGCCTGTTGTAATCATTGATGAGCCTCACCGATTTCCAAGAGATAAGGCTAATTACAAAGCTATTGAAGCACTTAAGCCTCAAACAATTATTCGATTTGGAGCTACTTTCCCCGATGTAACAGTTGGAAAAGGGAAAGATAAACGCACGGAAAAAGATTATTTCCGTGGGAAACCTCAATTCAATCTGAGTGCAGTAGATTCTTTTAACATGGGACTAGTTAAAGGGATAGATATTTTTATCCCAATCTATCTGAGGAGCAAGCCAATAAAAAGGTGGGCAGTAGAAAAAGTCACCTCAAAAGAGTTAGTACTTTAAGCAAAAGAATATCCAAAAACATTGAATATTGGTGATAATCTGTCTAAAGTTGATGACGATTTTTGAAGGAGATATTTTTATGCAGGTGGTAAGATGCTGAGTAACAATCTGGAAGTAAATAAAGGTATGGCCTTAATTCCAGGTACTTTTCGAACATCATATCAAGAGATGATTATTGAAGATGCAATCAATGAGCATTTTAGAAAAAGAACAAGAAAATTTCCTTCGTCCTAATAATGCCCTGAAAATTAAAAACCTTATCATTGTTCTTTATTGATAGTATTAAATCATATCGAGATGACGATGGTTGGTTAAAACTTTCATTTGAGTGAATTTTATCAAAAAGTTAACAGAACTAGTGGAAAAATATGAAAATTGTGAAAGTCAAAATGAGAGAGAATATCTAAGTTTTTAAGAGCAACTCAAAAATCTTGAATTAGATCGGCAAAGATGTTCATGCTGGTTATTTTGGAGAAGATAAAGGTAATGGAGACGAAGCAATTCAAGCAGAAGTTGATGATATCTTGAAAAACAAAGACAGATTATTAAGCTTCAAAGATGAGAAAAAATAATTGGCTTACCAGGAGGTTCCGATTTTCAAAATGGACTCTCAGAGAGGATGGGATAATCCTAATGTTTTTGTGATTACAAATTAGAAGTTCCGGAAGTGACAATAGTAAAATACAAGAAGTTGGTCGAGGATTACGACTCCTGTCGATGAAACTGACGTCGTGTCCGACAAGACGATTTTCAAATCTCGATTATCATTTCATATTGTTATGATGAAAAAGATTTTTATGAAACAGCTAATTGGAGAAATTAATAGTGATGCTAGTTCAAACTAAACCTTAAAAGAATTAGACGATAATATGATGCAATTGATTGTGGAATATCGTCGAAAATCACAGCCTGATTTTAATGATGAAGAATTATTGAAAGAACTAGATGAATTAAAAATAATTAATCGAAAAATGAATTTAACGAAAATGTTTTAATTAATGATACAGTGAAATCAGGATCAGAATGGATTCTTTGAATATTACCCATTCTTACAGGATAAAGTTCTTAGAAAAGGAAAAATTAATGAAAATCCAGAACAAACCAAAATAGATCTGTTGTCAAACTTAACCAAGAAAATTGGGAAAAATAAAAGATCTCTGGAATATCTTTTCAAGGAAAAACATATGCTAGTTTTTGATAGAGACTCAGAAAAATTTCTCATATTTCTAAGGAAATTTTTATCAAATACTGAATTTTATCAAAGAGAATCATACACCTATTCGAAACAACAGTTAGTTAGTCAAGGAGACTTGCTAGGTACTGTGGAGAATTCAAGTCAAGAATATTCCAATTTGTATCGTCAAGGTATACCCTATGGTATTTTTGTAAAAAGAATTAGCCTTACAAACGAATTTAGCGGTTAAAGATATCCACCCCCATGTTTTAAATGTCTTTAAGAAATTAAAATCTACAGATTATTTGACTTATTCAAGTATTAGAAAATTAACTAAAGAATTTAAGAAAAATTCGAAGATACTTTATATCCAGTCATACATTTATGAGCCCTTAAATTTTCAGGCTAGAACTTCTATATTTAACCCAACAACCAATTCATTTGTTGAATACATTAAATCCGGTTTATTAGGAGTAAATCAAGTTGATAATATAGCCAAAGATGAAAGGAATCTTTACGACAACCCGCCTATATATTATGATAGTATTCATCCAGAAATGGATTTATTGACGTATGGGATATAGAAATGTGATAATCTTTGCAAACTTCCCAAAAGTGCAATTAAGGTCCCTAAATTTACTGGTGGGACATCAACACCAGATTTCATTTATGTAATAGAAAAAGATGACAGAAAAATCAATTTATCTTCTAGTTGAGGGGAAATCTGAAAATATGAGGGATGGAGATCATCAAACAATCCAGATTCAAGGTAAATTCTTTGATCAATTAGAACAATTTGAAATTAAATATAAAAGTCGCTACGGAAGCGCAAGATGTATTTAAAGAAATCGATTGCCCTCATACATGATGAAGATAATTGATATTAAAAACGTTATTATCAGAAAATATCTAGATTGAAGAAAAAGTCCATTTTGGACAATTTTCTTCAATCTTTTTCATTAGAATATAAAAATTTATTACAAATGCTGTTATATAGGTATTCTTATGGGTTTTTACTATCTAATAGCCGAACTTTGAAAGAGAGATTTTTCTATTCCATATAGGGTTTGACTACATTTTGAAAGAGTCGCTTAACCTCTTTTCCCTTCAAATACTGCCACTGTTCATTTACTGCTCAATAAAAATGTAATATTATTGATAATATTAATTTAATTAAATACTATATATTTTAAATTCAAGATTTCTAATGATAGTAAAACTTAAAAGAATATTAAATTAAGTCTTATATATTCCTCATTTCAAACCCCAAACTTTCAGGAAAATATAAATTTTCGGAAATTTGATTTATATATTGTAAGTGAAAATATGCGGAAATATATGTCCTGGATATTTTTAGTGATAGAAAAGCTCCTCTTTTAACTGTTATTTTTACAGCTAGAAGAGGAGCTTTTATTCAGAGAGATTGTTCAATGTTCAATTTCACTAATTTCTATTTCTTTTTGGTGAGGCCAATTAAAAGGAATGGTACTAGCGCACCAATAATTTTACCTGCAGTAGCGCTGGACTTTGAGGATACAATTAATTGATAGCCTGAGAGATTTCATCAAAATCCATGTTTTTCTTCTTCCGCCTTGGACAAAACTTCTAATAGCATTTCAGCACGCTTTGCTCTATCAGAGTCAGTTGACTTTAGTTTTCAATTTCGAAATCAACTACAGTTCGTATTGCAATATAATGCAGTTTTGTCGTTTGCTATTTTTGTTTCTAAGTTACTAATGGTTTTGTTTAGTGACTCTATGAGATCACCCTAAATCTGCACTTGTCCAACTTAAGATTTCTCTAATAGACTTTAAATTGTTTTGTAGAATTTGTCTTGTTTTCTCATTTGAAGGATATTTTTCTTTTTCATTTAATGTCACCCACTATTCTGTATTTACATTATAACAAAAATATGGATGATAAAAAGCATGGCCTTCGTTAAAATAATTTTTCCTTGTACAAAATACTTGACAAAGTCAACTTTTTGAATTACAATATCGATACTATTAAGAAAGTGAGGAATAAAGTTATGATTAGCTATTAAAAATAAAATAAAGTGAATCATACATTTGTTCTTGATTCTGTGTCAGAAACATGAGCAGAAGTTTTGGGGGCTAGAGATATCCTGCCGTGCCGTTATAGGAGGAAAAGTCATAATGAATTTACAAGTAATTCTTAATATTGTGTTGATTATTGGAATGATTTATTTCGTTGTTAGAAGATATATTATTGCCTCAAAAATTTGCAGGCTATATGATTAAGAATGGTGGAGAAGAAATTGAATTTATAAAGGAAAATAAATTGAGTTTCTCTGAATGCGTGAAATTGATTAACAAAAATATAAAATTGGGATAGTCAATGCATTTTCTGTAGTAAACTGTTTTAGAGAAAAGTGCTGATCCTTTAATTTCGTTAATAAAAAAATAGCCGAAGTCACAGTATTTACTATGGATCAGGGTTGAGTCTGATAATGAAGAAGTTCATATACTTGTTTATTAAAAATAGGAGTTTATATTATGTCAAAATTATACGAATGTAGTGAGGTGGTGAGTTGTATACCAAGCTATGAAATTGATTGGGAAGGTAGCGATGAAAGCTATGAGACTTATTATTGTCATAACTGCTCTAGGTTTTTAGAGCAATGTGGAATTGATGCTATGGATCCTGATGGATTTGGGTATGACGAATATGGGAACTGGGATTCGGAACGTTTAGGCTTATAAATACCTTAGATAATTATTGCATATACCATTGTTAAGTTAACCATAGAGGACCATAACATTCTGGAATAGAATAAAAATAGAAATTAGTTTTACATTTGAGTAGACAAATGTTATAAAAACGGTTACACTGTTATTAGTTCAGGATTAAAAGTCGTTGACTAAAATAGTCTATCCAGAGAAATTGAGCGTTGCTCAGAAGGGGTAGAGCTATGATCTTAAATGTCACTATAGACTGGAAAGCAGTCGCGGCGGCTGGACTTTCTGTAGCCTGTATCATTTTTGTCTTTGAAGACTGATGCTACTGAGCAGAAACGAGTACTTACTACAGCGGTGAGCACTGATTAGAAGTTAGTGATTGCTAGATAAGCAATCACTAATTTTTCTTTATATATACTTATTTTTATTCATTACATTCAATAGTTTTTAGGAGCTTATATTTATGAAAAATACAAGTTTAATCTATGAGGAAGTACTATTAAAAATGCTTCAACAAATTGAAATCGAATCGTGACAGCTGGAGGTATGAAGCGAATGAAAAATTTGGACAGTCTACTATAATAGACATTTATAGTAATGATTATTTTAATTTTGAAAGCATTATGAAATATACAGAATCAGCTATATTTGAAGTAATACCAGAAATAATTATGTATTTATTTGAAGAATATAAAGTTAACATAAATTGATTCAAATTTTTGAAAAAGATGCAAAACTTTTATTCAATTGGAGATGATGAAGAAATTTTTGATTATGTAGATCAAGGAAATGAAAATGTATGTTATGCTTTTTAGTTACGAAAATGAACAAAATGAGAAAATACTTTATATTTTTAAAAATTTGGGATACAAAATAGATTTCTAAATCGATAATATAATGCAAGAAAATCATTTAACAAAGTGTTTTCATATTTCATTTACAGAAGACGGAGCTTTTAAGGAGATAATAAATCATAATTCTAATTTGATGATGCAACTAAAGGAACTGGATTGTATCTCATTAAAACAAATTTTTCAAATGTTTTTGACTATGATGAATATGACATATTCAAATCATATATTGAAAAAGTTAGCTGAAAAAGTAAAAGACTACTATGGTTTTCAAAATAGTAAGGACTCTTGACGCAAAAACAATTTATATAGCTATAAAAGTTATTGAAGCTACGATATTAAAAATTGATGTAAGCAAATTAGATGTCAAAAATAGAATTTCATGATCAAAAAGAGATATTAGATAGACATTTTTATAATAATTATAGACTTCTATTGGTACTAGCGTTTTTCACAGAGTTTTATAACAGCCGAATGGTTATATTGGTCTTTGCAAAGTGCTTGTAATGTTGACTTTAACTTGATTGCTATGGGGTATTTTAAAAGCAATCGAACAATTTCTTTTATTATTTTATAGCTCTACATACATTAGAAAAAGATTCTGTTGAACGAAAGATTTATACAGGAGTGGTTATGAATGCCTTACAGATAATTTAATAAGTGATGAAAAAGGTTAAAAACATAAATCTTAAGGCTTTTAACAAGTTTCTTCGGTGACTTCAAAAAGGGTCGTTATTACGTAAGAAACAAAGATCTGCTAGCTTCTGGAATAAATGATGAGACTTACTATTTTATACTAGAAACACTCTCGGATTTACCACTGTCTTAGAAATGGTTATTTCATAAACATAACTTATGTAATTGGAATGAGATTGAAAAATTCTAGAAATTGCACACTTCTGATTTTCTATTTATTTCTGGGGGATATAGTTTTCAGAGTCAAATCTAAAGGAATTGGGTGTTGTTCAAACAGAGACAGATGGTTTTTATCAATTATGTAGTATATAAATAACACGCTTTTATAAATTTCCAGATGTTAATATTCCAATATATTACTTTTAAGGAAGAATGTGATAAGTTTGATTTTTATTTTTCTGAGAAAGATGACTATATTGAATACTCTACAACTGGTGTACCTAAATATTCAGGAGCTTATTTCAGATTTGCAGATAAAGCTAAATATAAGTTTACTAAGTCTAGTATACCTAATGAAATTTGGGAAGGACTTTATCCCTATGTAAAGATGGGGAATTTAATATAATACCATCAGGACCCAAAATAATTTATAAAAATGGTGATTTTTATTATAAAGATCAATAGAGATTCGTTTCAAATTAAGTTTTTAAGTTTAAGAAAGAGTTTTTGTAAAATCTAGATGTTGTTTTAATCTTTATCTATTTTTTTCCAAAACGGGGAGAATCTGCTATAATACGCTTTGTAGATGTATTATTTTAATACATACAGAACTAAATGATTCCTATTTAGAATCTATTGATTCAATTTTGAACTTAATCAGTAGATTAAGTTTTTAAAAGCCTTGGTATTACGCGTTTTTAGTCCAATTGAAATCTATACTTTCCAAACTAGGTTTTACAAAATGGTAAAAACTAAAATACATCATCCCTATCCATATACGGATAGGGTTTTTACCATTTACAACTCGTTCCAAACAATCAATGCTAGCTTTGTAGGTGAAACAACTCATATTCTCATATTCTGTATCTTGAGCATTGATAATGCATCTAGATGTCGTCTGATATGCCAAATAGCTCTAAGGATATTTTCTTCTTTTAAATTATTCATGTGTTAATTATATTATTAATTACGATCTAATATTATTGATTTAACTATTTTGGTAAGAATTATGAACTATTTGGTCAAAAATATCAAGAAAAATATTGAACTTATTTAAACAATTTATAGTAATGAAGTATTTTTAATCTTCTCAAATATTGAAAAATATTGGCAAGTAGAAATACTTTTGGATCAATAAATTTCTGAAACTAGTTTCAGAATACAAAATATTGACATGCAATTATTAAGTGGTAAAATGGAAATGAGATATGGAATGTTAACTAGAAAGGAATAATTCGGAAACTATATTGTTAATACATCCATGCAAAGAAGAAAACGTAGATCTATGAGATAATTTTTTAAAAAATATTGTATGATCTGAACTAATTTAAATCTAAAGTTATTAAATAGATGAGAGATATTGGTGTGCTAATTAATTATCATTAGTAGCTATCATACTTGATATAATCCTAAAGTCTATTTATGTAAGATAACTTTTGGAATTAAAACTAAAGAGAGGCATAGAAAGTATATGTCCCATTAGTATTTCCTCCGCAATAAAAATGTAAGCGCATACATAATGGGGACGTATCTTTTTGATAACTAAAACCTTCTAAAGTTTTTTATAGAATAGAGAGGTAAAGTTTATGAAACGCTTTAAGAATGTTATTGTTCGTATTCCTGGAAGAGGAATTAGTGAAGGAATTACATCTAATCCAGAACTTGGAAAGCCTGTTTATGAAAATGCCTTGGTTCAACATGAACATTATGTTGAAGCTTTAACTAAGTGTGGCGTTAAGATTAATGTATTGCCACCAAATGATGACTTCCCTGATTCATGCTTTATGGAAGATACTGCACTTTGTACTGATAAATGTGCTATCATTTCTAGACCAGGTGCAGATACTCGTAGAAATGAAACTCAACTAGAAGACTTCCGCAAATTATTATCAAGTTTTTATTCAAATGTACATGAAATTAAAGCACCAGGTATGGTAGAGCCTGGAGATATTATGATGGTGGGAGATACCTTCTATGTAGGTAAATCAGCTCATGCAAACGATGAAGGATTTTGCTCAAATGAAGGAAATTCTTGAAAACATATGGAAAAACGGTTATTCAAGTACCATTAGAAGAAGTGTTGCATCTTAAAACGGGTGTTAACTACTTAGAAGATAATAATTTGTTGGTTGCAGGTGAATTTCATTGATAATCCATTATTTGAATCATTTAATAAGATAGTTGTTGATCCCTGATGAAGCTTATGCTGCAAATTGTATCTAGGGTTAATGGAACTGTAATTGTTCCCAGCTGGTTATCCGAAAGTTCAATCTGCAGTCGAAAATCTTGGTTATGATGTTCTTGTTGTTGATACTTCTGAATATCGTAAGATTGATGGTGGTTTGAGCTGTCTTTCATTGCGTTTCTAATTAGATAAAAACTATATATGGTGGGATTAAGATTAATTTTTCCCACCATATTAATAAGGATATATACTGAAATGTATATGGGGAGGATAGTTATATGACTGAGAAAAATACTGCCCAACAAAATGTTAGTTTACTAGGATTAGTTGCTCTTACAGTTACAACAGTAATAGGAGCTGGTGTTTTTAATTTACCTCGTGATTTAGCAAAATCTGTAGCTCCAGGTCCTGCTTTAATTGCGTTGGTTTTTGCGAGTATAGCTTTTGCTGTATTCGTTTATTGTTTGAAATATCTTCAAGACCACTATCCAGATCTAGACGCAGGGATTTTTAGTTTCCCAGAACAGGGATTTGGGAAATTCATAGGATTTTTATCTTGTGTAGGATATTGGTTATCTATTGTTGTAGGTAATATCTCATTAGGAGTACTTTCAGTTAGTTCTATAGGGTATTTTATACCAATGTTTCGTGGAGGAAATAATATTCCATCTTTAATTTTGTTGTCAGTTATTTTATGGGATCTTTTACTCTATTTGTGCGTCAGGAGCTAGAAATGCTTCATTAGTAAATACTGTTATTTGGTTTTGCAAAAATGATTCCAATTGTAGTATTTATTGTAGCCTTATGATGGCATTTAAAGTAGATGTATTTAACTCTGGATTGTGGGAAAATGCATTTTGCTTCAAATGATTTACCTATCAACTATAAATGGTCAAATTGGAACAGCAATGAGTTCAACTATTTGGGTGTATGTTGGAATTGAAGGGTGCATTGATATATTCTGCACGTGCAAAATCGAAAATCATGATGCATCAAAAAGCAATTGTGATTTCTTATATTGTGATTGCAGTGACCTATCTCTTGCTGACCTTCTTTAACATTTGGAGTACTTTCACAAGTAGAAGTTTCAAAAATGGAAGTTCTGCATTAGGTGGAATATTAGAGGCAGTCGTAGGCAAATGGGGAGCAATTCTAATGAACCTAGGTATTGCACTTTCAGCAATGGGATGTTGGTTTCGGATGTTGTTTATTTCGCTGGTGAAATTTTTAGATGTTGCAGCGAAGCATGAAATTGTACCCTAAATTCTTTTGGTGTTGAAAATACTGTTGGTCAACCAACAAATTCATTACTTGTATCAACAATTATTCAACAAGCATTTTTCATTACTATCATAGTCAATGAGTCAATTTATAATGTTATAGCTTTATTTGCTTCAAGTACAATGTTGGTTCCATATTTCACAGTTAGTTTGACTATGATCAAAAATCAATCAAAGTTTGATAAACGGTTTTAAATTGAAATGCTCTACTTGGTTGTGTTTCAACTATTGCAATGGGATATTTGATGTACTCAACTGGTTGGAAGTATATCATAATTACAGCACTTCTTTTTCGCACCTTGTATGATTGTTTATTATTTTGCTCGTAAAGAAACATAATAAGAAATTTCCTCACTAATATAGAAAAAAATTAATTGCTCTAGTTTATAGTAGCATTGGCAATCATCAGTCTAGTATTGATTTTTCACGGATACAATTGATTTATCTACTATGTAAAAAAGCTGAAAATAAGATAATAGATTTGAGGTGAACAACGTGAGCTATCCGAGTTTGTTATTGATAAGAAAAAATTAAAAATAATGCCAAATGAAATGTATTAGAAAAATGTGTAATGATATTGGAATTGAGGCTGTAGGAGTAATCAAAAGGAGTTCACGGACTTGAGAAAAGTTATTAAGATACTTAATCGATGCTGGTTTTAAAACGTTAGCTTCATCTCGACTATCTCAATTGAAAAGAGTAAAAGAGATTAATCCAAATATTCTTACTACGACTTTGCGTATCCCAATGCTTAGTGAAGTTGATGAATTAGTCTCTGTGCAGATATTAGTTTGAATTCTTCTTAGAAGATTTTAAAAAGAACTAAACCGAGTGGCTTCTAGAGCAGAAATAAAAGTTCATGATGTGATTATCATGACAGAATGTGGTGATTTACGTGAAGGAATATTTTTGATGAAGAAGAATTGTTGAATACAGTATGCACAGTTGAACAAGAATTAAAAAAATTTGCACTTTATTAGGGAGTTGGAACAAATCTAGGTTGTTACGGTTCTATAATGCCTACCCAGAAAAAATGATGGAACTGATTTCAAAGGCTGATAAAAGTTAGTGAAAGCAATCGGGACGAAGGATTGAGGTCGTTTCTGGAGGTGCTTCAACTAGTTTACCTTTAGTTGCAAAAGGGATCTATGCCAGAGGGTATCACACAGCTAAGAGTTGGGAGATGCGTTATATATTAGTGATCTAGATGATTGTTTTGATTATAAGGTATTTCCTGATGAAGATGAAGCGTTTACACTACAGGCTGAGATTATCGAATTGAAGATAAACCAAGTCATCCAATTGGTACAATTGCAGTTGATGCATTTGGAAACAAGAAGGAATATGAAGATAAAGGGTATTCGTCGCAGAGCTCTGACTTGCGGTTGGAAGACAAGATTTAGGAGATTGTTTACATCTTCGGCCCATTAGACTCCAAAACATTGAAGTAATTGGTGGTAGTAGTGACCATACGATATTAGATATTACTGAAAGTGAACATTGTTACGAAAATAGGAGATATTGTTAGTTTCCATGTGATGTATGAGAACTTTATTGATGTTAAGTCAATCTGAGTATGTTGAAAAAGAATATATTTAGAAGAGTATGAAACTGCTGGAGGAAGTAATATGATAAAATATGAAAATATTATTGTTAGAAAACCATGTAAAAGCGATGCTTGAAGGAATTAGTACAGGAATGTTTCAGTGACGATAAGCCATATATGAAAAAGCAATTGAGTCAACATCAAGAATATGTTGATACAATTGAAAGTTTAGAGTAAAAAGCACTGGTTCTTGATGCTTTTAGAAGAATACCCAGATTCATGTTTTGTTGAAGATCCCCGCAGTAGTAATGAAAGAATGTGCTATTATTACTAATTCTCCAAGAGAATCGAGGAACGGTGAAAAATTTGAAATTGAACCAGCTATAAAGAAATTCTACGCTGATGAACAAATCTTTCACATTGAATCCCCTGGAACGATGGAAGGTGGAGATGTAATGCTTGTAGAAAACATTTTCATGTAGGTTTACTTTCTGATCGTACCAAATAAAGAAGGTGCCCAGACAATTTGATGAAATAGTTTCTCAAATTTGGATACACTTCTTCCACAATACCAGTGACAGAAGGTTTGCATTTGAAAGATTTTGTGATTTATCTAGAAAATAACAATATGTTGGTTAGTGCAAAAATGAATGAAGTTCCTGAGTTTCAGAGAATTTAATAGATTTGTGGTTCCAACAGAAGAACTATACGCCATAAATAGTTTGAATATAAATGGTACCGTACTAGTTCCTGAGGGCTACCCAAAAACTTTAGAGCATATTAAAATGTTTAGGATATCCAGTAATAGTAGTTAATACAGATGAATTTAAAAATTGATGGTAGCTTTAACATGTTTGTCATTACGTTTTCTAGTTAGTTTGCTTTTACACTCAAGTGATGAAAAATCTCTTGAGTGTTTTTTTGAATTATATATATATTAATTCAAAAATAATCAGTGATCAATTGTAGTAAAATTTATCCTGAGATAATGAGCAAAAATGTAGTTTTCATAGTATTGATAGGTGGTGTAAAAATAAGTTGTGTAAACACAAAAGGAATAAATCCGTTATAGTAGAGTTGCGAGACATTACTAGAAAGAGATTTATTCCTACTAAAAACTACATCATCTCTATCCAAATATGGATAGGTATTGTTTACAATCCCTCTAAACATTCAATACTAGTTTGTTGATGAAACAATTCATATTCTCTATGTTCTGTATCTTGAGCATTCAATAATGCATCTAGATGTCGTCTGATATGCCAAATAGCTCTACGGATGTTTTTCTTCTTTTAAATTATTCATGTATTAATTACATTACTAATTACGATCTAATATTATTGATTTAACTATTTGGTAAGAAATATGAACTATTTGGTCAATAATATCAAGAAAAATTTTTTAAAAAGAATCTATTATGCACGAAAAGACGCTTATTCGGTTAAACATGTCAGAACCAAACTTACAAATAAATTTTTATTTGTACCAAATTTATACCAAAATTGAATTTCATTTTATTTTTATGTGTAGTCTCATTTTAGTTAATTTTCCTTTAAATCCGTTATATTATTGTAGGGTTCTGTTTATTAAAAGGAGTCAAATGCTTGCAATCGGCATAGAAAAA
>BNJU01003626.1_pt1 | contig 101517 bp, 120 predicted proteins | sample 8539281 | NCBI WGS metagenome assembly BNJU01 (sample SAMD00202456, study PRJDB9452) | human saliva metagenome | isolation source: human saliva | place: Japan | reverse complement strand
TTTTGCTCGAAACATTTAGCAAAAGAGAGAATCATGGCAAAAATCAGAAATGCCATAAATAACCAAAGACGTCCATCGATGTGTTAAGCCAGATAACAGCCGATGATGACAGATGCTAGCATTCGTTCAGAAAACTTTTGCCCAGATAAAGTTCGACGGACAATTGCAAAAAGGTACTCTGTAATCGGCACACCCAGAATAATCTCATGGAGTAATCACAGCAACAGCTGTCGCATTCTTCAAACTCCTGAAGTGATAAACCGCAATCTAAAACTGATAAAGCTCCTGTCTCCTAGATAAAACTAATAGCTGGATGATAATTTATAAAGGGAAAAAGCCTGTAATAGACATGACCAGACGAAAAGTAGTCTAAGGTTAGCGTGATCTCGCAAGAAAAGTAGGAAACAATCCCCATTGTCACGCCAGCGAAATAATGATACACACTCACTAATCTGTCCCAAACCTGGCCACAATCCAACACATTGGTAATTGAAATCATCCAGATAACGGTTAAGATGAAAGACAAACACAGGGTAGCAGTGGCAGCGGCCCACCAGAGAATTTTAAATGATTAAACGAAAATCAGTAGTAAATCAAACTGGTAGCACCATTCCTGAAACATCTTTATAGGGGCTTCAACCCTTTTACATCGTCAATCCTGCTCAGAGCAAAGTGATTCCGCTCCTAAGACAACAGGCGAAGATAATACAATAACTTTTTCCATGAAAGGTCGACTGTACAATCACTGGTATAAAGAAACAATGGCGTAGCAACCGAAAAGCAATGACAATGGCTAAACCGCCACTGCTTGGCATCGGTTTTCTGATTGATTCTCCGAGTATTTGATAATCAACTGCGCCTATCTTAAATGCTAGTAGACGCACCAAGGTGAGAATCAACTGAAAAAGGTTCAAGCAACACCAAAATGAAATTTTAAAGCAAGGAATCATAAGCATTTAACTCTTTTTAAGACTCAGCACTGCCTCGTTTGATAAGCAATAAATAACCCTAGTTCTTGTCACGCATCTGAGTGTCTTCTGTTTCATGCATAGAAGCTGTAGCCAAGCTGGATAACGCTTAGGATGTCCTCAATATCAACCCAAGATTGCTAAATAATAATAACCATCCATTTGCGCAACTCCGAAGTGTTAACAGCATAGTCTACTGTTTTAGAAAAACAAACTTCGCTTCTTTTCAGGCTGAAAAATTTCAAATGTAATAAAATATATGTTTATGTTAGCCTGTCACTATTTTCTATCTTGTCACGTATCTGTAGTGTCGAGGGCGCGTTCGCTTCCGCCAGTTTCTCCAAAAAGAACAGAACAGCCTCATATCGTCTTTTACTTTTCCTCAAAAATATCTAATGTCTCAAAATTATCAGGAGACATTTGAGACAGCTCTTCTACATCTGGGCTAACCGCCAAAATCATCAAAATTCAGATTCTTATCAATCTAGACTTGGTGACAAGAACATCCAAACGATCGAGCTTTAGTCTGCACGGAAACTGAGCATACTGCTATCCACTCTCTGGCATCCAACTCATCTAAATCGCATAGAAGAACTCTTTCTGTTTTCTCAGGGAACAAGAGAAAATCGCCATTTCATCCCGCGTTCTCTCTAAATCCTCTAATTTTGTCGCGATTTTAATCGTTGTATCACTAATTTGCCTACTTCCATCGCATTACCTCATACTTCTAGTCTTTCCATTATACTAAAATTTCTGGTTTTTACAAAAATAGACAGCCTTTGTCCTCTTTTGTCAATAAAAACTCAACAATCTCTGCTGAGTTTTTGTATGCTGAAAAATGGCTTGAAAATGCCGTAATAATCAGCAAGACACCAAGTCCAATACGGTATTTCCCAAAGATTGTGAAGTCGTCTCACTATAGTCTGTTGTCACAGCGAATGACATGAGAGACTGACCCCTAAATGCAATGCCCATTGCTACAAGCAGCAAGAATCTGTCCCAAACCAAGTGTGTTTCCTTTGATATAAATTTCAAAATCTTCCAGCACTCACGGCAACAAACATGACAGGAATTCAGAAAGTAACTCTGGTCACCACAGAACGACTAGTACTATTTAAAAGCCTCCTACAATGGTTGCGTCCTGAACGACTGGTACCTGGGAAAAAGTGACAATATTGAAATAACAATGTAGAAAGCGGTTTTATAAGGCACTCGATCTAAGCTGGTGGTAATTTCGGTTCTACATGTTTTATTGCAGTTTTCTAACAAAAATAAAAGGCAACACCATAAATTTATTAATATGTGCCAACAGAAATGAAGTTATAAATGAGCATGTAAAACCAATCATCCAAAGGTAAGCCAATAATGACAGGCCATGCAGCTGCAATCACTACTTTTGCCCACAATGCCATGCTGCACTTCACGCGCCGTCTTTCCCGGTTTTAAATGGATTTAACTTTTATCAAAATAAATCACTACAAACCGCCATAAAATCGCTCCTACTGGATAACGACATTGAACATTTCATAAAGGCAGCATTCTGATCTTTTATATTTGAGAAATTCTTGCACTAAAAATCAAGTGACCTGTAGCTAGAAATGAGGCATCACTCTGTAATTCCTCTCCACAATCCCAAAAGGATGATGGATTTTGAAATTTCAATGATAAACATTTTCTTCTCCTAAGGCTGGATTTGTTTCATTATAGTATACTCTCAAGTGAGAATAGAGGCATTTTTGTGCATCCTCCTCCACCTCCACCTCACCATGAGAAGCTGCCACCGCTACTTCCACCTGACGAAAACAGAGAGAGCTAGCTAGCCGAATTAGGCTGCTGCCCCATAGCCAACAAAAGCATGAGAGCTCGCATGGAAATCATACATCCCATATCCTGATAAACAAAAGCATTCATTGATGGATTATCAATTGTAGATTTTTCAGATGGTTCATCGTCTTAGTACTCTATCTGCGACTAAACATAGCAGCATAAAACCAATGATCTGTTCCATCAAAATCACTCTTACTTGTATCCCGAACTGACACTCATGCGGCATATTAGCGAAAAACTCTTCCAGTAACATAGTTTTCGCCCCTTCTTTCTTTATGTGAGACGCCATCACGCTGCTTCACCATTTTGCATTTTCTCAAAAAGGTAATACAGCATTCCGCCAGTAAATGAAGAAGCTAACTGGCAAATTGACAGAAATACGAGTCCATACTCTAAGAAAAATCCAAGCTAAGATGCCAGAGAGACAAACACATTAAAGATTTAAAGAGCATTGAAAGATATAACACAAGAGCTCCTTTTCTAGCAACAGGGCAGGAATTATAGTGACTGCTCACGCCTCAATAATTTTCCATGTATATTTTCTGTAATAAGTTTTAGATAGTATTTTACATGAGTTTTTCATCTCTGTTTACAGCGCTACTGAACAGAGCTTTCGCCACTATTATATTCTGATCGTCAATTTTCAAAATCTGAAAAGAGCTCTTTTGTAAAGCAACTGCTTTCATTGTTTCCATAGATATTTTTAAAAATGTTTTTCGAAAAATCAGCTAAACCCTTATCTGTCACTCTTGTAATTTTGGTTGCTCATATCATCTGTAAAATAGATTCCCTCTCTCAATCAAATCTAGCAAAGTGGCTTTGTACAAGATTTTCAGAAATTTCAGAAAGTTGCTTGGCTTCCGTTGGATCCAGTAGTGTCAAATCACCAATAAAACATTGAAGCGATGACCATTGTGGCAAAATCTGCGGTATTTCGTATAGACGAGCACGCAGCGAAAGCGTTACATGGGGGTTTTATAGCGAACTGAAAGAGCTTCATAGTTAGACAATCAGACCAACCACAGCACCAAAAGCAAGTGGTAAGTCCCAGTCTACTAACTCTGATATTTTCATGACTGGTGTTAGCATCACCTTTTCAACTTGACGAAACTCTTGAACTGATTGCAGTTTTTAAACAACTATTATTTGTAGAACAGTTACTAGCGATCGATCCCCAATACGCATGAAATTTCTAATCCTTACAAATACTGCCCGCTATTAGTAAGTGTGTCTCCAGAATGCCGTCACCTGAGCTAGCTTCATAAACATACTCGTATGAGTATGCACACTCTAGGTCTGTTGAGAACTTTTGGGAACTGAAACTCGAAACTCACGTTTGCTTCTAACTGTCACTCCAGTTACCAATCGGAATCCAGTGCAACTCCACGATGTCATTGTGGACAAACAGCATATTTTTCAGTTTCCACGTAAATCGCAATAGCGCATACGATCCCTTATTACATCGGCATTATAATTTTTATATTATAACCACCCAAAATGTATCGCGAACGTCATATCCGCTTTTTTGCGTCCATTTCTTGAAAGCTAGAATCGTCGGCTTGCTTCCACGTCAGTCAGACTTTATGACGTCCCCAAAGTAATGATTTGTCCCTTAGCCGCTGAGAATGGTAGTGACTGTTTCAAAGTGTCGCCATGTATTATCAGGAAATCGAATCTGCAAATTCCCTGGCAGGATTCGATATCATAAACTCACCGCCAAGACTCAGTTGACTGAAGAGCAAACAGAGATTCATGATGTCCAAAAACTTCTCATCTAGTAATCTCCTTATATTGATTGTCTTTATTATACCATCGATAGGGTTTCAACATAGAAAACATATCATTTTTCGGTACAATGAAAGGGTCTATTTTAGATGAGGAGAAAATATGAAGAAATATTCTTTATCTCATTTGCACTTCTGCTGCTTAGTTTCGGATTTTGCAGAGCAAGCCGATGAAGATTTATGTATCGGAATGGAGGCAGTTTTACGCTCCGTTCCGCTGAACAGGACGATGACAAAACGCAGGCAGTCAAACTCGGCTGCATCAATATATGCCAACGGTTATAGATGTCCAAATTGCAAAACAAGTCGCGAAAAAGAATTAGGTAAAACCGCAAGTTATGGTCAAAACGTCTTGGAAGGTTTGATTCCTGCTTTAAGCATCAGAGGTCGGACATGATTATAGCAGGTATGAGCCCAACTGCTGAGCGAGAAATCGCATTTTCCATAATAGTTATTTATACTAGTGACCTGGTACTGGCCAATAAAGATGACTTATGCTAATGCAAAAACGTTGAAGGACTCGAAGGAGCAAAAATCACCTCTCAACAAGGTGCTCACTCTACAATTTGATTTCAACTGACAGGGCGCTAGCAAGAACTGCAATGGGCGACTTTCGCCAAATGTGCCAAACACTTGAGTCGGGGTGATGACGGCTACATTTCTCGGAGCGTCCTGAAGCCCTCACCGCAGAATCCGCTAATTCGAAATTTAAAATGATTCAGTCTCAAAAAGGTTTTGAAGTTAATGAAGGATGCTGCCGATTGGCAACTCGAATGCGAAACGACAAGCGTTCAGAACAAGTCAATGCTAAGCTATCACCAAATCAGCGCCAAAGACTGTCGCTTTAATGGACGAGATGATTCGACCAACCTGTTAAAACTGACGCCAGCAAAGACAAAACTACTTTTTGGACAAGTGACTAAAGATTCTATAGATAACATGTCCTAGCTCTGCGTGAGCTGGTTTTAACTCTCTTCTCATCTCCAGTACTGGCACAATGTGCAGGACTCATCATTGACTAATCGGTGTTCATCGCACAGCTCCTATTGCCAAAAATAAAGCTCTGCAGCGATGTTACAAACCTTATTCGGCTGGTTTCTGAATGTCTACATCGATTTTCCGTGGAACACCTATGATTGTTCAATCTATGGTTATTTACTACGGAACAGCAGCAGGCATTTGGAGTTTCTCGATTGACCGCAGCAATCGCGGCTATCTTTATCGTTTCCATTAACACGGGTGCTTTTATATGAGTGAAATTGTCCCGTGAGGAATTCCGCTGATATGGGGCAGACTTTGAAGCCGTCAAACTGCTCTGGGAATGACACACAACTCAAACTACGCAAAAGTGTCCTTCCTCGGGTCGTAATGCGCAATATTCTCACAGTTACAGGAAATGAATTTGTCATCAATATCAAAGATACTTCCGTACTGAATCTCATCTCCGTTGTTGAACTTTATTTCTAGGAAATACTGCAATCCCAACTACTTACCAATATTTCCAAAACCCTTTCATGATTGATTGCCGTGATTCACTTTTATCCTAACATTTTACCGTCACCGCATTCCGCTATGTAGAACGCCGCTTTTGACACAGATGATTAAGCACAACGGGCGCTAATCAATGCAAACGAAAGGAGAATGCATGAGCGACTACCATTTTTAGAAATCAAACATCTTATCCCGATGACAAAATGAAGTCTTAAAAGATATTTCTCTCACTGTCCACCCTGGCGAAGTCTATTTCTCATCATCGGAAAGCCTGGAGTGAAAATCTACTTGCTGCCTCTATCAATCTCCTTGTAAGAGTTGGCGGAGGAGATCCTTTCATCTGGTGAAAATGTACTAGAAGAAAACTATAACTCACCGTCACCAGTGAAAAACTCGGTATGGTGTTCCAAAGCTTAACCTTTTTGAAAACCTCCTCAACGTTCTTGAAAATACCTATTGTCGCACAAACGACTGTTCTCAAGCGCGAGAACGAGTAGAGGCTGATCGCCGAAAGAAAATCTTGGAAAAAGTTGGCATGCAACCTTACTGCGCGTGCAAGCAAAACAATTTCTGTCAGGACAAAAGCAACGGGTTGCTAGTTGCACGCGCCTATCCATGAACCCAGATGCCATTTTTATTTGATCTGAACCAACATCAGCCCTGACCCTGAAATGGTCGGCGAAGTGCTGAAAATCACTGAAAGACCTGCTCAAGAAGGCTTAAATCGATGATTGCTGTCACGCACGAAATGGAGCTTTCGCGTGATGTCTCCAATCGTGTCGTTTTCATGGACAGTGCATCATTGCTGATGAAGGCAAACTCTGAAACTATTTTACTCACCCTAAGAAAGAACGCACAAGAATACAGCAACGTTACTATATACATCTGACAACCGACGAGACTAGTACTACTACTTCTACAGTCTTCTTTATTGTCTCAAACTTCTATACTTTTTCTCTCCAAAAATCTTTTAGAACTCAATCTGAAAAAGCTCATTTTATTCAAAACAAAACAGAATGTTTGAATACACATTCATTAGAAGATTTTCTTGTTAAAAATAAAACTCTAATTTTAAGAATATTTTTAAAACAGAATGTATTGTAGAGCAATTTTATCATTTTTGTAAAAATATTCATTCTAAAGAATCAGTCATCTATTGAATAAATAAACTTTATATTTTATAATTATTTGTTATTTCCTTTATAAAATTATACTATTTTTACAATCGTAACAAATAGCAGGGACTGATAGCCTGCAACATACAACGATTAGTTTTCAACTCGTGGTTTTACTCGCAAAATCAATCAATCCAAGAGCAGTTTCAATGAAAATATTTTTCACTTTCAGCACGTCCCTGAGCAAGGCAATGATAGACATTTCACGAGCGTTCGTTTTCTTTACTGATGCGATAACCCGTGATTTTTCTTTATCACGAACCCAACTAACAACTGATTCTACTTTTTCAAAGTTAGATTTAGCCATTTCCTCCTCCATTTTATTATTTCAACCAAATATTGTAAAGCGTTTTTGTTTTGTTTTGTCAACGGAAAAGGATGCCTATTTTGATGAATGAGCAATTCAGAATATTCTTTATTTAGCTTTCGTTGATGACATATGTGTTCGGATACTTTCCACCGTCAGGATTTGCTGGTACACATTGTATTATTTCCTTATTGTCTGCAAAAATTGTTCAACGTGTCAAGGTATGGTTGGTTAAAAGAATGGACATGATTTGTTCTCTTCCTTCAATTCAACATTCGCACTTTTCAGCTCTTGATAGAATCTGCCAAACCATCCACAATCGCTTTCCTGTTGCTCTGCAATCCCTACCCGCATGAAGGCGGTCTTTTTCCGCTTCTGCTTCGGTCAGTTACAATTTAATTTTATCAGCTTCAGCCACTCCTTGTTAGCAACACGTTCTCCGTTGAGCGAGCGTTAATCTCTGTTCATTGATTGCTTTGACTTCTATGTCTGGCTCAACCTTGGTAATTAAGGTTTTACGATGACATAACCGTAAGTAGACATTTCTTCGCTACCTGTTTTTGTACTCTCAAGTGCAATTTCTCTCTTTTTTCAAACACCCATCCAACGTCAATTTAGGAACAGATGAGCGCAAAGCATCTTCAATATAAGATTTTGATTTGAGCTCTGGACGAATCAATTTATAGTAGCATCTCGTTACGTTATTTTCATTAACACGGTATTGTGTAGCAAATATCTCATGACAACATACATTATCTTGTGTCTTCGTTTCAACCACAATCCACTTCTGTGAGGGTACGCACATTGCACGCGCTGCAGCAATATGATCAATACCAAATGGCAAACGTAAATGAATTCCACTATGTCACTTAAATCCTTTGATATTTCCAAAAACGTTCTATAATCGCTACAGACTCGTTGACGAACGATCATCACAACGAGCCTAGAATGAGAAAACAGCACGACAATAATAATTGGCACTATTATAGTCATAATGTGAAACTCCTTCTCAAAATTATAGCATACTTATAAGAGTTTTATCAAACAAAAGCGATAAAAACTATGTTAAATCACTATGTTCAATTTCTCTTCCAATATCTCACAATATTCTAGTTTATATCCAACCATTTTCTTTGCGCACTCTGGAACCGCTTCCAATCGATTTTCCGCTGCTAATTTCGTTAGGAATGCTTGATCTATAATTACGAACGGTACCATTTGACAAGATAAAGCTAGAGCGATTTCTTTTGCTAGATAGACTCCTTGCTGCCAGTCTGCGTAAAACCAAAAATTTCTTTGATTGACAAGGGATTTTTACTTGTCATCATGACTTCCATCAACTCAGGAGAATATTCTTTTTCCGTCTAACACAGTATGAATCGTTTCATCAAGGTCGGCTCATACTGCGTTCTTTTAAGACATAAGCATCTACATCTGCTTTAATCGCTCGCTCAAAGTAACCAGGACGTTTAAATGTGGTGACAATAACGACTTTGACAGTTGGCTGCTTCTCCTTGACCCATTCCAACACATCTAAACCTGTCTCTTAGCATTTCCCACATCTAAAATAGCCACATCTATCTTTTTGAGATTGCAGCAGTCACTGCTTCCCGCCCATTGCAGCCTGATGAACTGCTTTCCACGTCTGATTGCAGTTCTAGTAGATTGACACAAAGCATCCCGTAGCATGCTTTGATCTTCGGCTACTAACAATTTCATTTGTATCCCTCCATTGGTAAGTTTATTCGAATCTTAGTTGGCTGTTTACAGCTTAAAATCTCTACTTGTCCAGACAATGATTCTGGACCGCCCCGAATAGAATGCAACTCTCTTTCCTGTGTACTTGAAACCTTTCCCTATTATCCCTCAACATCTGCTATTAACCTATTTTTCAGAATACAGATGAATTTTGGCAACTGCTTGCTTTGAGCATGCTTGATGATATTCGTTGCTAATTCTAGTAAAACCATACTTAAACTTGATTGAATATTCGATGCGATGCTAGCAATATTGAGTTGATGCTGTACTGTACCCGAATCACCCATTTCCAGCATAGCCTCGAATAGTCACTAACTCCTCATCCAAGGTCTCGTGTTTTTAGATTATCAACAATCCGTCGCACATCTGCCATAGACTGCTTGCTAATTTCATGTACTTCCTGTACTCTTTACCAGCTTTCATAGGATTTTCATTTGAAGAAACTGTTGTGCTAATTCTGTCTTGACACTGAGCATAGCAAATGGGTGTCCCTAGACTATCATGTAGGTCTCGTCCAATACGATTGCGCTTCATTTTCAGCTAGAAACAGATTGAGGTTGAGCATTCTGCTTTCTTTTTCCTCCTGAAGCAATTCAGCTAACTGCATGCGATACAATCCGAATGTGAGTAAATCCACAAAGATAAGGTCACAAGCAAAAATATCGATAGGATAAATCACTCTGATTTTCAGAAAAAATAGAAAACAGAATGATTGGCTGTAGAGTAAAAAGCGTCCAAAAGCGCCAAGACATTTAAAATGGAATTTCATTAAAGTGATAGATTAGTAGATTTGATAGATAAAAAGATGTACCAAACAAAACTTGATTTAACCAAATAGAACTATAAAAATGTAGGTAATCATTATCCACCAAGACAGCCACTGAGTGAAACGGATGATTATCGAGTAGAAGATTGTAATAAGCTCCGATAAAAATGCTGTCCACAACAAGAGCAAAAGAGTAGTCCCCTGCTGATGACCCCTCGCTATTGGAAAAACAATAAAAACTAAAGCAATATGAAACAGATAGTGAATATTTTTAGTTTTTCCATAAATTATTTTTACCTCAATCCGTTTTTTTGAGTTGAAGAACCACTCAGGCTGACACCAACTGTGTAAACCAGAACAATCAGTGCTGCAATGGCATTAAACTCGCGATGTTCCAAATAAGAAGATACAATCTGCATGAGTTGATAACTAGAGTCAACTTACCGATTGATTGGAGCCATTTTGAAAACATGGTCAAAGGAAACCAAGACCACCCAGGACTGCCAAAGCCATATAGGCAATATTCCCCACAACAGACATAAGCTGAGTGCTGGGAAGCAAACTCACTAGTACTCCCATAGCAATGAAAACCAAACTCAAAACAAAATAATTAGGGCGATGATTAACGAACCATTGCGGAAGATTGACTCCACGAACAAAATGTCCAACAGAAAATCACAACGACTATGGATAGAAGGAAAGTCAGTAGCACTGAAAAGTTTGGATATATAATATTCTATCATAGAAACAGGTGAGTGTTGAAGCATTTTTGCCAATTATTGCTTTATCAGACTGCAAGAGTGCTTGAATACTAAAGAAAGCACTGGACATAATACTAAAAACTGTCACAGAAAAGAGATAGGTTTGGAGTACAAGTGTAGGGGTGGCACTCCCTAGACATCATACCTGAGAAAATCAGATAAAAGACACTAGGCAATCCAATAGGACAATAGATAATAAGCCGCTTGATGTCATTAAAATCAATCTCAACTTTCATTAAACTTTCTCATATTTTTCCATGATACATCTCCTTTTACTCGTGCGTCGTCTCAAAAATACTATCCAATAGTGTCGGTTGCGCACTTCTACTTCCTCAATCGTACAACCATTCTCTACCAAGACTTGCCACACTTGACCCAGCCTTTCTAGTTGCAAAGCAGAGAGAGCATTTGCTTGATTTCACTCTCTGGTCACTTCAGGGTAACCTTTCCAAAATAGCCGGTAAGAAAGCGGAATAGTAAAGTGTTTTTCTTGTTCTTCGCTGCGCATAGCGTAAGCGTCGTATCATCAGAATCAATTCACCCTTATGCAAAACCAAAATCCGATCTGCATGCATGCTCTACTTCCTCAATATAGTGAGAAGAGTAAATAATGGCTCTGCTACTCTTTTTCTTCAACTCATCCACACATTTCCCAAAAATGCTGCTGAGTGGAAGTATCCATAGCAGAAGTCGGCTCATCTAAAAAGAGAATTTTAGGGTCGCCCAACAAGAGCTAAAATAAAAGAAAACAACTCGTTTTTGCCCACCAGATAATTTCCTGGCTAGCTGATCTTTTTGCTTATCCGTAAATGTCAAAGAGACATCAACTTCTTGATTGGAGTTAAACTACTGTGGTAAATACTTTGAAAAAGGTTCAGTAGTTCTTTTGACCTTCAAATCTGCCACAACTGTATTTTCTTGTGGTAAAATGGCAACAACTGTTTAATTGCTCATCTGTTGGCTTTTTAATCCTCGAACACTAGCCTCCGCCTACTTGTAAGAAACTTTATCACCTAGCAAACAATCCATGAGCGTGGTTTTCCCAGGCTCCATTTGGACCAATCAACGCCACACATTCTCCCTCGTTAATGAGTAAAAGAGATATCTTTCAAAATTTCTTTCCCATGAATCTTTTTAGATAAACGGTTCACCCTCAATCAGCTTCTATCTTTTTCTCCTCATTATTTTGTTGGTGGAAATGACCATGCAGAAGTCCCTAGCACATTGGTCTCAGGAAGTTTCTGGTCAACGATTAGATTACTCACAAAGTTACTTGCAGCAAGAAGAATAAAAACAGGTTGTAGACTTGGCTTCTAACTCTACATTTCCTCTTGTTACTTTCATTATAGCTCCAACTCTTTTATCGCCTACTAGATGATTTTGTCATCACTCAACACTGACAATGTCACAAGAGACGACTCATCGAGTCGCCCTTCGCAATAATTCCTTCTCTTTATCTCAACACAAAAAGCTGTAGTGGATAAACTGGCTGTCCGCCATTATGTATTTCTACTTCTACATCTTCAAATTTTCTGTCAATATCTTGCGCTTCAGTTCATTATAGTCAAAGTCTTTACTACGGTCTTCACCGATATAAATCGTTACAACTCACTATCTACATCTAAGCATCTTTGCTAAAGTAGCCTATCTCAATGTCGTCAACATGTCTGGATTGGAAACAACAATTTTTCCATCCACCATACCAAGGTTATCGTTTTCATGAATTTCAGACCATCAATCGTTGTACATCACGAACAGCTGTCGTCACACTACCACCGTGACAACATCAGTCAAAGAACAGCAGTCATACGATCATGGTTGTCTTCAATGGATTTGCTTGGATCAAAAAGCTGAGCAAGCTAGTCAAACCTTGCGGAATCGTTCTTGTTTCAATCACTGCAGCAGGTTGTTCAATCACTTCAGCCGCTGATTGCGCCGCCATGAAAAATATTTTTGTTGTTTGGCAGAATAATGATATGACGAGACATTCACATGTTCAACAGCCTGATGAAATCTTCTGTTGAAGGATTCATCGTTTGCCCACCAGAAATGATATAATCTACACCTTGTGCTTTTAAAGATGTCTGACAATCCTTCTCCTGCAACAACTGCAATGATAGCATATTCTTTTCTTCTATTGTTTTGGCTACTATGCGCTCTTCTTTTTCAACCTGCGCTTTCGTGTTGATTACGCATATTGTCTCACTGACTTTGACAAGGCTACCATATTTCAAACCTTCTTGCATGACCAAACCTGGGTCTTCCGTGTGAACATGAACTTTTACGATTTCATCATCATTTACTACAAGAAGTGAGGTCGCCCAGTTCATTCAAATAGTTATGAATTCATCATAGTCAAATTCTTTTTACATACGTTGGACCTTTTTCAAAGCGACCATGATTTCCGTACAATAGCTACATGTTGATGTCTTCTGCTGCCACATGACTAGCTACCGACTTATGGTGGTGCTCTGTATTGATCATTTTCGTCATGCAGTTGCAGGCGTTGCTTTGAAATTCTTCAGATGCAATGTATTCGCCTGTCAACGCTGACAAAAAGCCTTCATAAATGAAAACAAGACCTTGACCACCAGAGTCCACAACACCAACTTTTTTAAGACTGAAGCATGTCTGGTGTTTTAGCAAGAGCCACCTTAGGCACCTATCAGGAGCTGCTTTCGCGACCCTCAACAGCATCATCTGTCTCTTTCTGCTGTCTAGCACCGATTGCAGCTCCACGAGAAACCGTCAAAATCGTTCCCCTCAACTGGCTTCCATTACAGCTTTGTAAGCCACTTCACTCCAGACTGAAAAGCAAGGGCTAAATCTTGTCCTGTTAATTCTTCCTTTTTCTTTCACACTTTGAGAGAAACCACGGAACAGCTGAGAGTGATAATACCAGAATTTCCACGCGCTCCCATTAAGAGACCTTTGCGAAAAATCCCAGCTACTTCACCGACAGTAGAAGCAGATTTATCTCAGCAACTTCCTTTGCCCCATTTTCAATGGTCATTCCCATATTGGTACCTGTATCACTGTTCTGGCACAGGAAAAACATTTAAAGAATTGATCATATTCAGCCTGTTTATTCAAAACGAGTAGATGCGAGACTGCACCATTTCTTGAGTAAACTAGTAGTAATATTTGACTACGATTATTTCTCCTACAACTTTAATATTTTGATATAGACATTTACCGTTTCGCAGTAATTCCAAGCTGATTCTCAAGACCGAATTTCCACGTTCTTGAATATTTTAGACACTTCACTGATCTTGGCACCATAGCTCAAAAACTGTATACACATCAACAGCACAAATGCTACCTTCTGTCCGTGGTCTTTACTACAACGCCTTTCGCATAATTTTCTTTGCCTAATACAGCTTGGAATTATCTTTAATGGCATTTTTACAGCCATTCCGACAACACTCAAAAATTTTTCAGTTGCTGCCCACCAACAATTGTCGCAAATGACATCATCTGTCGTTCTGATTTTGACTCATCTTTTTGTATTGATTTTTACAGTCATGGTTTCTACCTCAAAAGTATTTTTATAGTTTATTTTACCATATTTTACGCAGACTGTGAAGAGAGAGTAGCATAATTAGAAAAGGATTCAGTCAATGTTGGGATTTTCCTTGTCGTAAAAATCATCTATCTTTCAAAGTAAAGAAAAAGGACCCCAGAGGTCCGATTCTTCATAAATTAAACGCGTTCAATCTTGCCTCGATTTGACAGGGCGACGTGCTGAAGCTCAAACTTTCTTTAGGTTTACCATCAACCAAGATTGTCACCTTTGAGATTTGGTTTCACAGTACGTTTTGTTTGGTTCATTGCGGGGAGCGTGTTGTTTCCTGATACAGTTTTACGACCTGTAAAAGTAACGATACTTTTTGCCATTTATACGATCCTCCTGATTAGTTTTCATCGGGTTTTATACCACATACCTTTAAAAATTTTATACACAATTTCTATGATTTTTGCAAGACTATTTTCTCTATATTTTCAAAAATTTAGCCAAGGCAGTCCAATCCATCCGTCTGTAAATATAGATAATTCCCCAAACGACCGAAAGACATGCATCTCCCTACATAGAGGGTCTTGTCTTTTCTCATTGATGTTACGGGGATTGGTAATCATGTCGAAAAGCATTGTCTCACATCCAACTCCACACGCCAATACTAGGCACATACTAACGTTGCATTCCCAAAAAGATACATCAACATCAAAGGTAGCAGAATCGCCTTTTATCGTGGCATTGTCAAAAATAAACTGTGGAGCATTACCAAAAGGCACAATCTAGCGTTTCGGCAGGTAAAATCTTCCGAATTGATGTAGCGCGTACCAGCTTCCATTAATATCCCATTTATAATGCGATGAGCATTTGAACCACGATAAACGCCCAAATCCGTTTTTGGTTTAAAAATCGTTTCAATACCAATGAAGCCAGAATCCTGCTAAGAAAATCGTTCCAGATGAGATTGGCAAAAAGTGATAGCTACTATTTGCAACGATTAAGGAAATAATGGCTAAAATAACCCCACCAGATAAATTTCTCCAAAAATTTTCAATCGCAAAGTAAGCGAAGCCCAGTACAACGAGCATCGCAAAAATGTAAATCCATAACTGGAATACCAAAATTTCCTGTAGTAGCACCCAGCTGCCAATACCAAAAGCCCCTACTCCAAAACAATGTTTTTCTCATAATATTTACCTCATTTCACTTAATCTTTTTAAGAATTGAAAATAATGCCGAGACACATGCACTTTGCTTATGGGTATCAGTAAAGCGAATACTGCTGGTCCCTGAAAAAGACTCTCTAATGAATAAAACTTGCTTTAATGTTCGTAATCGTTGACTTTCAGAAATACGGGCAGAAATACCGCGGCAAGCATTCTTCCAGCTCATACAATTTCAGTTTGACTTCATGAGCATTATTTCGAGCACATGCGCAAAAATCTTATTTCTCTTGTCCAGAGAATGATTCTGCTAAATCAACATAACATTCGCCTCGTATCTTTGTAAAAGAATAGACGGCTTAGCAACTTCTTCCAGAGAACGCTGAATGCGCTCTATCTGTTCATCAAGCGAGGTGCCTTAATGACAATTTCTGCTTCTTCCAGATTAGAATCTAGCTCAACTCGAATTTTCATAAACTGCTCCCTCGTTTTTCTTTTTATTTTATTATAACAATTGGTTCGTAGAAATTCAAGCGGTTTTCAGTAAGTGGTTCATTTCGAGACGCGAGTGGTCGTGAAATCTGAATAACTCTTTGCTTTTTCATAAGTTGACCAGATTCTAGCTAACCTTTTTGCGCAACAACACTATAAATAACAAAAAGCCTTCAATTCAATGAAGAATCTGCCAGATGCTGATGAGGCTTTGAACCTACGACCTACGCGTTACGAGTGCGTTGCTCTACCAACTGAGCTAAATCGATGAAATAAACGTATAAATCTATTCTAGCTACGCAAATTTTGATTTGTCAAGAGGAAAAGAAAAATACATAAATCCCACACTACATTCAATCAAATAACTCAAAGAAAAATAAAAATCCCGCACATAGGCGAGATTTTTCTTGTTTATTTGTGTAAGCCCTAATTAAGCTTTTGTACCTTCTGAACCAACATATATCGATACGTTCTTCCAACAGCTTCTGTAATGGCTTCAAAACCTCGGTTTCAAGAATTTACGTGGGTCAAAAAGTTTCTTCTTATCGTATTCTGCTCGTTTGCTTCTGATTCAGCAACGAATTTTATGAGTAGCTTTGCAAAAGCAATTTGACATTCAGTGTTTACACTTACTTTAGCAACACTCCAATTTTGATAGCTGCTGGATTTGGTCATCAGGAATACCTGAACCACCGTGAAGCATGATTGGGAATCCAGGGACAGCTTCTGTCAATTTTTGCAAGTGGTCAAGGTGAAGACCTTTCCAGTTAGCTGGGTATGGTCCATGAATGTTACCAATACCTGCCGCAAAGGAAGTCAATTCCAGTTTTCAACCATTGCTTTTGCATCTTCGATTGGAGCCACCCCATCGTCACCGATGATACCATCTTCTTCACCACCGATTGTACCAACTTCAGCTTCTACTGACACGCCATTTGCGATGCGCAACTCAACAACTTTTGATGAGCTCAAGATTTTCTTCAACTGGAAGATGAGAACCATCAAACATAACTGAAGTGTAAACCAACTTTGATACATTCAAGTGCATCTTCATAATGACTATGGTCAGCGTGAATAGCAACTGGTGCAGTAATTCCATTGATTCTGACAAGGTTTTCGATGAGAGTTTACATACTTTGTAACCGCCCATATATTTAGCAGCACCCATAGAAGTTTGGATAAGAACTGAGCTTTTTGAGCTTCTGCTGCACGCAAGATAGCTTGGAGTCCACTCAGGTTGTTTGTACTAAACTACCAACTGCATAACCATTGTCACGAGCTGCTGGACAAATTTTTCTGCTGAAACGATTGCCATTAGTATTGAGGCCTCCTATTTATTTTTATGGGTTTTCCCATTTTACATTGTTTATTTTATCACTTTTTAGGAAAAAATACCAGCATTTCCTAATCTTTTAAGCGCTTTCTCTTATAAAACTGTTTTTCCTGCTTCATATTTCAAAAATGATAAAACAAAATATAACTATAGTAACAAAAAAACCGGCCAGCCAGCCATACTTGATGCGAGAGAGGGGACTTGAACCCTCACGACCTAAAAGCGGTCACAGGATCCTAGTCCCTGCGCGTCTGCCAATTCCAGCCATCCCCGCGATTGAGTACCTTATTAGATATAACAGGATAGAAAACTCCTTGTCAAGAAAATTGTTTGAAAAAATGTATCTGTCAGCACTTAAAATCACTCCCTAATGCCAACTCTTGTTTGAAACTTCTTCAATATATGTTCTTTAGACATGACAACAAAAAGAAACTCCTACGAAGCTTTATCGTTTGTAGATAGTTTCTTTACATTTGTTTTATTTCACATGATTTTCGTAGTCATCTTGTGCTTTTTATTAGAGATTTCTTTTTCTTTTTAGCTCACTAGCACTTTTCGTATTCTTTTGTTGTTGCAATTTTTGTCTTGCAACTTTGACATATTTAAAAGTAACTGCTTGACACCTTTGATTCCTAACTAATGAGTAAGAACGGCTAAATGGAACTGTTTTCGTCACGGACGAGTTCCTCCAAGAGAGAGTTTTGGCATTGTCAAGCTTTCACTATCGATTAACCATGCCTAGCTCTCGAGCATATTTTTTCATAACGTGTAGTTTCATTGGTTTCGCATTTGCTTCTGCTAGCATCTCTGTATAGTGTCCAGTCCAACTGCCTTGATCTTATCATTTTCTTGACCTGGTTCCCAGACCAAAGTTTTGTAAACTACCACCATTTTTTTGTACTTCAGGGTATCTAGATAAGTAGATGGGTCTTGATAGTCACCAGACCAACCACCATTGATACAGATCGTAGTCTTTTTGAGCAGCTGTATAGCAAAATAACTGATATTGTTTAATTCATCTGAACTCATTTGTTGAATATCAATGACAACATTTTCTGTGCCTAAGACAGACTCAACAGATTGTTTCATGGAACTTTCCCATTGAACACCAATTTTACTTGTCTGATCAGCTGGTACATCTAAGTGGATAGGAAACTGAACACCCTTTGCTTGCAGTTCTGCTTTAGCTTGAGCAAACTTTGCTTTAGCTTTTTCTGAGTTGTAGTAAGCATCTTGTGCATCAGCCAAATTCATGTTTGACCATTCTGAGCCATAGTTTACCAGCTTAGAAGACACAACATCACCAAACGTTTTTATCACCGATAGAAACAAAATGTTGAGGCATGAGTGTGTTCTGCAATACCTTTTTGTCGCTCCGTCTTTCCCATTGCTTTGTGCACCATAAGAAGTACGATTATAGGCAAAGTTGATAGCTTGGCGGAAGTTTTTATTTAGCACCGCTTCTTGGGTCGCAGTCTTGTTAGCATCTGTTTTCTTCGATGTGTGGTTATAGGACTGACGATTTAAGTCAGTTATAATAGATAGCTGGTCGCATCTTGCAAGCTATAGATGATATTGTTAGCATATTGTTTCTTAACTAGAAGCAAAACTAGAGCTATTTGGATAAAGACGAGCTGCACTATAGGCACCATCTGTGAAGTTATCGGATAAGGGCTTTTGGTCAGAGCCGTCATAATATGTCAATTTAATGTTATCCAAATGAACATTCTTTTATCATAGTAATAGAGGATTTTTAGCAAATTCCATGAAGACTTGGCTGTCAGAGATTTCAGCAGATACGGACCATTGTATGAGAATGCTGGTTGGTTTTACAGAACCAAAATTTTTTCCTTGTGATTTCAAGAAATCTGCATTAACTGGGAAGAGGATATTATTGGTCGTTTTTGAATTCAATAAGTCTCTGCACGGCTGAGTGTATACTGTACTGTAGTAGTCATCTAGAGCTTTTACTCCAACCGTTGAAAAATCTTTCGTTTCCTCGATGTACGCATCCAAACCTTTGACAGAATCTTTGAACGAGGTAAAGGGCTTCTGATTTATTATCTGCGGCGTATTTCAAAGCCAGTTACAAAGTCTTGCGCTTTTACACTTGCGTACTCTTCACCTTCTGATGTGACCATGTAGCATCTTTACGCAATTTATACGCATATGTCAAGCCATCTTTGGAGACTGTCCATGACTTAGCAAGCGCCGGAACTAAATTTCCGTATTGGCTCATTTTCCAATAATCCATCAACTAAGTTAGTCACAACATCTGAAGTTGTCTATGGTTCGCCATCAGATAATTTAGCGTGTTCTGGATCTCTGTGTATACACGTATGAATAAGTTGATGTGCTAGAAGCTGACTTGCCACAACCTGATAATAGATTCCAGCGCTTAGCACAACTCCTGTTGCACTAATCCATTTTTGATGATTTCATAGATAAACCCTCCTCTAATGTCACATCTTGTTACATTGAATATTATATATCGAAATAGTTTCAAAAAGTAAAGAGCTGTTTTTGACAGAAAAATATTATTTATTCAAAAATACTCAGTTATTCTGTATAATATGATTAAAATAAAGTCTACAAATACATAAAGAAGCAAAAACACAATTTATCTTTTGACTCAAATTGAATAAAACATTCTTTTTAAAAGTTAAAAATAGTTTATTCTACTTTTATGAAGATAGCAACTGCTCCCCTCCTTCAACTAAATATTGAAACCTATTATACACTCGTATAAGTACAAGAAAATCATGATTTTTAATATATTTTTCGGATTTTCTGCTATTTAAAACAAAAAGAGACATCCAGAGATAAAATTTGCATTTTTGGTTTCTAACCTCCTCTCTCAGAGGGTGGTTATTCAGCAATCTAGAAGACTAAGTGAGGTAGGGACGAAGTTTTCGTCACAAAAAGCGAGAGCAGAAATAATATTGTCCCACCCTGTTTCTCTTATAAATATAAAATTGCAAGTGTTAGTAAGCTAGCTACAAGACCAATTCCCCAGAAAAGAAATCGACCTTCCATTCACTCCAAGCTTTTACCATGCCTGATAGACCTCCCAGTTCAAAATGGTGATGAACTGGTGTCATCCGAAAAATACGTTTGCCGCCGGTCAATTTGAAAGATAAGAAACCTGCATCATAACCTAGTTGTTTCAAAGACATAGACAATTCCAATGATGAGCAGCGTCCATTCTTGATGAAGCGCCATCGAAAATGGCTGACAACATACCACCAAGTGCTAAGCTCCCTACATCACCCATAAAAATTTTAGCTGGTTTATGATTGAAAATGAAGAAGGCAAGCAGACCGCCAATCATACTCAAAATGACAATTAAAATATCAAAACGATGCTGAACCACCAATAACTGCATAGGGCTGTCAAACTGATTGTAACAGAAATGCTGGCTAATCCATCAATGCCATCTGTCAAATTGACTGCATTGGAAAAACCAACCAACCAAAGAGGGCAGCAAAGCGATATAAAGATAACTCTAAATGAAGTGGGAAACCAAAAACATTAAAGCAAATCGCCTCCACCGTGGGTGTCAAAGAAGAAGTAAAAAACAATACCACCGATAATTTGAAGAGCTAGTTTCTGCTTGGGATTTAAACCTTCATTTATTTTGCGAAAAACTTTTGTAAAAAGTCGTCTAAGAAACCAACAATGCCGTACAAAACAAGAATAAACAATATCATCAAGGCAGCGCTTGAGAGTTCTCTTGATATAAGCGCAATCACAAAACTGGACAAAACGGAAGCTAGCAAGAAAACAGTCCCACCCATGGTTGGAGTTCCCGCTTTTGCTTGGTGCTGCTTCACATCCTCGTGCATTTGTTGCCCAGAAATATGGGCTTTATGATAAAAACGAATAAAAAGCAGGTATTCCAACCAGAGTTAGAATAAAGGTCACAACACCTGCAACGATAGCTTGTAACATGCTAATCTCCTAATGTAATTGTTATTTCTTTTTATTTTCTTGAGTGATGCGTTGGTTTTTATTACTTTTGAGGCAACGACTTTGAGCACTTTTGCCCTTAACATGCACTTTTATGCCCAACCATTCACCGAATGTTTCAACATTTTCTTGGTCCAACCGTACATATCCGGCATTTCAGTAAAGTCATCTGTTAAGACAAGGATTTGCTGATTGGATTTCAGTGCTTCACCTGTTCTTACAGAAACTTTCTTAATATTTTTACCAGTACCTAGGATAATAGGTTGTACAAGATTGCGTCGTAACTCATCTGCTAAATCACCAGGGCTGGTATTTTTAGTAGAGGGCATTTTATAAGCCATTTCTTTTGAAACCGACTTTAGAACAGGGGTTTGCGTCGTCAGGTTCAACGTATCCTTCATCGCTGCAGCTTCTTCTAACACCGGATTGACCACCTCTTTCCAGAAGATTGGTTGGAAAGATTCTGAAGGCTGTTTCAGAGTTACATACATGATAAAATCAGGATTTTCTGCTGGTGTCATTGCCACAACAGAATAGATGTAATCATTTGCCCCTGTCAGATAACCACTGCCATTTTCTCCGGCAATTTGTGCTGTACCGGATTTAACTGCCACATTTTGATTAGGCACTTTGATAATCGGACCTTCTGCCTTGCTATATAAGGTTCCGTAAATAGGATCTGTACCGACAGTCACCATATGGTCTCTCGTTGACTTAGCAGCATCTTTGGAAACAGGGTGCCCGACAATTTCTGTAGAAGCCTTACGCGCACTTCCACTTTTGGAATCATAAATGGCACTGATGAATTTTGGTTCAACCATTACACCATCATTGGCGATAGAAGAAAAAGCACGTAACATTTGTATCTGAGTAACTGAAATCCCTTGACCAAAAGCACTCATTGCATAAGTAACGATATTATCTGCCGGAAGACCGCCGTAATCTTCCATAATTCATTCCAAAGCGTGTGGGTAGTCCAAATTTAAACTTTGCATAAGATAGTCTAGCCATTTTTCGTCACCCATTTTTCTCAAGAGAAGCCATTCCCACATTACTAGAAAGAGCAAAACCTTGAGCATAGGTTAATGTCTGTCCTTCAGAAAGTCCCATGTTGACATTCCAGTCTCGAATTGTTACATCCGCAATTTGTAAGCCACTATTATTATACGTTTTCATTTTCTGGGAAAGTGTTTATTGTCTATAGCTGCAGCTAGTGTCATAACCTTTATCGTTGAGTCAGGTTCATACTGATTTTGATAGAGAGCACTAGACCAAGCAAAGTCTTTTGTCAGATCTTGCTTTGTATCAGCATCAAAACTTGGACGCTGCGTCGTTGCTAGAATTTCTCCAGTTTTTGCACTGACTAATGTGGCACTGGCATAAGTTCCCTTAGCTTTTTCCACAAAAGCATTCATCCGTGTTTCAAGGAAAGACTGTAAATCCGAAGATAAGGTTGTATAAACATCTTTTCCATCTTGTGTTTGCCTTGAAACCTTGTCTGATCCCGGTACTATATTTCCGTTTTTATCTTTTTCATAGGTGATAACCCCATTTGTTCCGGCTAACGTCTTGTTTAAAGCAGCTTCTAAACCTGTTGTTCCAACAAGTGTTTTACTACCATCTTTATTTTCTTGTAACTGAGCCAATCCAACAAAAACAGAAGCAAAATTCCCATTTTTATAGCTTCTATTTGGACTAGTTGTGAAAATCAACTCCCTTTACTTTCGCTTTTTTCAATTCCTCACGAATGGTATTCATATTGCTATAACTGATACCATTTCCTTGAGCACCAAACGAAACTTGTTGTAATTTTTTTCGAGATAGTTGTTTTTTGACGTAGTCCTTGTCCATACCAAGATACTTTGTTAAATACATCAGCTACCTTATCGTATATTGAGATTCTTCTACATAGAGAATTTCTCCTGTTGCTGACTTATAGCTTTTATCAATAACAGCATAAACATTATAAGAAGTTGCATCTTCAGCTATTGGCAAACCATTACGGTCATAAATAGTTCCACGTTTAGCTGGGACGATCTTTTGTGATTTGATGCACTTGACTTGCCTGTTCAGCTAAATTCACACCAAACTTCTTTTCCCGTTCCAATGATAATTGCAAAAATTAATTAGGAAAACAAAAAGATAAAAACCGTCAAAAACGCTTAGATTTTTCCCCTACTCGTCTACGGTTGTAACTAGGATTCCTATGATTTTTCAAAGCATGGTTTAAAATTCGTCTTCTGAGTCCATTCATGCTCTACTCCGCCGTTCTGATATTTTCATTATTCTGAGTCATTTCCTATGAACTTGCTAATTTTGACAAACGTTCACTACGAATCAATTCGTTTACTTCTTGTTTAGCATCATCTAGTTCTGTGCGCTTTGCTTCAATTTTTGAATTGACAGTCGTTAAATCACGTTGCACCTGCAATAATTTTTGTCTGCACAAAGACAACGCTTGTCGCTAAAGATAACTGCCGTCAAGACTATAGCGCCATAAAAATGCCTTTTTTCAACACGAGAAAATCTTTTGAATACGCGCCTGAGTAGCTGGCTAGTCGTTCTTGGTCTATTATTTGCCATCTCAATCCTCACTTATGTACTTTTTGCGCCACACGCAGTTTGGCTGAATGCGTGACGATTATTGTTATTCTAGTTCTTTCTTTACTTGGTAAAAATAGGTTTCCGAGTAACTCAACTTTCATTTTAGGGTTGTAAATCCTCTGGAATAAATGGTAAAACCTTTCGGGACTTCCACTGTTGAAGCCTCTTTAAAAGTTGCTTGGTCAAGCGGTCTTCTAACGAATGAAAAGTAATCACAGAAATCCGCCCATCAACTGCTAACAAATCCATCGCCTGTTGAATAGACTCGTCTGCCGCTCCCAACTCATCATTGACCTCAATACGAATAGCTTGAAAAATCTGTTTAGCTGGATGACCTTTTTCTTTAATTTCCTTGGCAGGCTTAGCAGATTTAATAATTCCGCCAACTCTGTAGTGGTTTCAATCGGTTTCTTTTCACGCATTTTGCTCAATTTTTACGAGCAATTTGTTTTGAAAATTTATCTTCTCCATATTTAAAAAAAATCCGCACTAAATCATGATAGCTATATTGATTAACTACTTCGTAAGCCGTTAGCTTTGCCTCACGATTCATTCGCATATCAAGCGGAGCATCTTGCTTATAGGAAAAGCCACGCTCACGCTCATCAAGTTGCGGACTCGAAACTCCTAAATCATAGCAAATACCATCAATTTCTTCAACACCCAGCTCATTCAAGCGAGCTTTTAAATGACGAAAATTGTCATTGATAAAAGTCACCATTCCTTGTTCAACATACGATGCTAAGCGTTTTTGAGCATGCTCAATAGCAGTCTGATCTTGATCAAAAAGCATATAGATGACCGTTTTTCCCTAATTTACTCAATAAATATTCACTATGTCCTGCCCCACCTAATGTTGCATCAACATAGACTCCATTTGGTTTTATATCAAGTTGATCAATGGTTTCGTGCAGAAGAACTGTCACATGATGAAATTCATTTGTCATATCTTTTACTATTATACCACAAAGATTTAAAAAGAATTTTTAGAATCATGAAAAGTTTTTGTCAATTATACTTGACATATCAACCAAGGATTTTTATAATAAAATCACAAACGTCAGTTATATTTGACATCAAAATAAGGGGGAATGCATGAATCATGTGAGAGAATTTCGAAATAGTCTGGACTATCACAATTAGAACTTGCTAAAATTGGCGTTTCACGACAAACGATTAACATGATTGAAAAACAACAAATATAATCCCACACTAGAACTTTGCATTAACCTAGCACTAGCTTTGAAGACAGACCCTAAACACACTTTTTGGAATGACAAGAACGATTTGAAAGGATACAAAAATGAAAAAGGAATCTTTTAACTGACAAACTAATCAAACGTATATTTTGAATTGTCGGACCACTAGATGAATATCGACGGCGAGAGATTGGCAAAGCCAGCAGCGCGACTTTTATCTGGCTTTTATTATATTTTTGCTATTCTCTAGTCTTATGGCTTCTATTTTTGGGAATTTATTTCCCAAAAGTGATTGCAATCGCATTTCCTATATTTATATTATTGCTAGCACTTTTTAACACAAGAAATCGTCTACCTAAAGACTGAAGACCGAGGTGTGCAAAAAGTTTGATAAAGAAGAACTTTCAACCTTACCAATCACGCCAAAGCAACTGAAAAGGCGAGCGATTCTGACAGCTATTTTTATTGCCCTTTGCTATCTTTTTATGGATAGTGTTTCAAAAATCGCTAGACTGGAAAGTAAACTATTTACATGCTCTCTGGCGTTCTCTAACTAGTCCACTTGTCATTTTGCTCATTGTGGGATTCCTCATTATCGAACCACTCGTTGGCGGTATGATTTACTTTCCACAAATAGAACTCTAGAAAAAAAGAAAGAAAATAGAAAGGCTAAAACTTAAATGAATCTTCAACAATACAAAAATTATCTTACCTCTTCTAGCTATTCTCCTTATCATTTCCTTCTACTTTTCTTCACCTTGACAGATTCAATCTTGTTCTGGGTAGATGTGGCAGTGATTGCTGGTTGCATATTTTTCGGTCGAAAACTTTTAAAGAAGGACCAGACTTCTTGCGCCTTCCTTCTCGTCTTTTAAGCTGCTTTGTGGTAAAATAAAGTCATTATTCTATGAAGGAAATTACAAATGTCACGTTTCTTATCCAGATTATCTCCTGCTAGGCGCATTTTATTGAGCTTTGCCCTTGTGATTGTGGTAGGCTCTCTTCTTTTAAATCTGCCTATTATGCAGACAGCGACCTCTAAAGCTAATTATTTTGACCACCTCTTTACATCAGTTTCAATGGTTTGTGTGACGGGGCTTTTTACGCAGTCTGTTGCAGATACTTACAATATTTGGGGGCAAATCATCTGCATGCTCCTCATTCAGATTGGCGGATTAGGGGCTGATTAGCTTTATTGGGCTGATTTATGTACGTTCCAATCAAAAAGCTCAGTTTTTCCAATCGTACTACTTTACAAGAAAGTCTTAGTCGAGATGAGACAAATTCTATTCATGACTTTCTTCGCTCCATTTTTCTTATTACTTTTTCAGCATTGAAGCTCTTGGAGCATTTATCCTCAGTTTTCGCTTTGTCCCCCTTTTAGGATGGGGAAAAGGACTTCTAACCTCCATTTTCCTTGCTATCTCTGCATTTTTGTAATGCTGGATTTGACAACTTAGGAAGCACTAGCTTATTGGCATACAAAACAGATGCCTTAGTCAATTTGACCATTGCTGCTTTGATTATCATGGGAGGCTTGGGTTTTTCAGTTTGGTTTGACTTAAAAACAAATATCCAGACAAAAGGGACATAAGCGAAAATTGCGCTTTCACACAAAATTGGTTCTTGCTTTAACAGCCTCTCATCTTAATCAGTGGAACCTGCTTGACATTTCTAACAGAATACCAAAATACAGCTACGATTGGTCGACTTCCCTTTGAAAAAAAACTTTTAGTCAGCTTCTTTCAAACCGTCACCATGCGGACGGCTGGATTTGCAACAATTGACTATACACAAGCTCGCCCAGTTACATTGCTCCTTTACATCATTCAGATGTTTCTAGGAGGTGCTCCCTGGAGGAACGGCAGGGGGACTGAAAAATCACTACTTTTTGGTCGTATTAGCCTTTGCCCGAACGGAAATCCTTGGCTTGCCTCATACTAATTTTGAGCACCATACGTTTTCTCCCTCTACCATTCAAAAATCCTTTAGTGTCTTGATTGTCTTTACAACAACCTTTATCATTGGCTTGACTTTTTGACTATGGTCGCTGATAATGGACATCGTTTTATTTACTTAATGTTTGAAGCCATGTCCGCTCTTGGAACGGTGGGCGTAACGGCAAATCTAACACCTACTTTAAATCATGCCGCCTTAACCGTGATTATGTTTTTGATGTTTATCGGGCGTATCGGACCATTGACCTGATTGTCAGTCTTTCCAATCGAAAACCGAAGAAAAAAAGACACAATTAAATTTGCCAATGCAAATACTATTATTGGATAGGAAGGAATTTCATGGATAAACGAACAATCGGTATACTGGGGCTGGGAGTTTTTCGGTCGCAGTATCATTAACACACTTCGCAAATACAACTGCGATATTATAGCTGTCGATGACCATGAAGATGTCATCAATCATTTTGAACCTATTTTAGCGCGAGGTGTGGTCGGTGATATTACAGACCATGATTTGCTGCAGGCGGCAGGGGATTGATACCTGTGATACGGTAGTGGTCGCTACTGGAGACAATCTAGAATCGAGTGTCCTTGCTGTTATGCACTGCAAATCGTTAGGCGTTGAAAAAGTAATTGCCAAGGTGAAAAAGTAAAACAACCAGAGAAGTCTTGCTAAAAGGTCGGAGCAGACCGCTGCATCTCCCCTGAACGTGAAACAGGGATTTCACTTGCAAAAATATCTCTGCATCAGCTACGACTGACGTCATTGAACTAGATAAAAATGTATCTATTATTGAATTTTATCCACCTCAGTCTTGGATTGGTAAAAATTTAGCCCAATTAAAACTTCGTCAAAACCACAACCTCAATATCATTGGCTTTCGAGAAACACTCGACGGTGTTCTCAACATTGATACATCACCTGACTATACCTTTTAAAAAAGACGAACTGTTAATGGCGGTTATTGACAGTCAAAACATTTGACCACTTTGAAGATATTACAAAATAGATGAAAATATCGCTGAGAATTTTTCTCAGCGATGTTTTTGTTACCTTTCATTACGAATTTGGATCATCCAAACTTCGACCGTGCAAAGCCTTTTTCACGTTGGACTTGACGGAGTTTTTCCGGTGTGATGTCATTGCCCTCTTCATCCACAATTTTAATCCCTTCAATGTGGTGGCGAACGCTACGACGATACCCTTCGATATATTCTTCCACGCAACTTTAGCTTGCTCTACTTTCTCTTCGGGTGTTAGCTCAGCTGTTTTCTTTCTTTTTGGCAAGATCATTGATTCGTGCAATTTTCTTCGGTTCCATAAGATTCACCTCTTATCATTTTTGTATTGATTTGATTAAACTAGTGCTACCTTTTTAGCCTTTCGTCATTAAAAACGACTAAAAGCGCCAAACGATTTGCTCGGATTGCTTCATCTTCTGCCATGACCATAGTGTTATCAAAAAATGCATCAATGACCGGACTTAAAGCAAAATAATTGTTCAATATTATCCGCCAAGTCATCAGATAAAGTCAAGCGCTCGATTGCTGTATGAAGTTCTTTTCTCTTCATTTTCAAACAGACTTTCATCCACAACACTCACTGCTTCTGCTTTTTCTGCCAAATTAAAGACACGTGCCAAACTTTCAACTGCTGGTTTGAAAGAATCTTCTTGTGCTTTTTCTGCTAGAAGGGCCGCCACCTCGACCAAATCACGTACAACAAAACGTCGAGCTGTTGAGCACAGCTGTTACGATATCTTTCGGAATATCATTATCCATCATTTTTTTCAATACGCGCACGGAAGAAATCGAGTACCTGCTCTTTGTTACTATATGTGAGACTATCAAACTGCAGCGCATAGAGCTGTTCTATCAATTCATCTAAGGCAATATGCCAACCAAATTTATCCAAAAATGCGCACAACACCTTGTGTTGCTCTACGAAAGAGCATAAGGGTCATTTGAACCGCTTGGAATGAGTCCGACTGAGAAGAACGAAAGAATCGTGTCTATCTTGTCTGCAATGGCTAAAATAGCACCAACTTTCGTATCTGGCAATTCACCGTCACTGGCAGTTGGTAAATAATGCTCTCGAATAGCTCTAGCTACTGCTGTGTTTTCTCCCTGCAAGTAGAGCATATTTTTTTCCCATGATACCTTGCAATTCATCAAATTCTCCAACCATACCGGTCAATAAATCAAATTTGTAAATAGATGCGGCACGGGCTACATCTTTTTGCTTCCCGAGTAGATAAGTGTGCTTTTTCTGCTAAAAGAGCTGCGATCTTTGCTGTTCGTTCCATGTGCTCCAGCTAATGAGCCAATTTTTTTCATGGAAAGTTACATTTTTCAACTTGTCAACCAAGTCAGAAATAATCAATCGTTGATCTTCATGCCAGAAAAATTCTGCATCTTCCAAACGAGCTACCAAAACTTTCTGATTTCCTTTGACCACATTTTCAAGATGTTCTGTATTTCCGTTGCGTACCGATACAAAATATGGAAGAAGTTTGCCATTCTCGTTACGAACAACAAAGTAGCGTTGATTGACTTTCATGGAAGTCACAAGAACTTCCTCAGGTACATCTAGGTAACGCTCGTCAAAACGTCCGATAAAAGCGGTTGGGTATTCAATCAAATTCAGCACTTCGTCCAGCAAATCTTCGTCAATCTCCACATGAACATTGTGCATTCTCTCAATTTCTTTGATTTGATCCAAAATCATGTTTTCTCCCGTTCCATTGGACTAGCAATGACAAAAAAACTTTTGCGCAAGTCCTCTTCATAAGAATCTGCTGACTGAATCTTCACTTCATGGCCCAGAAAACGATGCCCCCGACTTGTCCGTCCACTTTCAATATCGAACAAATTCATCAAAAAGGACTCATCGTCCAACAACACAGTTAGGGTATGAACGGGGCGAATATATTCAAATGTATTGGTGCCCCAGTGCATATTGACCGGAAAGCTCAGAGAGGTCAGCACATCGGCAACTCCGTCAATCAATTCCTCAACAGGTTTTCCGATTTCTTGCTTGGTGACATAGACATATTCTTCGCCTTTGACTTCACGAAAAGTGATATCTTCAACAGTCAAGCCTTTTCCACGAACAAAACCTTGCTGCGGCTTTTAGTGAAATTTCATCTGCATCCAAAAGCAATCTTCTTGCTTGGTCCTTTAAAATCTTCTGTTAAATCTGTTTGCTTTTTCACTTAGATTGGACACGCGCACAGCCAAGCGACGAGGAGTTGAAAACATTTCAATCTTATCAAAAGTTAAACGATTGTTCTGTTAAAAAGGCTGCCATTTTATCTCGTAATTGCTTCATGCTTGGTGTCACAACATAAGCGGCATTTTCTTCTAACCCTAACTCAACCAATAAATTTTTCGTCATTTTTACTCCTCCTCAGCCAATAATTTCTCACGTGTTGCTTCATCCAATAATGGATAACCCTAGTCGTCTGCGCTCTGCCACAAAAGTTTTAGCAACAATACGTGCTAAATTAGAATGCGAGCAATGTAGCCTGCACGTTCTGTCACAGAAACAGCTCATGAGCATCCAATAAAATTAGTATGAGAACATTTCAGTACATAATCATAAGCAGGATGGACGAGATTGTATTCTAAACAGCGTTTCGCTTCTGCTTCAAAATGATCAAAATTGCCAAAAGCAAGGCTTGATCGCTCACTTCAAAACTGTATTTTGAATGCTCAAAATTCTGGTTGGCGGAAAAAATTTCTCCGTATTTCACGCCATCAGCCCATTCAATATCATAAACAGAATCCACCTCTTGGATATAAGATGCAGACGCTCCAAACCATAAGTAACTTTAGATGTCACTGGGTTGGTAGGCAAACCACCGACCTGTTGGAAATAAGTAAACTGCGTGATTTCCATACCGTCAAGCCATACTTCCCAGCCTAGACCTGCAGAACCTGTTGAAGGATTTTCCCAATTATCCTCTACAAAGCGAATATCATGTTCCAACGGATCAATTCCCAATAACTCAAAGACTGCAAATACAGCTCTTGAATATTGCTGGACTTGGTTTCACTCACCACTTGAAACTGGTGGTGTTGGTGAAAAGGCGATTAGGATTTTTCACCGTAACGTCCATCTGCTGGACGACGTGAAGGCTCTACATAAGCCGCATTCCACGGCTCAGGACCAATGGCACGCAAGAAAGTATAAGGACTCATGGTTCCAGCACCTTTTTCATTATCATAGGCCTGCATGAGCATACAGCCCTGTTCATTCCAAAACTGCTGCAACGTTAAAATAATTTCTGAAAGGTTAATTTTTTTAGACATTTATAACTCCTCATCCTTATCATCAATCAAAAAGTAGAACTGCACTCGACACGACACTTTCTATATAACTTTGCATAGGGCGTCAAAACGCGGTTCCACCCTAGTTTATTACTTCATTGTTAATATAGCCTTTTAAGATAATATCAAGGACTAAAATTTACCGAAAAGCTCCATCTTCATTCAGCTCTTATCTGGCTTCCACCATCCCAGACTCGCTAGTAAAGTAATTGCATGAGACTTCTTTCATACAAAACATTATAGCAAGAAATAGAAAAATTTTGTAAAAGGAAAATATTTTCTTTACGCCTATTTGATTAGAACTTCCACACAAACTACACTAATTAAGCTAGTAAACACCTATCAGATGGTTATCTGATTCGTTCCATCTGTTATCTAACTAAAACTACTATTTTACTTATCTCCATAGTGAATCATTACCCTAAACCTTGCCAAAAAGCTTGTCTAGTTCTTGCTGAGCTTGGATGGTGCCTCTGAGCTGGTTCAACATGTTTAGAAGGTTGGCGGTTTTGGTCGTAATTACAGCCACATGTCTGCTATCTTTAAATTTATTTTCTTTTTCAAGATATAGATTCCATCACCTAATCTATAACTAATAAGCTCTACATCTGTTTCTCTCGCTGTTTCTATATCATCAAATGAGAGATTTGTTATGATATGATGAGCGTGAGGAAAACCCGTAACTCCAAATATCTTAAACCCAAACTCCTAAAACAGGATTTTAGATAACTTGCATTACTACCAACATACATTAATCCAATCAAAAGAAATAACAATGAATTCATGAGAATACTAGTTGTATTATTCATATCAAAAAGACAGTAACGGAGTAAAATAGCGTAACAATGTAGTTCATCAATGAATCACTTTCCGGTGATATTTCCATTTTTCCTCAGTATTTTGATACTTTCCTACCGTCAAACTTAAAATAATTTCCATAATTTGATAACTCGAAATAAAAATTAAAACAACAAAAACTGTACGAATCAATTTGATGATCAAAAATCAAAAGCAATTAATCTCTCTATGAGAATTTGAATAATTAATATTACTAAAAGAAGCCATAAATATAGTGGTAGATATGAAGTGATAAACAATGTCCACTTAGAAAAAGATCTCGTTGCATTATTACCGTCCTTCTTTTCAACGGTTTCAACCTCAGAAATGTAAGCTTTTCACAAATGCATCAGATATAGCATTAACCAATTGAACACATTTGGTGTCATCAGAATGCTCAACTTCCCATTTTATATGTAACATCCTTAATTTCTTTATAAAATTTATGATTAGGATCGACTTTTATAGTTTGTATTTTGTCAATATGTTTAACTGTTTCTGTAAAACGATTCGTATCAGAAACAATTTTACTAATCTTGTTGCAAGTCTTTCACCATTGATACTTTTTGTTTCAAAATTAATTGAACTTTGTTCAAATACAGACTTAATATTCGTATTAGTATTTAGAATTTCCGTTGCTTGCTCTGCAAATTTTTGTTCATTCCGAAAAATAGAATCAAATTTTGATTCCGCTTGATTGATTAAAAATTTTTTCATCGTCCACAATCATTAAAATCAATTTTTATTTAAACCGAATAGATTATCTTGCTCCCTGAGTTTAATTGTACTATCCGTAGAAAATTACCAAAAAGCATCTTTTTCTAATTGAAAATGCATTTACAAAAGATCCAATACATTTCAGATTAATTAGACCATCCTTTTTATTTCAATCAAATAGTTGTGTAAGTCTTTTTCAGTCTCACGACTTGTACTTAGTAAATGTCGTTGTTCATCATTAAATTGTGAAATTACAGATTTAATATTTTTCATATTCCGAAACCTCTACTTGCTCATGTACATTCTTATATGTTATGACTGGATCATATGGTTTTATGTCGCTTATGAAAACTAGGTTGCTCCATACTTTCGACAATTGATTTGAGCAAAGTTTTTGGTTTTTGATCAGCTTCTTGTTTATATAAGTCAATTCCCTTTTGGTAATTTTAATTAGAAAAATCTTAACTATATTTGTCAGAATCTTGTTGCTTTAAAATTTTTCCATTTTTCTTTTCACCATTGATGTCGACCTGTTTCATTTCCTGCTCTTTCATTTATTTTCACCTGCTCATTCATCAGCATCGGTAGCAAACCAATCTGTAGCTAGGATAATTCTTAGTTCTTAAAATATTAATTTTTACATAAACTTTATTTGTTAGATCTGTGTAACTCAACATCAATATCATTTTCAGGATCTACAATTAATTTTTCTTTGTTTTCACATGATAAGTAAGAATATCCTAGTCGCATCAAATGTAGCACTTCAGGGATTCGGACATGATCTAGTTTTAAAAATTTTATCTCTTCCGTTTTATTCTCACCTAATCATAAAACTTACTAAAATTGAACACACTTATTATATCATCTTTTTACACATTTTTATATATTATTGCTTTATTTTTATCAAATGCAAAAACAAGATCATTTTTAAAATACTCATTAAACACAAAAATCTCTAGAAATCATTCTAAGGATTGACTTTTACCCTGCCACTTCCGCTGCTGGTTCCGTTTTTGTTTTCTTGCTTGGACTGGATAGGCAGCGCTTGCTGTCGCGGATGGATGTTGAGGTCTTTGAGAGCTTTAGCAAAGTGGAGTTTTCGGGATAGGCTTCTGCGGAGGCTGCGGTATAGCTGCATAAAGAGGTCATAGATACGGGAGAGCTCGGTACGCAACTGCTTGGTTTTTGCTGACTTCTTTGCTGGACTTGGCTGCACGCGCCAGAGTTTCTGCCCGGTCATAGTCTTCCTGAGCTGTTGCCACGGCGGTAAGCATCGGCAGAAGACCAGGTAGTCACTGCTGCATCATGAGGTTCCTCCTTGAGGGTTTTGAGAGACTCTTGATTCTCAGCAGTTGCGACATCGTTGGTATGCTTTGGTGATATCCTTATACTTCGCAAGAACTGGCGTTAGGGTTTTCGTGGGCGGCTTTGAGATTGGGCTCCTTGATTTTGGCAAAGCCTCTATGCAAGGTAAACAGTCCGACTAGGGCACTGTCCTGCTCCTTATCCACTTCTGCTAGACTCAAAGGTTTGTTTATTTTTCTACGCTGGCCAACTGGGCTTGGGAATCGCTCCCAGCTTACTATCAAAGACTTCAAGATGATCATCGCTACATAGCCTCATCCTTGTAGGATCTTGGCAAAGCTAGTAAGAACTGATGAGTCCGTCATCAAGCTCTCAAAACTCACGGTTAGTAAAAGTTGCTGTGGGGCAGGGGGCGAATGGTGTGAGGTTTTGTCATAATAATCCTTTCCAAAATATGATAAAACAAGTATAGCATGTGGTGATAAATCTTTGAGTAAGGATGCCCTGAAATGTTGTTTTTAAGCTCCGAAAGGCATTTTCTCTTTTTCAAAAGAAAAAGACAGCAAAATCCCCATCTGATTGCTAGTAAACGTTCCGACGGGACTATTTGTCTATAAAAACGAATCATCCGAGCATCTCAAGACTTAGAATACCTGAGAAACTTTTAGTGATTAGATAATCCCAGACATAGAATGCCAATCAATTTTAGTAATCCTGTCATTCCCTGAAGGATAGATACTTAGAAATTTTCGTAACAGGATTATCTAAAAAGCTCAGACTCCTCCAAATTTTACCAAGGAAGACGATTCGACTCTAGATTGGAGTAGGACGTTGATAAATGATAATGACTGAAGCCTTGACCGCTTCTTTTCTTCTTATCTTCCCACTCCCAGTAGCTCAATAACCTCCTCAATCAGCCCTTTGATTTCTTTATCGCACAGAGAAAAGTTTTGATTACAGTTTCAGTCAATCATCATCTAAAAATCCATCTTATCTGGATCTGGAGCGCCGCCTTCAAGACCTTGAATGTTTTTCAACACTTCTGGGTCTGCTGGACTGAGGGCAATGTCAAAAGCAGTCCAGATTGCTCTTGATCTCGCTCAGGCGTAACCGACTTGGGCAGGGGGGAAGCCCTCTTGCAGGCTCCAAAGCCAGAGCGATTTGGGCGACAGATTTTGCCGTATTTATCAGCCCAGGGCCTCGACTTCTTCATTGCGTGAAAAGTTCCCCTGACCGAAGGGACCCCAAGCCTCTAGGAGAATATCATGCTTTTACGACAATAGTCCACTGTTTCAGCACCCTGATAGACACCAGGCGCTCAGACGAATTGATTGACTGCAGGCAAAATACGCTGTCTCAAGCAGAGGCTCCAGGTGGTGAGGCAGGAAATTGCTGACACCGATAGCTCGGTTTTCCTCCCGATAGAGGGTCTTCCATGCCCGCCAAAACCCCTCCCGATTGCGCTCCTTCCAAGCTTCCTGCTCTCGCAGAGGTTTTTGGATGGGCCAGTGGATAAGATAGAGGTCCAGATGGTCCAGCCTCGCAAACGCTCTAGGGGCGGGCAAAAAGCTCGCAGTCTCCTCATAAAGTATGATTACCATTCCAGAGCTTGGTCGTAATAGAGCTCTTCTCGCGGTATACCACTGTCTTTGATTGCACTACACCCACACTTCCCTCATTCATAAACAGCCGCAGTATCAATGTGTCGGTAGCCTGCTCTCAAGTGCTGTTAGCACCGCCTGATAGGCCTCTTCACCATCTTGAGCCTTCCAAGTTCCAAAGCCCAAAAACCGGAATCTACACCATTGTTTAATTGATAACGTTCCATCTCCGTCTCTTTATTAAGCAAGCAGGCAGCCCAGTCACTCACTCCCTTCCAACAAAAATCTATTTCTTAGCTTTCTTTTTCAAGGATTTGGGTTTAAAGACATTCTCTTGGTTGCAGCTATTCCCCTGCCGAGAAAAACTATAAGTAATAAAAGTTATGCCAACTACAATCAGTGAGCCTACGACTCAGATAACCTCATTATATCACGCCTCTTATTGCAATTCAAATCCTAAAAAACCTTTTTCTTAACTACATACGTATTTTTAAAAGTAAAATGAAAAGAGTCGGTTTCCCAACTCTTTCAAGATAAAAAGATTCTATCTATCTGTATCGTTTTTCACCATCAAGATAAGTTGCAACGAGTTCTAAATCATTGTCCAAAACGATAAAGTCCGCATCGTGACCTTCTTTGATTTGACCACAAACATCATCAATATGAACGGTTTTGCTGGATTGAGCGTCGCCATCATAACAGCTTGGTGCGCATTAGCAATGCCCCCATTTTACAACATTTTTAGACCATCTTTTTAATTTCAAGATAGAACCGGCTAGGGTTGCCTGTTGATTTGAGTCGAGCGAGTGCCATTTTCACTACAACCGGAAATTCACCCAGCATATAATCGCCATCTTCTAGTCCACCAGCTGTCATCAGCTCAGTAATGAGGGCAATATGTTCATGACCTTTTGCTTCATCAAAATGTCACAAGCCTTTGGATCCACATGGTGTCCATCACAGATCAGCTCAGCACAAGTATGAGGCAGCTCCCACATAGCTCCGACCATGCAAGTTCTCGGTGGAGTCAATCCACGCATTCCATTATAAGCATGAACCCAGACACTAGCACCCCGCGTCCACAGCTGCTTTGGCTTCTTCAGTTGCATTGAGTGCCCCAACGCAAACCGTTGCGCCCTCATCCGTAATAGTGCGAACAAAGTCTTCAACACTTTCTCGTTCTGGAGCGAGAGCGATTTTATCTAAGCAAACCATTTGAAGCTTTTGCCAAGCTCGAAATTCATCCATTCGAGGATCTTTCATGTAAATTGGATTTTGAGCCCTTTGTATTTTTCTGAAACATCGGACCTTCAAAAATATAGCCCACGAATCTAGCACCTGTTGCTTCTTGGTAGCATGATCACCAATATTTTTCGGTCACAGCTAGCAGTAATTCAAAACTTGAGGTCAAGGTTGTCGGTAAAAACTCAGGTGACTCCTGTTGACAATAAAGCCTTCACTCATAATGTACAGCGTTCCTTCGATATTATTATCCATCACATCAACACACCAAAGCCATGAATATGGGTATCTACCAACTCCGGTGCAATAGAATAACCTGTGTAATCTATCACATCTCGAATCTGCTGGAATTTCCTTGGACCATTTTCCAAATTTGCCATCGACCAATTCCAGATAGCCACCTTGACGAATACCGTGGGGATAGAAAATTGATCAGCTTTGAATGATTTAGGCATATAAAACCTCCTTCATTCGATGAGAGTTTATATTAAGTTACAATTTCTAGCAACTGTAATTGATATTTTGAGGCACTCTCACATTTATTCATTATGTCCCTTTTATTATACCGCTTTCTTCTGTACAAATGGTATAGACCTATTTTGCGTATTTTTAAATCATCAAAACAAACTACATCAGCAGTCTGTTTCTCAATCTTAAATTTGTTCCTTATACTTTCTCGCCAAGTTCTGGCGCAGGTCTGCGACTCTCGTATAGTGAGAGATGATCAATCAAAGCTGCGCCTGCTTGCGTAGACATTCTCCTCTGTTCAGGCGATGGATATGCGTGTCTTCCGCAGCTTTCAGTTCCATTTTTATCAATCGCTTCATGCTTAGCCACCAGACTATTTCGCCAATCTCAATATCATTATTTTCTACAGAAGCTAGATTCTTTAATGAAACTAAGAGTCATATTGTAAATCAACTCCAACTCTTGCAAGGCTGCTGGAGAAAAATTTCTACTTTTCGACGGACATAGTTCTGTCAAGTTGATAAAGGCTCACCTGTGATCTCCGATTCTCTTCCAAATCGCGTGAAGAGTCCAGAATATTAGTCAGTACTTCACTTTCTTTTTGACCAAGAGGTTCACTAGATAAATCAATCAGATAGCGTTGTCGATCTTCATCAATCTTGTTGATTGCTTCCGTTTTACGCGCTCTTTGTCTGCTGACCTTCAGTATTGTCTCACAATATAATCATAAGCTCAGCCCAAATGAACGCACGCATAACTACCCCAAAATGAAGCAATTCTTTTTAGCATTTCCTGAGCAACGATGGAGCTTGTTTGAATCAAAACATCACATCCAAACAAAAGCGGCTCGTATTTCACGACTCATCTTCACCTGGGATCAACTCGTTACCAGTAGCCAGCAAGTCAAATGAATGGAAAACTGAATCAATGGTAGTGGTGACACTAAAAGTTCCGTGAGCAAAAGGCATGGTCATTTCTGGACTTAAATGGAGAGCTGTTTGAAACCACTGAATCGAGTTTTCGTAATGGACCTAAAACGATCAAGCATAAAACGGTACCGACCACATTGAAAGTGACATGGGCACTGCACACGTTTCAGCAGCAATATTGGCTCCAATGATGCAATAATCGCTGTAATCGTTGTCCCGATATTATCCCCAAAAAGGACTGGCAAAGCTCGCTTAACTCAATCAAGCCGCTCGCATGCAGATTCTGCAAAACCCAATGTAGCGAGACGAAGCTTGAATGAGCAATGTAATCCTGTTCACAAAACACTACCAAGGACTGGATTTCACTTTTCAACTTTATCTATATTCACGGAAAGCGTCTCAAATCTTCAAATGGCTCCAGTAGCGCCACTCACTCAGATTTCCAAAAGCAAAGAAAATCCCACTCGACCCCAAACAAGACATCAGACTCAATATTATTGCGATAGCGTGTGCAAAGAAGAGACGAGACTCGCTCCTAAAAAGAGAAATGGGTAATGACATCGTCCCAGTTTTAAAACCAATGATAAAAGAGGCTAGCCGTTGTTCCAATATTGTACCCACATGACAATTCCAATTGCCTGTCTGAGAGTTAAAAGACCTGCACTCACCAATCCAACTGTAATAACTGTCACATCTCGAAATCCTGACTGAACTCAAGGCTGTTAGACCAATTCCAACTAGAACACCAAAAATGGATTGCTGGCATATTTTGTCAATGAAATACCGAGCCGATCACCCGCAGCCTGCTGCAAACCATCTCCCATCATCCGAATACTATATGGAAAAGTCCTAAACCGCCCAAAGCTAAATATAATTTGTGCCAATTGATGGACATCTTTTTCTCCTCCGAAAATCTGTAGCGGATTATCTCCTTTTTCTATTTTAAGTGATATGTAGTAAGCAACAAGCCTTTTTAGTATTTTTATCAGAAAAGAAAATACAATTTTCTTCTTTTTAAATATATTGATATAGCTAAAAATTCACGTCTTATTTTTGATCTCAAATCACTGAGCATTTTCGATCAATTCTGTTCCGTATATTCACCGATCTCATCCTTGATGAAAGTCAAAATCAGATTTTGTGACATCTTCGTTGTTACCCAATTCACGTTTGATGGTTCCCTTTCGCCTTTTCAAACCGGTCTGAGTTTTTCTTGTTCTAGTAGCCAAGGTTGCTCATCAGCGTGTAGTCACTTTGCCATTGACAAGTCGCCCAACATTTGCATAGTATCCGTAATGGTAATTCCTTTGAACATGTGATCACGAACTGCAAAATTTCATTGACTTTCGCGTTTGATTTCCATCCCCACACGATCCATTAATGAAATTGATTTTTAGCTACTGATGTCTCCTTTTTCACTTATTTTTGAAAGCAGGTTGAGTAGACTCACATACATCGCAGTCTGTCTCCCTTCTATTTATATATATTTTCAGCGATTTCTTCCAATGTAAAGTTTCAATCATGTCATCCACCTTTGATGTCATTGTAATTCCTCAACCGATGAGACCGCCTCTTGTCCATTTCACTTTTCACATCATTTATAATGTTTGCTGTGCAAGGGCAAATCATCAAAAGATAACAACGCCAACTGTGAAATGACACGAACCTTGAATCACAGAGTTTTCTACCGCTAACCACCATAACCGCCGGATGGTAGTCGACCTTAGAAACCTTTAGGTTTCACGAAATTTAGACATTTCGCCAATAATTTTTCTTTGTATTCTGGATCCAACATCCCTTCTCATAGTACTTACTTCTTCGATGACTTTATAACAATGCCGTGAAGACGAAATTTGACATCATCAGCTTCCGCCTATTGACTGAGCTTTTGCAGGACGAAACGCTGAAACCAACGAGATAAAGGTATTGAAGCTTCCGCAAGAGCCGTCAGACCTGTTAGCAGCAATCAACCGCCGAGTGATCAATCTGCACTTTCTAACGCCTTCTACTCAATCTTTGAAGCCAAAGCTGTTAAGGCTTCGGCAGACTCGTACCGTCTGTTTGATAATGGTATACTCGGGACTAGACCTGACTCGCCTGCTGTGGCGGGTATCAAAGAGATTTTGCAAGACCACGGTGAGTTGCTTGACGTTGCTTCTGCGAGAGCTACGTTTTTGCACGGTTCTTCACCAGGCGCACGCGCTGCTTTTCTCATCTTCATAATATCACTGCAAACGACTGCACGCCACTCGGTGTTTCATATTTGACCCGTGATAGATACTCGCTAGACGAGTCCCAGCAACTTCACACTCGGCGTCCACGTCATTGGTCGCTATGGCACGCACACGTCCGAGCAGGCATTTCTGACAAACCCACTGGATCCTGCACATCTCAAAGTGACCTTGCTTGAACGATGGCGCAGCGCTAACCTGCACTTTTCATCCAGCGCCTCGATGACAGCAACTGATTGTGCTGGGAACATCTGACCATCAACTCTTGAATCGGCCACAAGGAGAACGAAACAAAGAACTCCTCATTGATGTTTTTGATTGAATTTTCGCGAGATTTCAAGTGACACGTGAATCACCGGTCCAAGCAGTTGACATAACGCCATATTCAGCTCGTCTCACCGATAACCCTGCTCCAGGGTTGGCACCCGGCTTATCAATCTCAGTCATCGCTGGCAATACGACATTGCTGCGTGAGTGGTTAATGGTTTCAACCTGTTTCAGGCACATCACCCGGCCAATCTGCTGCTGCACAACAAGAATCGTATATTCAGCACAGAAGCACCATCGCGCCCGCATGAGAAGTGAAAGGCATGTCATCCCGTGCGTATCTCAGAAAGCACTCTCTTACCTATTTTCCAATCTGGGCTAAGTACTGCATACGATGTGCAATCCCACCTTGCTTTCACGGTGGCAACACGAGAATTGATGCAAGGTATCCAGCAAGCGTTGTTTCTCCTCGTGGTCAACGTGTGTCCCATAAGGCACGGTCACAACCAGTGACGCCTCACCGCAGCCTCCGACTCAAGATAATCATCATCCGTTGCCAAAGCCAGGCGATCAATATCTCCAGGCTTGTCCACCTCTCAAATCTTTGAAGCACGTAGCTTCAATACCATAACCTGGCAGGAGTTCATCGTGTGCTCACTATCTCAACAATGGTATTTTGGGGTCGCCATGACTCCTACCCATAAAGAGAGTTTTCTTGACAATTTCAGCTGCTCATGCGCTTAATCCGCTTTTGCACTCGCAACGGTCATGCTCTTCAGGATATTCAAACCTCTTTGGCAATTCATGAGTTCGTATGCTCTGGTAACCGGTATTTCGAGCTCGTTATTGTTCCGGATTATTCTGCTGCTTTATATTTCTTTCTTGGTTATGACTCCACTACTCATTCTCTTTTGATTTCTGAACATGCTTTGACCGCTTCGGATTCTTTTTGTTGTCTTTCTTGGACCATCTTCTCTTCGACGATCAAAGTCGTCGCGTCTCTTGCCTGGTCGAGCTGTAGCTACGTACGATCGATGTGTCAACTGTGGGAGTCTGACTCAAGCCCTCCCAGGAGCACTCAGCTGTGGAGCTGGCTTTGTTAAGTCTCCAATCACAGGAGCTCAAGCTGCTTCTGCCAATACACAGTGTGTTCTCTTTCCGCCTATTCTGTTTCGCTGCTGCGCTGTTTTCGCGCCTGAGCTTGTTTGAAACGTGTCTCATCGCACCACGAGCATATTCCCAGCATTTTGTTCAGCTTTCAGAGCTGCTGCACGTGCTTTAAAATCAACGTGGTCCCTTGATCGTTTGAGGGCGACTTTGATTTGTAGCATGTGAACGATTTTTGCCTCATGACGACTATCTCGGTTCCGGCGTGACTTGCGAGACGTCGCGCTGTTCGTTGCGATCAGCAGGTCATTGCGATTTTCGATTGCTTCGATCATTGGCGCTGATTGCGCTCTAATCTCTCGACTTTCGTGTCTGTCCCCATTTTGTTGTTTCTTTGCGTGACGACTGGTTCCTGCTGGTTTGTTCCATGTTCTGCTCTTGCCCGCTCGCTCTGCCTCTCGTTCCTGCCTTATCATTGACCTTTGGCTTTTGCAGCAGCGCCGACTTTCATTTCCACCTCCCGACTTTGGTGTCGGAGCCACTAGCCGGCCTGCTGCTTCTCAGCCCTCGGTCGTTCTTCTTTCACCGCCGTTGAAGCTGACTGCTGCTCTCAGGGCAAACGACTGAGCGGCTTTTGAGTCGTCTCTTTTTATGGAGCTGCTGCTTGAGCAGTGCCAGCTGTGATACGTGTTGAAGTTATTTCACTTTCCCACGCTGCTGGCATGACTCCTTCACCCTCGTACCAAGCTCTTTTTGGCATCGCGCCACCTCTCCTTGCTTTCCTCTTTTCACAGCGTTCTTTCCGCATGATTTCGCGACTAATCTTACCTTTCTTTAGACGAAATCTTGATCCTCTCTCTTCATTCCATAAGAGATCTCATTTTCTGTATCCAGTGCATCAGGTGATGGCAAAGCACTTTTGTCGTTTGCTCACTGCGGTGTTTAATTCTGCAGTGTTGACACACGGTTGGATACTTTCTCACTTGTAATAATGACTTTACCAGCACTTTTCTTGGTCAAATCGAGCAGCATCATGGCTAGACTCAACTTTGTTTTCTTATCTCTATTGGCTGCTCAACAAACAGCTCCTTCACCCTTGATATGATGCGACCCGTTTCGTTGTACGCCAATCCAAGCAAATCCGGCTAATTTTTGTTTATTATTCAAGACCAGCTCTCTTCTTTTTAACTTTATGCATCCATCGTAAGCAAATCAGCTCATCGTACTCGTCTTCCACTTCCATATTAAACCAGCAGGATGACAGCACCTGTTTTGCTTTAGCTTGAAAGCGCTTCTTCATTATCAAGTTTGATATAGCTCCACGTCCGTTCGTGCCCTGCCTGTTGGATCAATGAAAATCTGACCTTTCTTTTGTGGGACAAATGCGGAGCAACTCCACGCTTGTCAACGACTGGTTAGGAACTCAACTGATTCTCGTAAAGCGATCTTGTTTTTGCCATTCTCCCTCCTCGGTCTCGCTGCCTCAACTCTCACTTTCTGCCAAATTCTGCTTCCTCCTACAGGATCCTCTAACTGCTGCAAATTTCTTCTCTGCTGTCTTCAGCAAATCGCCAAGCTCACTGCTCAGCTTCTCTTCCCGATAGCTTTTCAAATCTCACTTTTGCTGGCAGATTTGACGTCACTCCCTGTCACCTGTCAAATGAGCGTTGCGCAAGCGTACGTTTTGTCCTCAAGGCGACGACCGATTGCAAGAGACAATTTGTTATCTGGCACAACGGACAAGAGCATGCTTGCTATCTTGACTGGTCAAAGATGACTTGATCCACTTTCGCTTTGCCGAGCAATCGCATTGTAGAGATAAACTCGCAGGGATCTGCTACCCACTCAATCACATCGATGCTTTCAGCTCTGACAGGACTACACGGTCTGGATTTTGCATCATACTTAGCAGTGGATGTAAACCCTGCGTGATTTTCTTGATGTTTGCGCCACCACGTCCAAACGATTTGCACCCAATCTGTACTCCACATTTGCGCAGCACTGGTGCACCGCGCAACCCTTGCCTGATCACTCAAGCTTCTGGTCGAGAAAACGCCTCATAATTTCAAACCTCAAGGTCTCATTAGCAACTCTTTTGTGGAATTTCTTGCTCCATCAAGCGTTTCGACTCGTCTCTCGGATGACTACGGCTAACAAAACAGATTACACCACGAGGATTGTCCGACCTTATAAAACAAAAACTTTCAATGCGGTACGCGAAGCAAAAGTACTCTCGTGGATTTTGGTCTTGTTTAGACAACTGCGCTCAATGCTGCGCGAGATTGGACGGCGATGAAACGATCGTCAAAACGTGCACGACTTGAACCCTCGACACAGATCTTCATCATGCTCTTTTGCACGGTTATTGTAGGTCATCGCCCGCGCTTTCGTCTCTTGCGGCAATCTTTTCCATAACGAATTGTTTGCTTTAGCAGATTGAGCTGCCACCGGACCGCAATTCAGCTGGCGCTTCTCCCAAATTTTGACGGATCACCAAGCCTATAAGCTATGGAGCTAATGGGCAAGAGTCGTTACTTTAAGCTGATTTCCACGGCTATCGCACCCTGTCCAATTACGCTCTCACGGAACTGTATAGACACGTGAAAATCACCCTGTTTTTCATTAAATTCACTTGTCAAGAAATTATCTGATCGACTGCACCCATGACGGCGATATAAGCGGAGCGTAAGTGATTCTGTCACCGCGCTCGATAATGTCTCTTTTCTTTGATTCTTTATCTTCTTCCAAACAAGCGGAAGCGCCTCTCTAGCATTTCATCACTGTTTGTCGCTTTCTTTGTAAAACAAAGCAATCCTTTCTTTTTCTTGCTAAAATTCTGGACTGCTAATCTTTGCTTTGACACTAGCTGCGTGGGCGAATTTGAACACCTTTCTACGCCGTCTTATCCATATATTCGCATGTTAAAACAATCTTCCTCAAAAGAAAGCAATGTTCCTTCAGAGCGTTTTGCACTTTTTATCAACCGTTTCTGATAAGCAGACTCACACGATATATCGCCCAACTGCATCTCGTCACTGTCTCTTCGTTTTCAGCGGACGTTCCAACCCTGGGCCGTCACCCTCAAGGAAATACTGCTCCGTGGTGCGCGATCCGGCTACCAAACGTGTCCAAAAGCGGACTGATGATGTCCGCCCAAATCTTGCTGCATCATTTACGGTAATCCCTCCCGGCTTATCTGCGAAAATGCTTGAGGAACATGGTCGCTCATCTGCCCATACTCCACACATCCACCAATTCATACGGTTCTTGGATGACTGGCCTGACACCCTCTTTACCACCTCCCACAATCGTTGCGATAAGACTCACACCCTCCTCGACAGACAAGAGGCGTGAAGATACGCCTCGGCCTCTTCTTCATATCTCAGTCACTAGGCTAGGCGACATATGTTGAAAATAAAATGCAAGACATGCATGGCCTATTTGATGCCATACTTATCAATCGAGATAGGCATCTGACTGCTCTCGTATCAGGAAGCTGGACAGATACTCCTGAAAAGAATTGACTACAAAGTCAACAGAATAACCCTGCTAATCAAAATCACCCTCATAGTTGCTTTATATTTGAAATTAAGATAGCGCACTGACCTCGCAAGATAAGCTACTGTCATAGTCAAAAAGTCCAACGACCAAGCCTCGAATCATGGGCATGGTCGGTGCTTTTCCTTATCTCGGCACCTTCGGTGTACCCAGGTTCCCAATAGTGATGAAAGCACGATGACTAACGTCGCCGGAATTCTGTAACTAGCGCAGACAAAGAAGACACGTTTGCAGCATGGGAAAGATAGCTCCTGCAAGCTAAAAGTGCGATAAAGCTGAGAGATTGCCGCATGCCAAGGATTAGAAAATTCTTCCCACTTCAATACCATACTTTTCCTCCGCTACCAGCTTTTGAGAGGATCCTTCTTTGAGCTCTGATTCGTTGAGCTGGGCAGAAGTCTCACACTCGGCATCTCTGGATATAAGCTGGCTAGGAGAGCGACCGGCCCAGCAACATCTAGTATCTTTCATTAAAAAGATTCCTCAAGCTCTTTCTTGGACAACTGGGTGGCTCCTGTAATCCTTTTGAAGTGGAGACAGCATACATATTCACCAATGCACCCGCCATGGTGAGCTCCCGCAAAAGACTGCTGGCTAACCCAGAAAGAAAGATAATCCAGATACTTTCTGGTCGCACTTATGCTACCCCTATTACCACACCCGTGGAGGAAGCCTGGAATACCATCAGCTGGGCCCCTGTAACGCTCCAGCTCAGCAAACATATTGCCGGACTCGCCAAAATTCTTATCGATCCTTTGTTCTCTCATCATCGTCAACCTTCTCTTTTCTCTTGGTATTTAGAAATTATTATGCAATGACTTAATCAAGCCAGTCAGAGAGAAAGAACAAAATGAGAGTTCTACCTATTTAACATTTCTTTAAACATCTCACTTTGACAGCAACGTTTTTAGCTGTAGCAAGCTCAAAACAAGACCATTCTGTTTCTACTAAAATCAATAACAATATTATTATATATAGAAAGGATAAAAGTGATCATCCGGATTGATACCAATAATCTTTCACAGCGTCCCGAATCGTAAATTTTGTTAATAGTTTTTATAACAAATGTTTCGTGATGAAGCTCTAACTGTCTCAGTTTTGTCATGCTTTTGAGACATTCTTTTGTTCTCTCCTTGAGCCCTTTAGAAGCAATCTTTTCTCGAGTAATCAGAAAAGCGTGAGTGAGGCTGGACAGAAGTCGACTTTCAATATAAAAAGCGAACAAAACTAGTTTTCTGCACTCAGAATTTCTGCTTTTATTTCCGCTTTTCGCATTTAATTATAGGATCAGAAGGACTTTAATACATCTCGGCATTTTCAAAAATTGAAAATCTTTTGTCCCAAGCTCACTCTCCGCAAGGGTGCAAGTTAACAGTTATCAAGTTGCGCTATGGTTGCAGATGAAGAAACGAAGTTTTGTCAGTTTGTCAAAGCAGTCTTCCGAGCTTTTAAACAGCGAATGTAAGAGTCACCAACCACCTCACTGCGTTATCTTCGTTTATTACTGGGGCCTGATAGAAGCTGACTACTAGTTTGCCCAGCCTCTTCAACGTTATCTATTTCACCTTTTAAAACTCTCGTGCTCAACCCGATAGATGACTTGACCCTTTGTTGGCAAATTCTTGCTCATATTCCGTCGTATCACATTATGCCCTCAAAGTCGTCATGTGCAACCCCAACCAAACGTCATTTTAGTCTCACATGTCGTGCTGAAGAAAAGCTCACCAAGCTATATTCCTAAAGGAGAGGCTCAATGATGATCTGTCTTTGAAATGAATCTCTTCCATGTTCAGCGAAAAATTTGCTGTTTAAAGGTATCGAGAAAAGATTTGTAGTGGTCAAGCGCCGTTTTTCGCGTATGCTTCTCTGGCCAAGGATTCAGAAAAATTCAGATACAAACGATCAATTCTCCATTTTCGCAAGTAGTTGGTCAAATCAGAACCATCTCCACTCAAAGGAGCTTGATATTGGGACATCAGCCACTAAAAACTCCATCGCAGTGTAACTCAAAACAGATTTTGAATATCACTCGATGGAGAAGAATACTTCTGGATGAGCTTTTGCCATTTCTGAGTATCAAACGCACCTTTCCCGCCTCCTCAGAATTTCAATATGAATAGGGTGCTTTATTCCACTCATGCCACTCTTAAGCTCCTTTGTTTTGGCAGCAGGATTTGCAAAATCACATATATGTAGTTTGCTCTTAGTAATTCCACAGTTGCCGCCTGTGCGATTTCTCTAACCTCATGACACCTTTCTTCCGTAGTATTTTGAGCGGGAAGTTGCGCGTAGCACATAAATCCTCTGATCGCGTTTTCCAAGTCTCAGCATTTTCATAATACTTCGCAATCTGACATATAGGTAAGCATACCTTCGGACCATGCTCAGTATAATTCCTCTGATCACCTGCCTCAATATAGCGCGATAGCCATAGTAGGCTTCCAACCATTCTTTCCAGACGCTAACCTGCATGAACATAAATGGCTTAATATATGGAAGCCATCATCAAAACATAGGCCGATCTGTCAGAATCGATCAGAATCCCAATCTACTCAAACACACCAATCCACTCTTCATCTGTCTCAATCCAAGTCACTATGACGTCATCACGCTGCACAATCGTCGCCAGTAATGATCCCTGTCGAAATTGTGGTGCAATGAACTGGCTGCACATCATTTTCTACCGACCGTGGGTAATGATTGTCTCCACCGTTAACGTGCCAATGGTGCGTGTTCCTAACCAAGACTTCCAAGGAAATCTGCTGGCGTCTCCAAGTCAATACCCAAATCGACGCAACTGTGCAAAGTCACAACAAAGGACGTGAAACGTGATGCAGTTTCGTGTCAAAATATTTTATATCACTTTGTTTTTGTCCATTTCAGTCGGCGTCAGAAATCCTTCCTGGATAGCCATTCCTGTGCACCTCTCATGACACTTGCTGCCTGCAACATGCGACGCGACCTGCGATAGTTGCGGGTGCGATTTGTTTCCTCTAGCTAAACCCACTAAGATTGGCTGTATTCATATCCCTTGACGAAAAACGACAGCCCCATCTGCGATGTGGGCAGGCCCATGCAGGCTTTTTCCACTCTTGCCCGCACCCATGTCAGAGTTAAGCCTCCATTACTCAAATCTTCAAGTCCATTATTCTCTCCGTAAAGTTTTCCCATCTATTTTTACCACTACCTACTTCCTTTAGTCAACCAATAAACTCTAATTTTCAGTTCTGGTAAATAGATGAAATAAAAGCAGCAATGTCATTCCAACTCATGAGCTAAAGCTATTCTATCTTTGAAAACAACAAAGCTCAGCATTGTTTCGCAAAAAGCACGTGCTAGGAGCCATCAAGAATAATCACTCGCTTTTACCCTTTTGATTTCAATCCAGTTTCGTAAAGGGAAATAAGAATCGACAAATATTGAGGTAATCGACAAAAGCTTATTGTAACAAGGCTGTCAACTGAGCTAGCAAGAGATAATCTCAACAACATCTCACGAAAATAGCTCAGCAATCCATGATTGGACTGATAAAACCACTCCCCAAAAGAGACAGAAACAGTTAAACTCTGCATAGCTGCAAGGCTACAGGACAATCACCCATTTGCGTAAATCAGAACGCGCTATAGAGTATTTTGCAAGAAGCTGACTGTCTTTTGGTAGAATACGGAAGTCAAACCATCAAGACACGTGCACGGCAAGTTTCACACTATTAGAAATCTTTGACATTGCAAGAGAGCAAAGAAACGTAGGATTGTCTCGCTTGCGGCTCCTTTCTTTCGTGTGCAAATGAGCGAGATTCCAATCACCCCGCACCTGGTAAATGACTTTTCTGCAAAAATACGAACCTATTTTGCTATTCAACATAAGAAAACTAAGCATAAACCAGTCTCTCAGCGGCATGCCTAAGTCAAGAAAAAGCGGCACTCAGCAGTAACAACACAACGGCTTTGGAAGCAAGCGCTCCATAATCGACAAGATAAAACGCGCTTTGTCTCAGGTAGCTGTTTAGTTCTCTTCTTTCGTTTTGACCAATAAAATAGACCATCTGGTCCAAAAGAGGTGTTATGTGATTCTTCCCAGAGGCACAACAGAAATGCGAACAGAACCGCGCCAGAACGATTGGCAGGTGGTTTGGAAGGTAAATTCTCAGCAACATACCGACTGCTGAACAGCCAGTTTCAATAAAGCATCTAACAAAAGAGGATTTGCAAATGGTCATTGACAAACATATAGCGACGAATACTTCACACATTGATTGCGTGAACATTTTGTCTCGTGCTTTTGAAACAGATTTCTATAGGCCTCGCCCTCTTCGTCAAAGCTTTTGCTAAACTAAATGTTACTGAGATTGCAGCTTCTGGCATGTACCTTACTCTCAATTCTGCTAAATTGCGCTCTTTAGCCTCGGATTTTCCCTTTATGCGGTAATGTCACGAAATGAATCACAGTTACTATTTCTCGCTGAATCTCGCACATGTGTACTCATGTAGAATTGACTTGCTCTTTGCCTTTTCATCCTCCAAAAGTCGAATACTGTCGTCGCAATGGCAACTGGACCAAGTCCCAAAATGGTCTATATCAACGATAAAAAGGCTGGGGTCAACCACACGCACAGATAATCGCGACTTGCTTCATTCTTTAGGAAAATGCACCTTGAAAACCAATCTAATTTTTCTTTTCTGCCGAAAACATGGCTGCAATAATTTCTCTCCCACGCGCGCAAAAGCCACCTTTTTGTCTTGCCAATTACAGGGCCATACAAATCCTGTCTCCACGATAGTTCTTCTTAAAGTCAATACCCTGTCAAACTAGGTGTCCGAATAAAACCACCTTTTCTACGATAGGTCAGGACTATCTTGCAGTTTGGCACCGTCACAAATCTTTACCCCTTATAAGGAGTTAAGTCCGATAATTTCTCATTGATTGCAGGTGACTGGCCGCACCATTCAAGAGTTTAATCAGTTCCACTCAGTTCCTCGTTTCTCACTACCGTGAAACTGATGTCTTTTAAAACAGGGATATTCACATAGCCCCTGTAGCCCTCTTTTATTTCTAACATATTTTCTCTCACACCCTGCATAATGTTCTTGTCTATGCAACAAAATCCAGTTGCAAGTAGAGGCAAATTGATGGCAAGACTGCATTTTTGTAAGATTAGTGCAGTGGAGAAATTCCAGCTTCTGAGCTATATGAAGACGATGAAATCAGCATTTCCTTAGAGCATCCCTCACAAGCAATCCTCTGACACAGCCTGTTGTCCTCAAAGAGCCTTCCGCAAATGACGCTTGAAACACTGGACGGTGAAGCTGCTACAATGTAATCCTTTTTGCATCGCATTCCAGATATTGCCTCGTAAAGTGATGTGAAGGCGACTGGTGCGTAAAAGGAAATGAATATCATCAATGTACATTTCGAAGAAAATTTTGCCGGTCAATCTGCTCTCACACACATGTCCTTATTTAGCACGTTCATCGCCATACGAAAAATGATGATTTAAAACTGACTTTCGTGGCGCACGAACTCTAAACTCTACCTTGCTCTGCAGAATTAGGCCGAAAATTTCTGATACATAAGGAGAAACCATGAAATCTTTAGTAATCTATTGTTATTCACCTAAGTAGCTGAGTCAGTTTCTTGCCTTGTTAAAAATAGAGAAAACCTCATGAACGAGGGCTGTTGAAAGTTGGTGAGCTAATGGACAGAATTTTCGAGACACACACAAAACATTCAACGAAATCTCCGTTGTTCAGCAGCAAAAGACAATCTCCAAACAATTTCAGCTATGGGATGACTCACTAATCTCAAACTTTTTGAGCAAGACGACTAGTCTGCCTCGATCTCCATGCAAATTCAAGACATCTGCAACACCTCGCATCATCCGAAAGAAATAAAAAGCAATTCTCGACATCATCGCTCAGTTCTTTTATCATGTCATTGTCCGTGGGCTGACCGTAATACTGTCCATTTTTGGATCTGTTCCATAAGGATTGCTTTTGAATACGCAGAAGAATCAGCAGCACCAGTTGTTGTGCCATTTCCTGACTGGACTGAAACAGAGCAGCACTGCACATACAATTCCCTCGCTATAAACCAGCATTGTCTCTACCCTGAAGTCACTTTTGTCCGTAGTTGCATGATTTTCTCAGTAATCATTTTAGCATTTCCAACATATGCTCAGAAGCGACGATTTTGATAAGAACCACCATCCGCCAGTAGTTGCTCCTTCATCTCCTTTAACTGTTTGCTTCGACATTTTTGAAAGCATCTTGATAACCCACACTAGCGGAATACTGCCAGAAGACAACCTGCCATTGGTCTCGCATATTGCTGCTGGGTCAGCTTTTTAAAACTGCCTGGAGGTAGTGGCTGGACACCGTTTAAGCTCAGCACTTTTGGACCACCTTTTTGAATGACCCCTCAGTTAGACTGCTGACCACCGTATCTTCCTTCTTGGATCTTGATCACGTGCATGCGAGAATAAACAAGCGTTTGATCAATTACTGATGTGCTGTTTCACTCGGCCAACAACTGCTTTTGTATTCCCGTTCATTTTCACCTCGAAATAGGAAACCAAGTGTGTTATTGACCGTGATACCGCCAATAGCTCAACCAATTGTACCACAGACCTTCATCATATTGATGCTACTGTTAGCGGTCAATGTGAATATTCATCATCTTTTGCACTGTGGGAAATAATAGCTCAGCTCCACCATTTGCATAAGCCGCATTGAGCTTTAGCCATGGCTCATCGCTGGCTTTTATATTGGTGAGAATATCCCGCTCCAAACTCATCATCGTAGTCTTTTTGTTTTAGGATTGACTGTCATGAGAATCATGGAGTCACTATTTCCAGCCCACCGATCTGAGCGAGACCACTACCCGTATCCACCCCCTATTAAAAGCAAATAAGCGGTTTGAGGCGCAATAACATCTGTATCTCCCCAAAGCTCTTATAAGTCTTAGACAATACATCCGTTGATTGGTTATAATCGTAAAACTCCATAAACGCCTGAGTCTCTGCAAACCGTTACAAGACACAAGCTTAAAAACATATGGATAATAACATATGATTTCTAATACATCACGTTTTCCCATTAGGGTAAACATCACAAATTTCCTTCTGCAAGATGGCTCCTCTTTTGAATGCCCTCAATCTCAAACCCAACGCCTGATACAAATGAACAGCACGTCTCATTTCTGACTTGCTACAGTTAATTTCTAACTCGTCGAATCACTCCAGAATTTCTCTGCCCAGTCTATCGCTCTTTTCTAGAAGAAATTTCCCTCAAACCTTGATTCCCAAAATGTTCTTAAACTCATCGATAAAGACCGTTTCGCTGATATGACGATTGCTCATGAAAAACAGCTGTAATGCTCACAAGCCCAGCAATTTCATTATCTATTAGTGCAATGAGATACTGGGTTATTCTGACGCGGTATGATGTTGAATGAAGAGAGCTCATCTGCTCTTTCTGTCATCAAAATCCCTGTGCCATCTAACAAGTCATGTAATCTGATTCTTTTCCAATCGATTTAAGAAAATCACCGAAGATTTGGCGTCTTGAGGTTCTGTTTCTCTTTATAACTAGCTCCTAACTCAGTCATTGACAAATTCCTCAAGCAGTTCTCAGCTCGATGTCCTTTGGCAAGTCAGACCAATTCGACCATCACTTTTTCTTACTATTGTCAATTTGAGATAGTCACTTGGCAAACCATTCCCAACAATTCGCCCCATTCAACAACTAATCACTCCATCTCCAAAAGAGAAAAATCGTCTAATCAATAGAATCTGATCTTCTCCAATGCGATAAACATCCAAATGATAAAGCGGTAGGCGTCCGTCATATTCTCGTGGCCATAGTATAGGTCGACTTTTGATCATTTGTTTGATACCCAGTCCACGTGCTAACCCTTTGGTGAACGTTAGTTTTCCCAGCACCTAAGTCACCCGTTAAAATCAAAAACATCTTGTTTCTCGGAGTAAAGCGCTAATTTCTCGCCCCACGCCATCAACTCATCTTCATTATGGCTAAACATTCTCTACTATTATATCAAAATTTTCTGTTTCTGCTAAAATTTGACAAAAGAAAAGAGCTGGGGACAAAAGTCCTAACCTCGCTCAGATTTTATGAGTTTCTCACAAAGTCAGGTAGTGGCTGAGTGGGTTCTATGCGGGTGATAAATCAACCTTTACAGCCCCACTCAACGTGTGTGGGAGTGACGAAAAATCAAATTTCTGAGTACTGATTTTGTCTCACTCCTGATTTTTCAATCACAGCCAGCTGAACTGATGAAAATTTAGTATAAACAAAGCATCCAACACCCAGATAATTGGGTGAACTTCCTCAGTTTTCACCTTTGATGATTTTCACAACGCATGCATGATGAACCCTGCAGCAATACCACGAGTAATACTGTCGGGTAAAGCCTCCATGAAACGGATGTAAAGAAGGCTGGCACTGTTTTGATAAATCGTCCCATTCTGATATCTTTTCATATCGAAAGCATCATAATCTCTGACAATGATAAGAATAGAGCTTACTGCTACTGTTGGCATAGACAATAGCAAGAAGTGGACTAAAGAAACTTGAAAGATAGCAAACAAAGCTGCAAACGACAAGTGCTGTTAAACCTGTACGACCACCGGCTTCAACTCAGCTGCACTCTTTCTACATAAGTCGTGACATTTGAAGTCCTGCACTGCACCAATCGTTGTCCCAACCATGTCTCGAAAAACAGCGCCTTGTCCATTTTTAGTCTGAAGCCCAGACAGAATCTTTAGCAGCTTCTTCATCTGGTAATATTAAAGATACCTGCTTTACGACCAGTACTAATCAAAGTTCCGATGTTATCGATATCTGTTAATGAAAAGGCCAAAATAGCAAGAAGCACTTCTGGAATGCGAGAAGGTTTCTACAAATGCTAACAAAGCTATCTTCACCTAGTGCCGCACCAAAAATCTTCCTAAACCTGAACAGCAGCACTGATATTATTGGAAGCAAAATTGATTTTTGAAAAGATCTACAACTCCCACCAAATAGTTACGATTGTGGTTGCCGCAATAGATAACACAATACCTCCGCGCACGCGCTCAAGACAAAGAAAATGGTGATGAAATTCCAAACAAAGCGACAAGAACAGTTGGGTTGTTAAACTACCAAGCTCGGTGTTGCCATTCCATTGGCTGTAAGCTAAATGTTTTGCCTTATCAGCACCTTTTCCTGCAATAGTATAGGTTCCTGGATCGATCGAAAATTTCAAAAGTCCCTCTTTTCACTCGATATAGCTAGAAAAATTCCAATCCCACCAGAAATCGCATATTTTTAACTCTCTGGAATTGCATGAATAATAATTGTACGAACCCTTGGTCAACGTGACAATAATACTAATAATCCCGCAGAGGAAAACCAGCTACAGCGCCTCTTGCCATGTGCAAATCAAGTGCCAAATACAACGGTATAAGTAGTATTCAGTCCCCATACCAGGTGCTGAGCGTAAGGAATGTTGGCATATAAAGCCATCATCAGCGTCCCTGCAACAGTCCCAATGATAGTCGCTAAGAAAACACTTCAGCTGGCATGCCTGTTGACTGAGCATTTCAGGGTTGACGAAAGAGGATATTACTCATTGCAGAAAGTGGTTAAACTATAGAGAACTTCTGTGACGAACAGTTGTACTGTTCTCTTTTAGTTTAAAAACTTGTCCATTTTAAAAATCTCCGAAAATTTACAGAACGATAATAGATATAATACCACAAAATATTCATGATTTTCAACAGAAGTTTTAAAAACAAACAAATTAATTCAATGTTTTTATACAGAAAATCTTTTATTTAGACTGACTTTACTCAAAAGACCAAGGACATGATTTGAATAAAGTAAACCCTAAAATGAATAACAGGCGCTCCTCTGCAAAGTAGCTGCCAACCGCTCAAAGACTAACGTAGGATGGCTGACTAGATCCCAAGAATTGAGCCGATCATAGCGACCAATGATCGAGACTCGATAAAATGAGACGGCTCCAATAGCCAAATATTCCAGCATTTGAGCTTCAAATAGCCCGAAATCAAATTCCAGCTCTATTCCGCATAGAACCCGGAAGAAAAATACTTGGAACAAAGGCCATAAAAGATGCAGACTCTTCTCGGTTCCACATGTGTCACTCACCCAGTGCAGGTGTACCAAGTCCGTAATCCTATAGAATGATTGGGATAAAAACACTAGCCAAAGAATTGCTACAGGTAAGAAAAAACCATCTTAAATTCACTGCTATAGCGTCACATCATAGGCAAACCTGAGCTAGAAACATATTCTAAATCAAATCTGACCTTTTGTCAAAATTCCTTCAGCATAAACGGATAAGCAGAAATAATCGTAAAAGAAAATATGAATGATAATTGTTTTACGCATACTGATTTCCTCCTTCGTTATATAAGAAAACATTATATCCACAAATTCTGCACTTTCATCTTGTAAAATCTGCTATAATAGAAAAGCAAAACAAATGAAAGAGTAGACATGACAAGTAATTGCAGTAGATTTAGACGGAACCTTGCTCCAATTTGACGCTAAACTATCTGAATTTCTACAAAAGAAACCATTATCTATTTCTCAGTGACATCATGCTGTTACCAACCGGACGCCCTATCCAGAACGCGCAGTGAATTTTATATAAAGAATTGGAACCACACGCTCCAATGTCATCAACTTTAATGGCTCTTTTGTGCATCCCGGAGAAAGTGGCAACAGGAAAGATGTATCACCTAGATAAGAATATCTATTAGACATTGTCAAAAGGAAGCAAGATTGAAGCAGACTTCACTGCTGGAGAACATCGGAAGAAATTTTTATATCACAGCTCAATGAAAACGATTGCCGACCGAAATTATTTGGTGTAGAATCTTTTCAACCCTGAAAAATCAATTTAATCCAGAATTGTTACCAAAAATCCTCAGCACTGTATCCTTTTGCAAACGCGCCACCAATGATAAATATAAGTTTTGGCGGATGAATTGAATCAATTTTTATCAACAACGAAATTATCTATCAATACTCAAAGCGGTCCTCTCAATATCCCTCGAATGTACTCTAAAAGTTGCGTCAATAAAAGCTTTTTGCTGAAAATATTTATTAGAGGTTCTGAACGTGATCGGAAAGATTTGATTGCTTTTTGGTGACGAGCACAATGACTAGAGATGTTAGCTTTTGCCGGTACCAGCTATGCCACGAAAAACGCTAGCCAAACACTTTCTTCCTTTTACGCAGATGAACAACTGCCACTGACCAATGACCAGACGGAGTCGTTCATCAATTATTGAAAACTATTTTTATAATAAGACTTAGAGTTGGATAGGTTTTTCTGTCCGACTTTTAATGTTTACACGTAATCTTCCCAGATTTCATTTTTCTGCGACTGATCGTGCACTGAGCAATCATGGGCGATCTCTCTAGTCATTGATTTTTCATTATTTTCTATCAGTTTTATTTATACTATAGATTGAATATTATAAATTTTTGTAAATTTAAAATGTTCCTAGATTTTCTATTGATTTTCCTTTTCTATTTAATAATTCGTGTAGATAGAATTATTTTTTCAAAATTTTCATTATTTTTCCAATCGATTTTCAAGGTTAATATATTGTTTTAAATGGCTAGTTTTGTCCGTTTTACAATCTGTCAAAAATATGAAAGATTTTGATTTTAGCTCAAACTATTGTATTTTCATGAAAAACGTTTTTATACTTAAGTAGTCTTCAAATCTAAACTTAAGTCAAACATTTTATAAGGAGGAAAGACAATAATGAGTATCGGAATCATTACGCGCCATGCGTGAATTTTGCTGCTGGTATTCATCAATCAGGTTCTATGATTTTTGCGAGAGCAAAAAAGTCCCAGAGTTGCAACTTTTATGCCAAATGCGTCCTGATGATTTGCGTAGCTGAAGTTCAAACTGACGCTGTGGCTGCTTGACGCGAGACAGATGAAGTTCTAGCCTTTTGGCCGACCCGTGGAGTGGTTCTCCATTTAACCAAAGCTAGTCAGCGTAATGGGTGAAAATCCTGACCGCAAGTTCGCGATCATTACAGGTTTGAATCTGCCAATGTTGATCCAAAGCTTTATACTGAACAGAATGATGGATGCCACGCTGGCGTTGACGCTGTTGTCGCAAAACATCAATCAAAGAAGCTAAAGGATGGAGTGAAAGCTCTTCCTGAAGAACTAAATCCTGTAGCTGAGGTACAAGCGCACCAGCTACAACTAACTGCTCGCTGCTATTCCAGAAGGAACCGTTATCGGCGATGGCAAGTTGAAAATCAAATCTTGCTCGTATTGATACACGTCTTCTCCACGGTCCAGTTGCAACTGCTTGGACACAGATTCTAAAGCAGGACCGTATCATCGTTGCTTCTGACTCTCGTATCAGCTGGATAAACTTCGTAGAGTTGATCAAACAGCTTGCTCCCTGGTAATGTCAGCGTAAAATGTTGTCCCAATGACAAATTGATCGGTAGCAAAAGACCCTCGTTTTCGTGGCACACATGCACTGATTCTTTTTGAAACTCCTCAAGATGCACTCCGTGTTGTCTGAAAGGCAGTGTTGAAATCAAAAACACTTTAATGCTGGCTCAATGGCTCACTCAACTGGTAAAACAATGGTCAATAACGTTTTGTCAATGGACAAAGATGATGTTGCAACCTTTGAAAAATTGCGTGACTCGGAGTGGAATTTTGACGTACGTAAAGTGCCAAATGACTCCAAAAAGATTTGTTTTGACTTAATTAAAAAGCCAACGTTCAATAATGGAAAGGATTTAGAATATGTCAATTATTTCTATCATTTTAGTGGTCTTCGTTGCCTTTCTTGCTGACCTCGAAGGAATCTTGGGACCAATTTCAATTCCACCAACCACTTGTTGCTTGTGCATTCTTATCGGTCTAGTAACAGTGGGACACTTGAAGCAGGTGTCATCCTTGGTGGTACACTTCAAATGATTGCTCTTTGGTTGGCAAAGCGTTGGTGCTGCTGTTACTCCCGATGCTGCACTGCTGTTTCTGTAGCATCTGCAATCATCGGTGGTGTTGCTTGGCGACTTCACCGATAAAGGTATCGAGTTCTGCTTATACAACTGCTATCCCTCCGTGGTTGCAGGTCTCTTCCTTACAATGATTGTTCAGTCAATTTCAGTAGGTCTTGTTCACGGTGCTGATGCTGCTGCTAAAGAAGGTAACATCGGTGCTGTAGAACGTACCACTAGTTGCACTTCTTCTTCAAGGTCTGCGTATTGCTATTCCTGCTGCTCTTCTTCTTGCAGTCCCAACATCAGTCGTTCAAGGTGTCTTTAATGCTAGCGCCTGCTGGTTGTCAGTGGTATGGCTGTCGGTGGTGATGGTCGTTGCCGCTGGTTACGCGATGGTTATCACTGCTGATGGCAACTCGCGAAGTTGGCGCTCATTCTTTTCGCTATCGGCCTTTTGCACCCTGCAGCTTTATCAAACTCATTTTACTTTATTACTATGGGTACCATTGGGTGTCGCAATTGCTCTTGATTTACATCAACCCTTCTAGGCGGAAAATGGCGGCGGTTCTGCTCACATCAAATGACCTAATTGGTGATATTTTAGAAGACCACTAAGAAAGGAGCTACTAATACCATGATCAGAAAAATTCAATTATCAAAAATCAGATCGTCAAAAAGTTTGGTGGCGTTCAACCTTTCTTGCAAGGTTCTTGGAACTATGAACGGATGCAAAACTTAGGTTGGGCGTACGCACTTATCCCAGCTATCACTTTACACTTCTAAAGAAGACCGTGCTGCGCTCTTGAACGTCACTTGAATTCTTTATTACTCACCCATACGTGCTGTTCTCCTATCATTGGTGTGAGACCTCGCCCTTGAAGAAGAAAAAGGCTAACGGGGGCTGAAATTGACAACACTGCTAGTCAAGGTTAAAATCGAGTATGATGGGACCTCTTGCTGGTATCGGTGACCCAGTCTCTGGTTTACCGTCTCGTCCCATCCTCGGTGCTCTTGGTGCCTCCACTTGCCATGGCAGGTAACGTGATGGGGTAATCACTTCTTCGTACTTGAATCTTATCCGTATGGGCCTTCTTATGGTACACCCTAAGAACTTGGCTACAAAAGCTGGTTCTGAAATTAAAAAGACATGTCAGGGTGGTATCCTTCAAAGACACTTCACCAAAGGAGCTTCAATCCTGCATGTTCATTATCATCGTTCTTGTTGAATCGTTGGGTAAATATTGCCTCTACGGTAGGACTTCCTTCTAAGACTTTGTCTAAAGGTCTTATTGAATCTCACTGAAAATGTTACTGGTCAATATGTACATGATATCCTTGGTCAAGTAAATAGTGGTCTTGGACTTGATAAAATACAAGTCTCCGAACACTTCGAGGACAGTTAGATGCTTTTAATTCCTGGCTTGATGGGGCTTCTTCTTACATTCCCTATGCATGGTTACTTAAGAAAAAGTTTCTCCAATCACAATTATCATCGGTCTCTTCGTCGTTGGTATTGCGCACGCTTCTTCGGAATCACGTAAATAACAGAAGTTTTCGCCTTTCTTTTTATTGACACAATGTGCTATAAATAGGAGGATAATAGATAAACGAGGGATTGAACATGCACTGCTCTACAAAATACAAAAATTGATTTTTCAAACAACAGGAACTTTATCTGGGGAATTGGGAGGAAAAGTTGGAAAATTTCTTTAGTTGGAGATAAGCGCTCTGAATCTTTATGCAGATGCCAATGTCGAAGACTATATTCAAACCTCCTCGGGGATACTATCCATCAAATCGAGCAATGTGTCTGGCAAACGAATTAGTCGTCATTTTGAAGTCTTTACCAATGAAAGGAAAATCTACGCTCAAAGATGCTCGGAACTATTTAAAACATGCTCGAAATCATATCGTCGCAATGAAAAGGTCATTAAATTACTGACACTGATTCAAACAATTGGTCAATTTTTATCTATTTGCAAAAATAAGAATTTTGCTATAATCGATAGGAAAACGGATAAGTAAATCTAGTATCTTTTCAGAAAGTCTGCGGCAGCTGTGAGCAGATAGGGAGCTGAGCTGGAAATTCTACCGTGATATACTCATAAACAATCAAGTGCACTTATGTGAAGTTGATGGGACCGTGGCTCTGCACTCCAACACTTTTTCAGGGTGTATTTTTATTTCAGGAGGTTCTTGATGTTAGATACGTACATTCGCACAGATTTTGATATCATCGCAAAAAATTAGCTACTCGTGGCGTTGACGCTGCAACACTTGATAAAATGAAAAGAGTTTGATAGCAAAACGTGAACTCTGGTCAGGTTGAAAAATTTTAAAAAAGCAGAGCGTAACACTGTTTCAGCAGAAATTGCCCAGCGAAACGTAATAAAGACAATGCTGATGATAAAATTGCTGCTATGCAAACATTATCCGCTGAAGTTAAAGCATTAGACGCGAGTTAGCAGAAATTGACGCTACATTAACCGGAGTTTGCTGCAACGACTCGCCAAATATTCCTCACGATAGTGTGCCGGTAGGGTGCTGACGAAGACGAGTAATGTGGAAGTTCGCCGCTGGGGGACGCCACGTGTGTTTCGGCTTTGATGTAAAAGCTCACTGGGATCTTTGGGTGAAAATCTTGATATTCTCGGACTGGGAACGCGGGCCGAAAGCACCGGCGCTCGTTTCCTCTTTTACAAAGGACTTGGAAGCTCGTCTGTAGCGCGCTTATTTATAATTTCATGCTAGACGAGCATCAAAGAGCTGCACAAGTCATCCCCTCCTTACATGGTTAATCACGATCGGCGTTTGGGACTGGTCAACATCCGTAAATTCAGTTAAAGACATGCATTTGAATTGAGTCGACACAAAATTACGTTCTCATTCCAACTGCTGAAGTTCGCTCGGACAAAACTCACTACCGTGGGGAAATAGACGGAAAAGACTTGCACAATCTACCATCACAGCCATGAGGTCCGTTCTTTCCGTTCTGAAGCTGTGGTTCATGCCAGTCCGTGACACCTGTGGTTTGATTCAGCTGCACTCAATTCCACAAAGTAGAAATGGGTCAAATTTGCCAAACCCAGAGCTACTCTTACGAAAGAAATAGAAAAATGACCGCCAACGCCGAAAATATCCTTCCTAGAAATTAAATCTTCACTTACCGCAAGTTGTTGCTACTTTTCGACAGGATATGTCTCCTGCAGCGAAGACCTACGACTTGGAAGTCTGGTTCCAGCACAGAATACCGTCAGAAATTTCTAAAGGTTCCAACACCCGAAGATTTCCGAGTCTCGTCGTGCCCCACTATCGTTACCGTGATCGAAGCAGATGGCAGGTCAAACTCCTACACGCGCTGAATGGATTCGAGTCTTTGCGTGCTGGTCGAGTGCCAGCCAGCTTACTTGAAAATTACCAAAATGAAGATTGGCCGTCACTATTCCAGGGCATGCTTTCGTCCATACACGCGGTGTGAAAATGATTGCTCCAGAAATAACATAAAAGCTCTGAGATTTCTCAAACTTATCATCTCGTAGCTTTTCTTTTATCTCTCTCATTTGATTGTTTCAGCTAATCATTGTTGCTCTTGAACCACACTTATCACAGTTGAGTAAGGTGACAATGACAATTCCCAAAATAATCGCTGAAAAATGCAGGTCATAAAGGGATATTTCCCAAAAGATAGCCTGACTCCTCTGTCGTACCAATCAAAGACCAAGACAAAAGCTGCGTACAAAGTCTCAGTTTCAGAAAAGATTGAACTGGGAATTGGCTAAATGCCCTGCTAGCAAATGGGACAAAAGGTACGAATAATGAATATAGCGTCCTAAAATAATAGAAAGTAGTGAACCTGTTTTTCAAACACACTTCTGCTTCTTTGATATTCTTTTATCAATTTGACTAGATTTATAATGTACAGACGACAACCCAAGCTCCTGGGCTAATGAAGAAAGTAGTTGTATCACGACAAAAGCTCCCGTAAACATAGAAGTCACAGTAGAACATTAAAATGCATTTCGCTGGATTAGCTGGATAGAGCGCCTGCAGCTTAGTAGCTGTCTCTCTCAGCAGGAATGGAACAGCCACCGCAGCTGTCTCAATAGTGCAAAACAAAATCAAATGCGGCCAGCCACCTACAGCATGAGCAATATTATAAATGTGTGCATCACGGTACAGATAAAATCAATAATAAACATCTCTTCTCCTTTTTGTCCATTCTCTCTATTATAGCAGCAGATGCATGACCAGAAAAGCGTATTTTTAGTGGTCGACAGAAGTGAGCAGTACAAGCCAATCCGCTTCTGATATGATACTATTTTTCGGAAATCGTTGATAACGCAAGCTTCTAAAGTTGTTCAAGTAGTGGCGAGGACAAATTCATAATTCAGCAACCATTTCTTGCTTTCATCATACGCTAATAAATTCTCATCGCTAAGCCTTGCTTTCCGGAATCACCTCGTCCACACTACTCCCATATCAAGAGAAGCTCATGAGAAGTGATTTTCCTGGCGAGTTCCTGCAGCTTTCCATAGCACGACTGCCGTCTTTCCACACAAGATAGACCAAAAACCCTTCTGGGCTGAGAACGGCATAAATCGAATTTCGAGCATCCAGACCTTGTCTGCAACAGCTAAAAGCCAGCGCTCCTCCCGATCCGCTTCCGCCTCGATAATAATAGCGATCATCAGCGCCTTTAAATCGCTCATTCGAGCAGATTACTGCGCACTAGCTTTCCTCCTTGACCGCGCTCTTCAGCCCCAACTCCCGGATAAGCACCGGCTGCGTAATGATAAACGTAACGATAGGACGACCCAAATTTCTCTGCCTGCTTCACTCAAGCTAGTGCTTTTCGATAACCTTCTGGATGAGGTTTGTTCAGAAATTCCGTGCCGGCAAATTATCCTCAGTGCGTCCTTTTGAATCACAACAATGTCATGTAGTTGACCATCTAAAGCTCGATTCCACAGATAACCGCTCCGTCATCTCGAAGAACGATCGCCATGTAATTCAATAAAATTCTCACGCAAATTCCTTGCGCGCAAAATCCAAAGCTGTCAATCGTGCCTGATCTCAGTAGCTATTTTAATAATTCGTAATCTTTGTCATTGTTCCCACTCCATGAAAGCCAATAACATTGCAACGTGGATGCACCAATTCCAAGTACGTTTGACAATGGTGCATCAACAAAACCATGTTCAAGCTATTCTGCCTTTTGGAAGTCATCTGGCAATTTTTCATCGAACGGTTGTTTCTTAATTACTCGACGACTACCAAAAGCCAACAAGCGCCAGTGCCTTGTCGACCAAAATGATGTCTGCCTTCCATGGCAAATGAAAGCCGTCACCTCACCCGTGGTCGCGGGTCTGTTAAGATCAAGCCAAATAAAACAAGCCAGCATTAGAATGACGTTCTCACCGCTGCGGATAACTGTAGCCATTTGCATCAAAACTCATAATTCCTTCTTGCATGCGAGCGCCACTGCAGAAGCTGTGTAAACAAAGTGACTGGCAACTGATGTTCGTAGCACATTCAAAAGACGAGGTACTCACTCCAACGACTGTTCCGCTGAAGCTTTCAAGTGAGATGAAAGTTGGAATCCGCGGTCCCCAGTGCGGTGACCACGTCAGATTGTCGCAATTCGTCACCACTGATGCCGCTTCATCCAAACCTGTCATGGGACGGTCGCTGAATTTTTCACGATATTTAGGAAACTTCAAGGGATCGATGATACCACTGTCGTAGATCAATTCCTCAAACCACTGGCATCTACCGTTAAAGTGACAGGGCGTTCAAAAGCTGAAATACGACGTATAGCCACATTGCGGGCAAATCCGCTCACTCCGCTAAATCTTTTCTGGTAAATGATACGTTTACAACCGCACTTTGAAACAGTTCATCCGGAAAACTCTGCTTCACGCTGAGGTTTCTCACTGACTGGAATCGGTTTGGATTTCGATCCGAATATGCTCATCGCTTTTTGGAAACACAAGCCGCCCGACTTATATCCTTCTACCCTCTACTTTTTCTTTTTGATAAGTCTGGTATTTCTCCACAAGAAAGCTTCGTATCATAACTGCCAGCAATGACATGTCGGGTCGTCAAATCGCTTCAACTGAAACCGCTATTTGTCACAACGCCGTCGATTTCTGCCACAGAGCGCACGCTTGCATTTTTCATTAATGCATCAGACGATTTTCACCATGCGAACAATAATGCTCGCAATCGTGCTGGCTGCAATTGCCAGCGAAGTGAAACGTGTATCCAGGATAAACTGCGAGAATCCACACGCAGCCCCACTCCACCACTCGGTAGATGGAGATCAAAATCTTTCCGGACTTAGTGCAAAGTTAAATGCAGGATTTTCCGCATTGACACTCGACACTCAATCCCGCGTGACCTGTTATATGAATATCGTCTTGGTTAAAAGGCGGCTCTTGCCCGCAGCACTTTTGATTTGCTCTATAACAATGTCCACTCGTTACAAATTCCAAGTTATCGGATGCTCCACTTGGACACTGAGATATTCATTTTCATGAAATAAAAATTCTCTTTTGCCTTCGTCAACAAGAATTCAATCGTTCCAGCGTTTTCGCTGGTCAAACCAATGATGCAGCTCGAACAGCCGCGCTTCCCCAATCTTCTCATCGAAGCGTTTCTGGCGTAATCGCAACCGCGTGACTCTCTCCAGGTGCACTTTTTGATTATGGCTTTCGAAGCGAACAATCGCGCTCGCCTGAAGTGGACAGCTGTGACCATGCTGGTCAGCCAAAATGGACTTCAATATGCCGAGCTGGATAAATAACCCGCTCCATATACATAGCGCCACTGCGAAAGCCGCCTTGGCTTTCGCTAGAAGCTGATCCAAAAGCAGCTACTAAATCTCTGCTTTTTCAGCTTTGCTGAATGCCTTTGGCCTACCACCGCCAGCAGAAGCTTTCAACATAACTGGATAACCGATTTTTCTGGCAACCATGCGCGTAACTCGACGACGTATGAACTTCGCCGCCAGAACCTGGGATTACAGGCACATTAGCCTTAGCTCATCTGGAGCATCGCATTGATTTTTATCACCCATTAACGCCACCGCTCCCGAAGCACCGATAAATTTGCTACCAACTTCACTCGCACATCGTCGCAAACTTGAAATTCACCAAAAACCAAAGCCTGGCTGAGTGCCCTCCTGCTCCAGTCAGTCGAGCTGCGGCAGAAAGAACCGCATTCGCATCCAGGGTAGGATTCTGTCGACTTCTTTCGGACCATACACCACTTCATCCGCGGTAAAGTATGGAAGCTTCTTTGTCGGCAATGGAATAGTGCGACTGTCGCAATCCCTAATTCTCTAGCTCGAATAATTCGACCGCAATTTCACGGTTGTGTTAAATCTTACGAAACATGGTGAGCTCCTTTTACGTCCGATAAGGGCAAAGCTAAAAGTACCACGCGCTGCCAACTCTCCTGCGTCAACTACTCGCTTTCGCTTCCACTAACCGCAATGGTGCCACGACGCTTCACAAACTTCGCTGTCATGATGAGCTGGTCACCAGGAACAACCTTGTAAAGATTTCACCTTGTCCATTCCGGCAGAGCACTGAATTTCCCTTTATTTTCTTTCTTTTGGATGGGCATTCCAAAACACCAGCTGTTTCTGAGCCAAAGCCTCCATAATGAGAACTCCAGCGCTAGACAGGATATGCAGGAAATGTCTGTTGAGGCTCATTGATTGCGCTGACATTGCAAAGCCGCTACATCCTCTCATCTTCTTCTCTACCTCAACACACGATCAACCAACAGCATGGGGTAACGATGTGGAAGAGCTTCTTTTACCCATTTGTGATATCAAATCATACAATCTGCACCAAACCTTTCCCAAATCGACCATTTCTTTTCAGTTTTGGGACATGAGTTTCGTCACAATACAGATCTTTTGGTGACGGAACTTTCATTTCATCACTTCTCATGGCCTCAATAATCATCACTGTCAGATTTGCCTCTTTCTTCACTTGGTCGCCAACGGAAAACAAAGGAAGGTTTATCAGGTCCAGGCCAAGATAAGCAACTCCAACCAAGCGATCTCTTCATCACACTCGCCTTCCAGCTGGTAGGTGTGTCTGGACTAATCGTTTCCACCACAATTGGAGGAACAGTTGCATGGTAACTCCCCGCCTCAGAAACAAGGATTGGTGTTCTCACCAAGTTGAATCCTTCATGCAGAAGGAGCAATTGATTCAACTGTTCTTTCATTTTTACCGAAAGTTAATTCATCACTTTGATTTCATGCAAGAAAATTCACGGCGGGCATTTGATTGGTCAAATTGAGCCACCAGATCTTTGATTCTCATTGATATTCATTTAAGCCTCCCAGCGCTTGAACGCAAGTGCAGTGCATTGCGCCCGCCAAAAGCCAAAAGGTGATCTCAAATCGCATGCGGAATCATCGTACTTGCGCGCGCGCCGACCATAGATGACACCTCGGCCTCGATATCATCTTGAAAGTTCTCGCGTTCCTGCGAGTCATCGGTGCAGTTATGACGCATTGCTTCCAATCATAGCGTAATAGCTTCTACTGCACCGGCTGCACCAAGCAGCGTGACCTCCAGAAAGATCGTAGTGAAGAAAGCGGTGCTTCTTTCCCCAAGAACAGTAACAATCGCTTTGACTTTCACCCTTTTCATTGGCTTGTGTGAAGTTCCATGAGCATTCACGCTAGGCAATGTCTGAGCTTTAGCAATCCTGCTTCTTCAATGGCTAGTTTGCATGGCTTGCTTTCAGCAGCGACCAGCTGGTGATGCAGTTAAGCCGCGATGATATGTCGTCACAGAATGTTCCATACCTCTACAATCTCTACGTAAAATCGTTGCTCAATGCTTTTCTGTGCATGTTCTGAGACTTTCAATTACCAAACACCTGCCCCTTCTCCCGGCCACAAATCCATTTCGATCTTTACTCAAAATCTGGAATAGACGTGAGCGTTTTGGATCTTCATCGTGGAAAGAGCTGTGAGCGCAGCAAAAACCGCCGATGCCACCTTTCCTGCTGATAGGAGCATCTCAGAACCACTCAAGCTAAAATAACATCTTGAAAACTAAATTTAATTTCACGGAATGCCTCTCCGTTGTAGCATCGGCTAGAACGCACGCGCGGTTGTACAGATTTACACATCAGCTACTCTACATGAATATGACACTATTTCCCGTGCTCCCACTATGCTTGAAAGGTGCTGAGGTGAACGAGAAGACGTGTTAAGGCTACGATTGGCTCCTCTTTTCATGCATGTCTGGATAATTTGATTCATACAGTGTCTCAGCCAACCTAGCACTAGATACAATGGCCACGCAAACTCGATCATGGTCAACTGTCTCGCATCTAGATGAGGCATTTCTACCGCCTCTAGTGTCAAAGGAACTGCATGAATGGCATAAATAGAGTACTATATCCATACGATTTTTGTCTTTTAACAAATGTTCTTTCATGGCGAAATCTTTAATTTCTTGCTGCTGCATTATGTACACCAATCACACTAGGATCAAAATTCATGACTGGACCCATCACCAATCTTCCTTCTTTTAGACTCATCCCAAAACTCCGGGCTGTGTTTCCCATAGGTGAAGTTACCCATGTCCTGTAAGCGCAACAACTCGATCGAGTTTCATTTCGAGACTCTTTGCGATTAGATAGGCTATATCACATGCTTCAAAACTCATAAGTTTTGCCATCTTTCTACCCTCATGGTCAACCGCCATCAATAGTGACGACTTGCCTAGTTTAAATACTCTTGATCGAGCTCAGAAACGTCGCCTCTGCCACTTCATAGTATTCGAGACGTAGCCATTGGAATTTGTGCTAACGAAGCTTCTTTCACTTTATCAGACAAAAACATCGGTCATATCTGACTCAATCATACCTGGCGCAATAGCATTCACTCGTACATTGCGAGCTGCTACTACGCGCCACAGACTGTAAATCCAATCAGTCCAGCCTTAGAGCCGCATAGTTTGCTTGACCGACATTGCCAATCATCCAACCACAGTGATACATTGATAACAGCACCTTGACGAGCTTTCGACATTGGCTTCAAAACCGCTTGAGTCATATTAAAAGCACCAACAAGATTTATCAAGACCTGCTCAAAATCTTCCTCTGTCAATTTTAGCATGAGTTTATCTTTTGTAATCCCTGACATAACTAGAATATCCACGCTTCCAAGTTTTTCGATAGTTTCTTCTACCATCCGCTTGGCATCTGCTGTCTGACGCATCACCAGAATAAAACCACGTTTGTACCATAATCTGAAAAATTCAGAAACAGGCTCTCATCAATCTCACGGCGACCGTTTTAAAAACAATGTTGGCACCTAGACTCGCAAACTTATGTGCCATTGCGAAGACCAATTCCACGTGTTGAACCAGTTATAAAAACATTTTTACCTTTTAAGTTCCATACCTGTTTCATATTTTCTAGAAGAGTAGATAAACTTCTAACATCTTCAACGTAGCAAACTTTGCAGATTTATCAATAACAAAACCAGAAAAGAACTGCTACCTGGACCAATTCTCAATAAAATTAGTTACACCAACTTTTGCATCGTTGCAATACTATCATAAAAACGAACTGGTTCCATAACCTGACGAGTTAAAAGTTCCTTAATTCGTCCTTTTCCCACTGACAGTTGCTTCTGTCTTTCTACCAAAGAGTTTGAAATCAGCAAATTCAACTGTTTCCAAAACTTTGTAATTTATCTTGCAGGTTTTAGCAAAAGCTATAAAGAAAATGGACGATGAAACATTCAAAGGGATGAGACGCTTAACCAGCTTCTTTTAACAATTCCACCGCTTTTGTTAACCGCTTTCAACTTCACCACCAATAACCAAATCTGACTAGGTGTTTGTAATTTGCTGGTGATACAATTCTAACTGGCTTGCCTTTTGACAAAGCTACTTCAATTGTAGCTACTCAGCATTTAAAACCGCAACCATTTTGCAGAGCTAGCAGGAGCTGCTAACTTCCATAAAAGCGCCGCGCTTGCCACCAAATCAACCGCCGTTGTAAACTTCAAAGCACCTGCTGCTACCATGGCAGAGTATTCCCCAGAGAAGGCCTGCTACCATATCAGCTTGTTCTTTTTCTTGTAATAATCGGTAAATAACGAGCCAAGTGGTTTAAAATTACTGGCTGAGTATAGCGTGTCTGATTGAGCTTTTCTTCCTCATTATCTATCAGATATCGTAGATCTGTAGCCCACACTTGACTTTGCTTCATCATAGGTTGCCTCCACTACATCAAGACGATCGTAAGGTCTGCTCATTCCCAGATACTGAGCACCCTGACCTCGCAAATAGAAAAGGCTGTTTTAGTCATTTCTACTCTACACTGCCCAACAGCTAGCTTCTTTTTGGATTACCTCTGCTGCACGTAGTAAACATATCTTTTAAAATTTCTTCAACCGTCTTTTCTTTGCGCAAAAGCCCCGCAATTTGTCCTGACATGACAGAACCATGTTCAACATCACCGCGAACAACTCCGCATTTGCAAAGAGCGCCAGCTCCTAAATTCTCAAAACAGTTAAATCAGGATTTTCTTGCTGAGCATCCTTTTCTTGCTTGGTCAAATTCTCTAGTTAGTTTATTTTTCAGCTCGTACCCGCATGACCAAAATAGCGAGCAGAAATAGTGGTATCAATATCGAGCTTTCAAAATCATATTTTTATATTGGTGCGCTGTGACTCTTTGCAACGACGAAACGTGTTCCTTGAACAGACCTCTGCACCAAGCATAAAAGCCTGCAGCTGCACCACGACCATCTGCGATTCCACCGCTGCAATCACAGGAATATCAACTGCTTCAACCACCTGACGAACCAAAAGTCATGGTGGTTAATTTTTCCAATATGCTGCTTCCATTCCTTCAGCAATGACTGCATCTCGCACAATTTTTTCCATTCCGCTTAGCCAATGCTACACTTGGAACTACTGGAATGACTGTAATACGTCGTGGAAACGAGTCATATATTTACTTGGATTTCCTGCCAGTTGTCACAACCTTGACCTTCTTCAATCACTAAGTCAACAATATCTTCCACAAACGGTAGTACAGCATGATATTCACGCCAAAGGTTTGTCTGTCAATGACTTAATTTTATCAATATTAGCTTTTGACAACTTCTTTCGGTGCACACCACCGATAATGCCAAGACCTCCCGCTTTTAGAAACTGCACCAGCCAAGTCACCATCAGCAACCCGAGCCATTTCCCTCTCCACAAATAGGATATTTAATATTTAACAATTCTGTAACACGTGTTTGCATATCCTTCCTTTTATATTGCTTAAGTAATGGCTCAATCATCTCACTATACCCTTTGTATAATTTGAAAATCAAACTATTACCTAAACAAGAGAGTGGAACCTATCATCTTTTAAATTGATTTTATCGTTCCACTGACAAAATTAACTGTTCTACCTCAATACCTTTTTAAAAGGGCGAGAATCTTCTCTCAGCCCCGTTTCATTTTTATTTTGTTTTTCTTCCACATACGACCAAGTCACCAACTGTGTTCAATCCTTCTTCAGTTTCAATTTGAATATCGATGATTCGATTTCTGAAATAACTGGAACAAATCCAATGAATCTGCATCAAGATCATCAAAGTTGACTCAAGAGTAACTTCTAAAGGTGTTCCTTACCAAGTTCTTCCACAATAATTTCTTGTACTTTTTTCAAATACTGCCATGATAGACTCCTTTAAAAATAAATATTTATATTCATGTGTTTACCACATAACAACTAGTCTGATAATGAATAGTGTGCCCCATGTCAAACCCTCCACCGAATCCTGACAGCAAAACTGTTTGACTGCCATCAAGGTGAATGAGTCCTTTTCAACACACTCAGATAGAAATTGGAATGCTCACTGCATTCGCTATTCCCATATTCCATCATATTTGCAGGAAGTCCTCGCTGCACCAATCTTTTTCCTCATTTTATCTAAAATACGAATATTGGCCTTGATGTGATAGTAATAGTCAATATCCTACTCGAGATATCACTCGATTCAATCGTATATATAGATTTTGCCACATCTCGAATAGCAAAATCAAAATTTTTCGACCATCCATTGTCAAGTAAGCGCTTTCATTCCTTTTTCGGAATAAGCGTGAAGATAAACCAACTTTTACCATGAGTCAAGCTTTTCCACGCGAACCGTCTGTATATTGACTTTCAGCTAAAAATGCTGCTGCTCTGAGCTCTCTAGCAAAAACACCACCAGCACCATCACCGAAAAGAACCGCAGTTGAACGATCCAGACCAGTCAAGAACTTTTGATAAGGTTTTCACTTCCTATAACAAAGCCCTTCTGGTAACGACCTGAAGAAATTAACTTTTCAACTGTCGACAGAGCGAAGATAAAAAGCCACTGCAAGCCGCTGTCAAATCAAAAGGCAAAGCATGAGTTTGCACCACTATTTGCCGGAACTCGTGCAGCCGTTGAAGGCATCATAGAGTCTGGGGTGATAGGTTGCCACAATGATAAAGTCTAGCTCATCTGCGTCGGATATTCGCCTTTTTCAACAATTGACTTGCCACCTTTGTGGCCAAATCACTCGTTGATTCTGTTTTGTGACAGATGACGGCGTTCTATTCCTGTCCGACTTGAAATCCATTCATCGCTCGTATCCATTATTTTTGCCAGAATCATCATTTGTAACCACCTGACTTTGAGCATAATGAGCGACTTGACTGATTTTCGCATGTAGTTCATTAGTTTCATCCTCTGAAAACGATACAGATTAGTCAGACCTTTTCCCATGACCTTCATCTCTTCAACATCCATTCCCTTCAATGATTCTTTCAACCATTCTTGTGAAATCTTCTATGTACAAGCGATAAATTAGGGCGACCATTTTTGTCCAAAATTCAGATGAACAACACGACGATCAACTTCTGAACGTGTCCGTTCAATATAGCCTTTTCTTCAAAGGTTATTTAAACTAGTTGTCACGGTTTCTAATGTCACCATCAATTCCTTTGCTACGCCTACTAGGAGTCGCATTAGGATTTTTCAACAACATCAATCGTGTGCATTTTCTTTGATAGGATATCTTTCGAAGCGACTGCCTCTCAAACTAGATTCTTCAATAACCAATACATTATTGAGAAATAGTTAAATAATCATTGACCAATTGGTAATCCAAAAATCTAGTCCTCCTCTAACACTTTCACCATCAAAACATTTGACTAGAAAAGTACTATCAAATGTCAAATTAAATTGCAACTACTTTTTACTTCCCAGAAAATTTTTGGTCGACGCTTCTCAGCATAGCTCGCACCCTTCTTTGAAATCTTCTCGTAGCCAATGTCTTTTGCAACTGTAGTTCGAGTTTTGCATACTCATCCCAACCAGTAAACAAACTCTTCCATACCAATTCTTTAATAGCACTTTGATAAGAATTAAGTGAATGACGTTTCAACTCTTAATCACTTGATTCGTTGTGAGTTTCTAACTTTTCAACTTCACAAACTTTATACAAAAAGACCGTAATTTAAAGCTTTTTCTGCGTTTAACGGTTCACCTGTCATTGCTAATTGAGTTGCTCTCGTCACACCAATCGCTCTGAAGTGAAATACAGACCACCCGCATCAGGAGCAGACTCACCCCCACAAAAAGCTTGAATAAAACGAGAACGCTCCGTTGCAATACAGAAATTCCAGTATCACCATATTAGCTGCCGCACCAGCAACTGGTCCATCTACACTCATAATGATCGGCTTAGATAGTTGTTTCATTGAGTAAGATTTCATTGACTAATTCAGCAATTTCACCAAAGACTGAATATCATCTGCCTCCACTGCTCGTTGCATTTCTGCCAAATCACCACCAACAGAAAATACTTTTCCCATTTGCATTGATGAGCAATATTTGGACAGCTTTATCCTCAGCAGCCAATTCACTGGCTTTTGTAAATTTCCTCACACATGGGAACAGTAAACCCATTAGAAAACCTCCGGGCGATTCAATGTTAAAGTCGCAACTAACCGTCATTGACACTATATAAAATATTTTTCAAATTGCATTCAATTGCCTCCTAAACAATTCTTTTCTTTTGCTAATTAAATTATTTGAATATCAAATAATATGGTTACATTCCTAACATAAAATATTTTGCTTTAGCAAGTAAGTACAAGCAGATTTGAAAAGATTTCAGAATTTCTGCTATAATTTAAACAATCAGCCCTATAGGAGAATTTATGAAAGTTGTTAAATTTGGAGGAAGTTCACTTGCCTGCTGGTCAATTAGAAAAAGTATTACAGATTAGTAAAAGCTGATCCTGAACGTCTTCGTGATTGTCTCTGCACCTGGGAAGCGAAGCACTCAGGACACAAAGGTAACAGATGCCCTCATTAAATATTATCGAGACTATGTTGCTGGTAATGACGTGAAACAAAAACACCAACAATGGATTATTCAGCGTTATCGAGATATGGCGTTAGAACTGCAGCTTAAAACCAAATATTCTAGAGGAATTTTCAAAAAGTTTCCAAAAGCTCGCAAGACTTCCTATCGAAAATAATAAGTTCTTGTACAGATACTTTTCTTGCTGCAGGTGAAAAATAACAATGCGAAACTCATTGCAGCTTATTTTACCCAAAATGGCGTAGATGCTCGTTATGTTCACCCTAGAGAAGCAGGACCTGCTTATCCAGCGAACCAGGAAATGCTCGACTTCTCCCTTCCAGTTATGATAAAATTGAAGAATTAAATGAAGCCGATGAAGTCTTAGTATCCAGGATTCTTTGGAGTAACAAAAGACGACCAGATTTGCACCTTTCACGGTGGCGGGTCCGATATTACTGGCTCCATTATTGCGGCAGGTGTAAAAGCTGATCTTTACGAAAAATTTCACAGATGTTGACGGTATTTTTGCAGCACATCCCGTGGCATTATCCACATGCCACACTCCATTCCAGAATTAACTTATCGCGAAATGCGCGAATTAGCTTTAGCGAGGTTTTACTGTATTACATGACGAAGCACTCATTCCAGCTTACCGTGGAAAAATTCCACTCGTTATTAAAAATACAAATAACCCCACTCATCCTGGTACAAAAATTGTTTTTAAAGCACAGTAACAGAGACTTCCCTGTAGTAGGTACTGCTGCAGATGCCCATTTCACCAGTATTAACATGTCTAAATACCTCATGAACCGTGAAATCGGTTTTTGGTAGAAAAAGTTCTGCAAATATTGAAGATCTAAATATCCGCTGGGAGCACATGCCTACCGGTATCGATGACTTATCTATTATTCTTCGATCGTGAATTAACCCCCATTAAAGAGGAAGAAATTCTTCGTCAATTAAGACAAAAGTTAGAAGTCGACCACGCAGAAATCGAACATGATCTCTCAATCATTATGATTGTCGGTGAAAAATGAAAAAGTCATATTGGTTTGACCGCTACTGCAACAAAAGCATTATCAGATAATCATATTAATATCCAAATGATTTCACTAAGGATCTAGTGAAGTTTCAATCATGATTGTTATCAATTCCGAACAAGAAAAAGCAGCTATAAAAAGCACTGTACAAAGCTTTTTGAATAAAAATTGAGAGTCTGGGTAAAAAGTTCATAAAAATAGTCAAAAAGCTTTAAAATCAACGTTTTAATTAACCTGATTTTAAGCTCTATGAGAGATTATTACACTTTTGACCATGAATGAGTTTTTGCTCAGCCACTTGCATTATATTAACCCCAAAAATCTTGATGTGTAGTAGCTGATGATGAAGGCAACAGTGCAGTGAGGTATGAGTTCGAACTAAAAATTTTCAAATTTTGATTGATTGCTACCGCAATCTCCCCAGAATGCATTATTTATGGGTGAACTCGTCAGCAAACATAGGCATCTCACCTGTCTCACCCGGAAATCTATTACAAATCCCAATATCAGCTTTTTCATCAACCAAGATCCTGAATTAGTGTTATAAATAATAATTTTAAACTGAGATTCCGCATTCTATTTGAAAAATAGCAGAAACCCGATTATATCAAGGCTTTTACATCATGTATCAACTCCGGCAGTAGGGACTCGAACCTACGACATCATGATTAACAGTCACGCGCTACTACCAACTGAGCTATGCCGGATAAATGCTAAGCGACTACCTTATCTCACAGGGGGCAACCCCAACTACTTCCAGCGTTCTAGGGCTTAACTTCTGTGTTCGGCATGGTACAGGTGTATTCCTAGGCTATCGTCACTTAACTGCTGGAGTATCTAACACACTCAAAATTGAATAACGTCTCAAATTGTAAAAGATTTTACTCTACGCTATCTTTTCTCAATGAAATTGTACTCCAGCCAGATCCTTACTAGATCTGCCTTCATTACTTTAGTAATTGTATTCGAACTGAAAAAGCTAGTGATTTAGATAAATCCGCTTGAAGTCCCCTATGACTCTGCGCTGATTCCCCTAAAATCATACGCTTCTTCACGTTCTCATTACTTCTCTCGGATAAGTCCTCGAGCTATTAGTATTAGTCCGCTCCATTGCTCACACAACTTCCACTCTAACCCATTCTACCTGATCTTCTCTCAGGGCCTCTACTAACATAACGTTATGGGAAATCTCATCTTGAGGTGGGTTTCACACTTAGATGCTTTCAGCGTTTATCCCTTCCCTACATAGCTACCCAGCGATGCTCTTGGCAGAACAACTGGTACACCAGCGGTAAGTCCACTCTGGTCCTCTCGTACTAGGAGCAGATCCTCTCAAATTTCCTTCGCCCGCGATCGGATAGGGACCGAACTGTCTCACGACGTTCTGAACTCCAGCTCGCGTGCCGCTTTTAACGGCGAACAGCCCAACCCTTGGGACCGACTACAGCCCCAGGATGCGACGAGCCGACATCGAGGTGCCAAACCTCCCTGTCGATGTGAACTCTTGGGGAGATAGCCTGTTATCCCCAGGGTAGCTTTTTATCCGTTGAGCGATGGCCCTTCCATACGGGAACCACCGGATCACTAAGCCCGACTTTTTCGTCCCTGCTCGAGTTGTTGCTCGCAGTCAAGCTCCCTTATACCTTTACACTCTGCGATTGATTTCCAACCAATCTGAGGGAACCTTTGGGCCTCCGTTACTCTTTAGGAGGCGACCGCCCCAGTCAAACTGCCCGTCAGACACTGTCTCCGATAGGGATCACCTATCCGGGTTAGAGTGGCTATAACACAAGTGGTAGTATCCCTAACATCGCCCTCCATCGAAAACTGGCGTCCCGATCTCTTTGCTCCTACCTATCCTGTACATGTGGCACAGACACTCAATATCAAACTGCAGTAAAGCTCCATGGGGTCTTTCCGTCCTGTCGCGGGTAACCTGCATCTTCACAGGTACTAAAATTTCACCGAGTCTCTCGTTGAGACAGTGCCCAAATCATTACGCCTTTCGTGCGGGTCGGAACTTACCTGACAAGGAATTTCTGCTACCTTAGGACCGTTATAGTTACGGCCGCCGTTTACTGGGGCTTCAATTCATACCTTCGCGTTACCGCTAAGCACTCCTCTTAACCTTCCAGCACCGGGCAGGCGTCACCCCCTATACATCATCTTACGATTTAGCAGAGAGCTGTGTTTTTGATAAACAGTTGCTTGGGCCTATTCACTGCGGCTCAGTTACACTGAGCACCCCTTCTCCCGAAGTTACGGGGTCATTTTGCCGAGTTCCTTAACGAGAGTTCTCTCGATCACCTGAGGCTACTCGCCCTCGACTCACCTGTGTCGGTTTGCGGTACGGGGTAGAGTATAAATTAACGCCAGAAGCTTTTTCTTGGCAGTGTGACGTCGCTCACTTCGCTACTAAACTTCGCTCCCATCACAGCTCAATGTTACAGATAGGAGCATTTGACTCCTATCACACTCACTCGCTTAGACGTGCTCTTCCATTCGCACGCTTGAGTTAGCCTACCGCGTCCTCCTTCACTTCATACTCTAGTACAGGAATCTCTACCTGTTGGCCATCGGATACACCTTTCGGTCTCTCCAGGTCCCGACTAACCCAGGGCGGACGAGCCTTCCCTGAAACCTTAGTCTTACGGTGGACAGGATTCTCACCTGTCTTGCGCCACTCATACCGGCATTCTCACTTCTATGCGCTCCAGCGCTCCTCACGGTACACCTTCACCACACACAGAACGCTCTCCTACCATCCCCTAAAGGATCCACAGCTTCGGTAAAATTGTTTTAGCCCCTGGTACATTTTCGGCGCAGGGTCACTCGACTAGTGAGCTATTACGCACTCTTTGAATGAATAGCTGCTTTAAGCTAACATCCTAGTTGTCTGTGCAACCCCACATCCTTTTTCTCCACTTAACAATTATTTTGGGACCTTAGCTGGTGGTCTGGGCTGTTTCCTTTCGATCTACGGATCTTAGCACTCGCAGTCTGACTGCCGACCATAATTCATTGGCATTCGAGTTTATCTGAGATTGGTAATCCGGGATGGACCCTCACCCAAACAGTGCTCCACCTCCAAGAATCTTTCTCGTCGACGCTAGCCCTAAAGCTATTTCGGAGAGAACCAGCTATCTCCAAGTTCGTTTGGAATTTCTCCGCTACCCACAAGTCATCCAAGCACTTTTTCAACGTGCCCTGGTGCGGTCCTCCAGTGAGTTTTACCCTCACCTTCAACCTGCTCATGCGGTAGGTCACATGGTTTCGGGTCTACATCATGATACTATGGCGCCCTCTTCAGACTCGGTTTCCCTACGGCTCCGTCTCTTCAACCTAACCTCGCATCATAACGTAACTCGCCGGTTCATTCTATTAAAGGCACGCTCTCACCCATTAACGGCTCTGAACTTGTTGTAGGCAATACGGTTTCAGGTTCTCTTCACTCCCTCCTGGGGTGCTTTTCACCTTTCCCTCACGGTACTGGTTCACTCATCGGTCACTAGGGAGTATTTAGGGTTGGGAGATGGTCCTCCCAGATTCCGACGGGATTCCTCGTGTCCCGCCGTACCAGGATCCTGCTAGGTATAAAGACTATTTAAAATACGAGGCTCTTACTCTCTGGCAACCTTTCCCAAGGTCTTCTTCTATAATCTTTAAGTCCACATCGCAGTCCTGACAACCCCGAGAAGTAAACTTCTCGGTTTGCCCTCTGCCCTTTCGCTCGCCGCTACTCAGGCAATCGCTTTTGCTTTCTCTCCTGCAGCTACTTAGATGTTTCAGTTCACTGCGTCTTCCTCCTCATATCCTTAACTAGATACGGGTAACAGGCATCTACCCTGTTGGGTTCCCCCATTCTGGACATCCCTGGATCTACGCTTACTACAGCTCCCCAAGGCATTTCGTCGTTTGTCACGTCCTTCTTCGGCTCCTAGTGCCAAGGGCATCCACCGTGCGCCCTTACTAACTTTAACCTTATCTTTGACCTCTCAGTCATATACTCATTAATATTCACAGCGTTTTCGGTTTATTTTCTTGTTACTATTTGATATCGTTATTCAATTTTCAATGTGCTAATCTTAGGATATTAAGAGACGACTGTTTGCGAAGACTTCTGTAGAAAAATAGAAAACTGACGTTGTGTTCCATGAACACACGGAAATTTATCTTTTTCCTAAGAAGTTAGGTCTCGTATTCAACTTCACTTCTTTTATTAAGTTCAGTAGGATTCTATCCTAATGGAGCCTAGCGGATCGAACTGCTGACCTCCTGCGTGCAAAGCAGGCGCTCTCCCAGCTGAGCTAAGGCCCCACAAGACCTCTCAAAAACTAAACAAGACAAACTCAATGGCTTCCGTTTTTTTCCCTTAGAAAGGAGGTGATCCAGCCGCACCTTCCGATACGGCTACCTTGTTACGACTTCACCCCCAATCATCTATCCCACCTTAGGGCGGCTGGCCCTTACGGTTACCTCACCGACTTCGGGTGTTACAAACTCGTGGTGTGACGGGCGGTGTGTACAAGGCCTGGGAACGTATTCACCGCGGCGTGCTGATCCGCGATTACTAGCGATTCCGACTCATGTAGGCGAGTTGCAGCCTACAATCCGAACTGAGACTGGCTTTCAGAGATTAGCTTGCCGTCACCGGCTTGCGACTCGTTGTACCAGCCATTGTAGCACGTGTGTAGCCCAGGTCATAAGGGGCATGATGATTTGACGTCATCCCCACCTTCCTCCGGTTTATTACCGGCAGTCTCGCTAGAGTGCCCAACTCAATGATGGCAACTAACACTAGGGGTTGCGCCTCGTTGCGGGACTTAACCCAACATCTCACGACACGAGCTGACGACAACCATGCACCACCTGTCACCTCTGCCCCTGAAGGGAAACCCCTATTCTAGAGCGGTCAGAGGGATGTCAAGACCTGGTAAGGTTCTTCGCGTTGCTTCGAATTAAACCATCATGCTCCACCGCTTGTGCGGGCCCCCGTCAATTCCTTTGAGTTTCCAACCTTGCGGTCGTACTCCCCAGGCGGAGTGCTTAATGCGTTAGCTGCGGCACTGAGTCCCGGAAAGGACCCAACACTCAGCACTCATCGTTTACGGCGTGGACTACCAGGGTATCTAATCCTGTTCGCTCCCACGCTTTCGAGCCTCAGCGTCAGTTACAGACTAGAGCAGCTTTGCCACCGGTGTTCCTCCATATATCTACGCATTTCACCGCTACATGGAATTCCACTCTCCCCTTCTGCACTCAAGTTAAACAGTTTCCAAAGCCTACAATGGTTGGAGCCACTGCCTTTCACTTCAGACTTTTTCTAACCGCCTGCGCTCGCTTTTTACGCCCAATAAATCCGGACAACGCCTCGACCCTACGTATTACCGCGGCTGCTGGCACGTAGTTAGCCGTCCCTTTCTGGTTAAGTACCGTCACAGCATGAACTTTCCATTCTCACACTCGTTCTTCCTTAACAACAGAGCTTTTTACGATCCGAAAACCTTCTTCACTCACGCGGCGTTGCTCGGTCAGGGGTTCCCCCATTGCCGAAGATTCCCTACTGCTGCCTCCTGTAGGAGTCTGGGCCGTGTCTCAGTCCCAGTGTGCTGATCACCCTCTCAGGGTCGGCTATGTATCGTTGCCTAGGTAGGCCATTACCCTACCTACTAGCTAATACAACGCAGGTCCATCTACTAGCGATGCAATTGCATCTTTCAAGCATCTAACATGTGTTACATACTGTTATGCGGTATTAGCTATCGTTTCCAATAGTTATCCCCTCTAATAGGCAGGTTACCTACGCGTTACTCACCTGTTCGCAACTCACTAGCCCTATGGTGTAGCAAGCTACGGTATAGACTGTGCGTCCCTACTTGCATGTAGTTAGGCACGCCGCCAGCGTTCGTCCTGAGCCAGGATCAAACTCTCATATAAAGTTTGAGTTCTCACTCATTTCTGTCACTGACAGATTTATTGTTTCTTCTTAATGTTTGACGGACTGTCTTCTTAAAACAGTCGCCTGCACATTGGTTCTGTCTTGTTCAGTTTTCAAAGGGTCTTTGTCGCCCCTCAAGCGACAACTATCTTAGTATATCATCTCCTTTAACTCTTGTCAATACCTTTTTCATCTTTTTATTTTTCTTGTTTTAAGCTTTAAAGCTAGTTTAAGGTAGAGGATTCCAAAATGTTATCAGAATCCTCATTTTCTTTTATTTCGCAACAATATTCGTAATTCTAGGTGACTTCAATAGCCTGAGAGCTATTAAAGGTTGAGGGTCACGGCCAACAGAACCTATTACTTAACAACAATATTAACAGTTTGTTAGGGGACTACAATCACCTTGATGATTTCTTTGCCAGCGATTTCTCGACTGATTTTTTTCGTTGGCAAGAGCAAGTTTTTCAAGTTCTTCACGGCTGGAATCTTTTTGCTACAACGAGTTTTGCACTGAACTTGCTCCTGATTTGAGAACAATTTCAATCTCGTCTTCAACGAGGTTTTTGCTTCATCAGGTTGGCTAAAAGAACGTATGAAATAGACTCGCCTGATTGTCTCAATCCCTTGCCAAAGTTCTTCTGCCAAGTGCGGTGCAAATGGAGCTAGGAGTTGGATCAAGCCTTTTTGCATATTCCACATAGAGACGGTCTTCCTTGTTGGCGCTTATTAACAAAGACCATGAGCTGGGCAATGGCTGTATTGAACTTGAGTTCTTCAATCTGCTCAGTTACAGCTTTGACTGTCTGGTTGTAGACTTTATCAAGCGCACTCACTGTTTTCTGCTACAATTTCCTTTGCTAGTCAGCAAGCGGTAAACGCGGTCGAGGAATTTACGCGAGCCTTCAAGACCTTCTTCAGACCATGCGATTGAGGCATAAGCGGTCCCATGAACATTTTCTCGTACACGCGAAGTGTATCTGCACCATAATGTTCAACCACATCATCAGGGTTCTGCCAAACGTTTTTAAGTGATTTAGACATTTTCGCTGGTGCTCTGTTCAAGTTCTTCACCAGTCTCAATGTGAAAGAATGAACCGTCACGTTTTTCAACTTTGTCGGTTGCCACAAGTGCACCACGGTGATCGTGGTAGCTTGTTCCCAAAATCATCCCTTGGTTAAAGAGCTTTTGGAATGGTTCCTTGGTTGAACGATACCTAAATCATAAAGGAATTTATGCCAGAAACGAGCGTAAAGAAGGTGAAGCACAGCGTGTTCTGCACCACCGATGTAAATATCAACTGGTAGCCATTGTTTCAACAATTCTTCATCTGCTAATTTTTCATCGTTGTGGATCAATATAGCGCAGATAATACCAGCTGGAACCAGCCCATTGAGGCATAGTATTGGTTTCACGGCGGCCCTTCACCCCGTCTTCTACGGGTCACTTCCAGCCAATCGGTCAAGTTAGCAAGTGGGGATTCTCCTGTACGGAAGGTTTGATGTCTTTCGGTTACTGGCAATACAAGTGGTAATTGCTCCTCTGGAACAGCTGTTGTTGTACCGTCTTCCCAATGGATGATTGGGATTGGTTCACCCCAATAACGTTGACGTGAGAAGAGCCAGTCACGCAAGCGGTAAGTCACTTTCTTGTTACCAACGCCTTCTGCTTCAAGCCATTCAACCATTTTGACAATAGCTTGCGCTTTATCAAGTCCATCTAGGAAACCAGAGTTGATGTGAAGTCCGTCTTCTGTGTAAGCTTCCTCTTCAACATTTCCGCCTTCGAGAACTGGAATGATATCCAAATCAATTGTTTTGCAAATTTCAGTCGCGATCATCATGCGCAGGAACTGCCATATAGCTCCTGTCCCATAGCTAGCAAGCACATAATCGGCAATCCAGATTGGCATTTCTTTACCATTTACTGGGTTAATGGCATAGCTACCAGTCCAAACACCTGTTTTTTTCTTTAGCAAGGTCCGTACGAGCAAGGTCAGATTTAAGGCTTGCTTGATGTTTGTAGTCAGCAACTGCTTGCGCTTGTTCTGGTGTTGTAATAGCTTCAACAAGTGGGTGCTCAGGCGCTAAAACAGCGTAAGTCGCACCAACAATGTATCTGGACGAGTGGTAAGACGGTGAATTCCTTTATCTGTTCCTTTTTACTCTGAAGGCGACATTAGCACCAGTTGATTTCCCTGATCCAGTTGCGTTGCATATCCCCTGATAGACTCTGGCCAGTCAAGGTCATCCAAGTCATTGAGCAAGCGCTCTGCATAGGCCGTGATTTTGAGCATCCATTGGCGCATTGGTTTGCGGACAACTGGATAGCCTCCACGCTCAGAAGTTCCATCAGGAAGGACTTCTTCGTTTGCAATGGCCGTTCCTAGTTCCTCAACCCAGTTTACTGGCACTTCAGCTTCATAAGCTAAAACCTTTTTCGTAAAGCTTGGTGAAGATCCACTGCGTCCACTTATAGTAGGTTTGGATCTGTCGTGTTAACTTCACGATTCCAGTCATAAGAAAAATCCAAGCGCGTTGATTTGGCGTTTGAAGTTGGCAATATTTTTCCCGCCGTAAATTCTGCTGGGTCATTCCTCGTATCCATCGCGTATTGCTCTGTGGGCAGACCAAAGGCATCCCACCCCATTGGATGAAGGACATTGTAGCCTTGCGCACGTTTGTAACGGCTAAGAATATCCGTTGCTGTATAGCCTTCCTGGGTGTCCCACGTGAATCCAGTCTCCTGAAGGATATGGAACATATCGAGGAGCATAGAACTTCGGTTTTGAAGCATCTGTTCCTGTCTTAAATGTATGATGTTTCGCCCAGTAGCCCTGCCACTTAGGCTCAATTTCCTTATGATTGTAAAAACTCATGCTATTTCTCCAATTTTTATGATGTTACTATTATACCATTTTCAAGAGATTTTTACAGATGAAATCATGAAGTTTCCATTGATACTCTATTACAAAACATACTCTAACTATTTCCTTTTAATTGACCACCAAAATTAAAAGTTGTATAATGCTAGCTGGAGGAAATATCATGGATTTTACAAACGATTTTTGCATATGGTTCATTCTCCTTTTCATCATCACAGAAACGTGGATTAAAAAGGAAAACAAAATCAAACAATGAAAATAACTCAGAAGACAAAGGAAGTCGTTACATCATTATTGGTAGTGTTGTTTGTTGTCTTCTATTAATGAATGAACAACTCTCTACCTTCTATAGCTCAACTACCACATTTTTGATCTATATTGGAATTCCTCCTTTCTAGCCGGCTTTTTATATTACGTATCTATGCAGTTAATTATCTTGGGAAGAATTTTTACACTTGCTGTTCAAAACAACAGATAGTCAACAATTGGTAGAAAGCAGGTCCCTACTCTATAGTGAGAAATCCTGCCTATACTGGTAGTATCGTATCCATACTTGGCTTGTCAATTGTTTCATTAAATCCTCTCACAATTATTATTTGTCTCATTCTATTGGTAGTTGGTTACAGTATTCGATTAAAGGTAGAAGAAAAAGCCTTACACAATCATTTTGGAAAAGCATATGAAAACATACTGTCAAAGGTTCGCTATCGAATTTTCCCTTATATTTGGTAATTTCATTCAAATATAACATACCTTTCAACTAGATTTGACTGATTACTAAACATGATAAATATTTCTTTTAATGAAGGATTGAGTTTTGCGTTATGCAAGATTCAATCCTTTTAGTTTGATTTCACTCTGTTTATATCGGATGCCACTATATTTGAACTTTAGGATTTCTCAAAACGATTCTAACCTTCCTTTCATAACATCTCCCAAAAATTTTTACTTTTTCGGAACTATTGATTTCAACATGACCCTTTAACTCAAAGTAGCTCCTAATCGGAGCTAACTTCTATCAATTTTTTATTTCTTCAATCTTCTCACGTCCGAGTTCTCGATAGCTACGGTCGCCAACGACTTGAACCGTAAACTGGCCGTTCTCATATTCAAGAATCGTCACGCTACCATTATCGAGACCATGCGGATGCATGCCATTGATCAGGTACACAATGGTTCCAATGGTCATCCCGTGGCTGACAACAAGGGCATTCCCACCACCTTGTTCTTCCATTTCTTTTGGCAATCGATTCAAAGCCTTCCTTAATTCGGCTACTGAGTTTTTCCCAGCCTTCTGCCCAGCCAGCAGTATCAACCTCTACCAAGCCTTCTGCCAGCTCTGCATAGGCAGTGATTTTAAGCATCCATTGGCGCATTGGTTTGCGGACAACTGGATAGCCACCACGCTCCGATGTCCCATCTGGAAGGACTTCTTCATTGGCGATAGCTGTTCCTAGTTCCTCAACCCAGTTTACTGGTACTTCGGCTTCGTATGCCAAGCCTTTTTCATATAATTTTGTGAAAATCACTGGGTCCATTTGTAGTAGTTAGGATCCGTTGTATTCACTTCACGATCCCAGTCATATGAGAAACCAAGTGAGTTGATTTGGCGTTTGAAATTGGCAATGTTTTCTGCCGTAAACTCAGCTGGGTCATTTCCTGTGTCCATCGCGTATTGCTCAGCAGGAAGCCCAAAAGCATCCAGCCCATTGGGTGAAGAACGTTGTAGCCTTGCGCACGTTTGAAACAGCTGAGAATATCAGTCGCCGTGTAGCCTTCTGGGTGTCCTACGTGCAGACCTGCTCCAGATGGGTAAGAAACATATCCAGCGCATAAAAGTTTGGTTTGTCAGCATCTGTTCCTGTCTTGAAGGTATGATTTTCAGCCCAATAATGTTGCCATTTTTTTCAATTGATTTTGTGATTATAAAAAGTCATTGATTCACTCCAATTTTTGTGATGTTATTATTATACCATTTTTGAGGCGATTTTAAAAAGGCATAATTAGGGAAAGAGGAAACATAATCAAAAAGAATACTTTACTAACTGGATTTGTTTTCTAGATCATTTTATTGAGAAGTTTTAACTCCATAGCTAAATGGAAAATCCTAAAATATGAAGCCTAGCATTTATTCTACCCTTTTTATTGCAGTCGTTTTTAACCGCGATGCGTCCAATTCATAGATTTCACCTGCAAATGCCACTGTTGACAGACGGTGTGAAATCATAAAAATCATTCCTTGGCATTCTTCTTTTACAATAGACAGAAACGCCGCTTCGTTGAGCGAATCAAGATTGCTAGTCGGCTCATCAAAGATATAACAATCCGCCTTTTTCAAAGAGTGCCCTGCATAAGCTCTAAACGCTGTCTTTCTCCAGCTGAAAAAGTCACGTTCACCGTCAATAATTGTATCCAAACCATTCGGCAATCTTTCTAGGCACTCTTTTAGTCGGCATCTTTCTGCCAACTTCCAGATACTTTCATCACTAATGTCGTTTCTCCCCAGTGAAAGATTTTCTCTCAAAGATTGGTGAAAAAGCTGAGCTATCTGTGGTACATAGGCAAATGAAGCCTGCAAATGCTGACGATTGATTTCTCTGGCGTCTACACCAGTAAGAAAAACTGAACCAGCATTGCTGTCATACCAACGCATAATGAGCTTCATCAGGGTTGATTTACCACTACCACTCTTACCAATCAAGCCAATAATCTTCCCTTTTTCAAAAATGTGCAGAGAAATTATTAAACAGCTTTTGCTGACGATTGTCGTAAGCAAAATCCATATTCTCAATCAGAATATCGTCTAAAGTGACAGCTATTCCCTGACCAGTTGGACGGCTCTACCTCATCTAAGAGAGCAAAAACAGTACGACCAGCATTCATAGCACGTTTAAATCCTAAAAGCAGGCCTCCTAATTCTAAAAAGGAGCAAAGAGCTAGAAAAAGCAACTGAAAACGAGAACCGCTTCCTGCCAAGATAACTGATGATTTTTCCACTTGATAGAATGCCAAAAAGAGCAACGCTTGTAAGAGACAGTCCCACCACCAAAAAGGTTACCGTTTGCTGTAGATATTGTTTCTGGGTAACCTGTCTTTTCCAACTGGTTCACGGTCTGACTTTTTGCCCGTCAATTCTGCAAATCGTTCGCGACTCTTGCCAAATTGAGACAAATCGCCCATCGCTTTCAGACTTTCCAGGAAAAAGAAACATAATTCGAGCGTTCCTGATTTTGCTTCTAGCAAAAATATCTTGTAAACCGAGCAAACATTCTCGGTAAAATAATAGCTAAAATCCCATAAGTCATTAAAGTCACTAAAAGCAAACCAAAACGAGAAATATGCAAAATACATTCCCATCAAAAGAGCTGTCAAGAACCCTGTACAAATAGGAGCTATCGTATGTGCAAAAAGATTTCCAACGCTTCAATATCTTCACCAATCATCTTGAGCAATTTTGCCGCTGTCCTGACGATCCAACTTTGCTGGTCCCAAACGACGAAGCTTCGCAAAAATGAGCTTCCGTAAATCCGCCAGAATGGAAGGCAACAAAATGCCCGAAATAATGCTCGCCATAACGAAAGGCGCCCCGAGCCAGGGACTGGTCCAATCAGTAAAATCAGACTCCACCAAACAGGCTGCTGACCATTTAAAAGCATGAAAACCTAATACAATCACCAGAGTCGAATTGCCACCGTCGTGACAAAGCCAAGTACCGCAAAGAAAAACCGCTAGAGCGATAAAGGACAAATGGTTCATCACCTGAAAAAGTCTGCTGAGGATAGCACAGGTTGTATAACGTTTTTAGTTTCCATGCGTTATTTCCTCCAATTCTTGCTGGTATTTGCCAATCGGCGGTATTCTTCACTCTGTTCATGACTTCTGCCGGTGTTCTCAAAACCGTTTTTTCTTTTTCTATAAAGAGAACTCGACTTGCTTTTAACGACTTGTTTCATCTTGTGAGTAATCTCAATGACAAGTGCGTCTTGCGCTACCAAATTTAACAAATCATAGATAGCCACTTCATTGTCTTTATCTACACTGGATGTCACTTCATCAAACAGATAGAGTGAACGCTTGGCCGAAGATAGCTCGCACACAAATGATCTGCTGGCGTTGCCCCGGTGATAATTGACTGCCGTTTTCCCCCACAAGAGTATCAGAGACCTTGAGGCAGATCTCTTACAAACGCTAAAACTCCTTTTTCAGCCAGCCAGTCCTCTAATTCAACCCGCGACCAATCTACCGCCAACTGTAAATTCTCAAGAATGGATGCGTTTAAAAGGACACTGTTTGCTGACATACATGACTTTCTGATAAATAGTTGATTTGGATAGGCTTTCGATTTCTTTTTCTCCTAGAAAAATGGAACCTCTGTCCACCTGTCGTTTTCCCCAACAACAGCTTGGCTAACGTCGTTTTCCCACGGCCGCTTTCTCCTGCAATGGCTAAGATTTGTCCTCGTTTCATTTTAAAACTTAGATTTTCAAATAATTTTTCTATCATCAAAGCAAAAATCTAAGCCACTAACTGTCAATTCACTAAAGGAGGCAATTCCTGCTGTTCCTCTTTGCTTCTTTTTCAATCGAATCCAAAAACCCAAAAATTCGAGTCGGCCATTTTGGTATTCATCATAACTAAATGCATTCCATAACCGGCTTCACGAATCAGCGTGAAAACTCAGTTGCAATGAAAACAAAGTAAATCATAGCAAACAGTGATAAAGTGCCTGCTTGTAACATGGAAGCTGCAACGAATCCTGACACCAATCTCAAGTACATGACTGCATCCATAGTAGCCAACTGACTGCAGCTGAAATCCTAGAAGTTCCATAGTTGCATCACGAAAATCCTCTGCCTGCGCTGCAAATTCCTTTTCATATTTTGCATCTGCCTGATAAGAATAAAGTGTTTCAGCCCCTGAAGATCATCTAAAAGAGATCGCCAACGTCCATATAAGAAGCCCAGTAACGATTCATAATCCTGCGCGAACGCTTCTGCATGAGAATGATGAGACATCAGGAATCAAAAGGCGGCGAAAGAATAAAAATCAAACCGCCAGTAGGGAACAGAAAAACACAATCACCAACACTGTCAAGCAGTTCAAATACGTTCGTAAATTTAAGGGAGATAATAAGAATAATACGTATCCAAACTGTCAATTCCTTGTGACGCTACCGTCAAAAATATCTGCAGCCGTCTTACTATCCTGAAATTCTCCGTCTTTATCTACGAAAGCCTGAAAAAAATGCTGCTTTTGGTTTGTTGCGAGCAAACTGCGAAGCTACTCCTTGAAATTTTCGCCAGAAGCGAAAGCGCAAAACCTAAACAAGAAAAGAAAAACAGCAAAGAACCGACAAAAATTCAATGGTATTCCCTCATATAAATCCGACAAAACTTTTTGCTATCAATGCAAAGCTCAAAATCCGCATGATGAATTGAAGCCAAGCTAAAAAAGCCGATAGATAAATCAGTTTCATTTTAGGCTGGATCAGTTCTTTCAAACGAAACAATCAGCTCTTTCTTTCTGCCTCGTGATATTTTTCTTGCTCTTCTGTCATCACTTTCTCCTCATGCTCTTCATTTCTATTCTATCTTTATTCATTATAACACTCCCAAACAGAGAAATAAATTAAATTTTTCAGTTTTTTTAATTTGTTTTGCAGTCCATGAAAAGCTTTTCCTTCCTTTGTGAAATTTATTCATAAGACAAATCAATTAGCCAGCCTCTCTGCGCTAAACACACAAAAACCAGCTGACCATTCCAACTGGTTTTTGAGTAAAGTGATCCATTACCAAATAATCACGCGGTCTTCTGGTTTTGCGCACATGCCGTCTCCTTCTTTAACGTCAAAAGTCGTAAAGAAATCATCAAAGTTTGGCAATTGAATATTTGTCCGAAGTTTTCCGGGAGCATGCACGTCAACGCTGGCTAGCATTTGCATGTATTCTGGGACGAGCTTTCATGCGCCAGATACGAGCAAAGTTCGTAAAGAACTCTTCTGCAGAGAAGTCTGCTTCTTTCTTAGCAGCTTCAGTGCTGCCTGCAATACCACCAAGGTCTGCAATATTTTCTGAAACAGTTAGTTTCCCATTGACTTTAGCACCGTAAGAATCCTGTCCGTCAAATTGCTCAATCACCTTTTTGAGTACGTGCTTGGAAGGCCTCGTAATCTTCTGAGCTTCCACCAATTGTTCAAACTTCCGTGTTCGTCAAATGAAGCTCCATTTGAGTCAAAGGCATGAGAAATTTCATGAGCAATCACCGCACCGATACCGCCATAGTTGGCTGATGAAGATTGATGTAAATCATAAAAATGGCGCTTGGAGAATAGCTGCTGGGAACACAATTTGATTTTGCTGTGGGTCATAATATGCGTTGACCATATGAGCTGGCATGTGCCATTCACTGCGATCCACTTCCTTGTTCCACTTGCTCCATGTATGCGCAATAGAAATTTTTGCTAAAGTTTTTCGAGCATTCTCAACTAAGCTCAAATTCTCATCAATCACTTTTTCGCATAGGTTTCTGGCAATTTCTCTGGATAGCCGATATGCGTTATTGATGACGATTGAAGCTTGACAATCGCTTTGTCACGTGTTTTCGCTTAGCGAGCCAATCCGCCGTTTCCAGACGCGACTTATAAACATCAATCATAGCAGCAACTTTGTGCTCTACATCTGCTTTTGCTTCAGGCGAGAATTTTTCTCCCGCATACCAAAGACCAAGGGCTTGGTTATACGGACCTTGCGCTAGCTGGTAAGCTGCCTTTTCTTTTGGACGGGGTTCTGGGACACCTGAGATAGCGCGTGCATAGGTCCCTGAAAGGACACGAATTTCTTCAGTGAGTAAAGAAGTCCATGCTCCAGCCGCAAACAATTTCAATCCTGCATGGATAGCAGCCCAATTCTTTTTCTGAATAATATCCGCCAGCAAACTCTTTCCAGAAGCGCTCTTGCGGAACAATCACCTTGTCTGGGATTTGTCCCAAAAATCTCTGTAAAAATCGCATTAAGTGGCAACTCTGGAGCTAGCTTCGTGAAATCTGCCCAATCATAAGGATGATATAATTTCACATATTCCGAGCTTTCTTCATTTGACAGGACATACTTTGGCTAATTTAGCATCCAATTCCAGATATTTATCTAAAATATCTTTTGTTTCTTCTTTCGAAAAGCCAAATTTAGGCAGCAGTTCTTCCTGCATTTTCCATAGATTGCCAGCAATTCCTTACCTTTTTCATTTCCTTCTTCATAGTAGGTTGTATCTGGCAAAATGATTCCAGGTGCATCAGCCCAGAGAACATTCATTTGCGCATTCATAAAGTCTGGTGCGACGTCAAAAAGTAAAGAAATTTGGCTTTCCAGCCATTTCATATTCAACAATCTTTCAGTAAATTCTTTTGAAAAAGAGCCGAGCGCTTTATATTCTTCTACCAGCGGCATTGCAGGAGCAACTCCTGCTTGTTCCCGTCCGTCAAAATCTGCCGCAAACGGTGGTATTTCACAAAAATTTTGCAAGACTGGATCATCGGCACATCTTTGGCCTGCTAACCATTTTATCGAGTTGTAGCCAGCATCAATTTTTCAATATCTTGATCCAGATCCATAAATCCACCTGTCATAGGTTTATCATCAGGAATAACTGCTGTTTTCCCATTCACCATTAACATAATCATCATCTTGTAAACGTGTCATCTTGTTCTCGCTTTCATTGTTTTATCTTAATCCTATCAAAAAGTTCTGAATAATCAAACTTTTTATCAAAAGGGAGTTTTCTGGCAAACCTTGCTTCTGATTTTTCTTAAAAATCTAAAATTAACTTGACTTAATTTTTATTTTAAGGTATATTAATAGTAGGGTGTATAAAAATGATACGTATCGAAAATTTAAGTGTCTCTTATCAGGAAACGCTTGCTCTCAATCAGATTTCTTTGGAAATCAAGGCCCCAACTATCATGGGAGTTATTGGTCCCAACGGGCTGGTAAATCAACCCTTTTAAAAAGGAATGTTGGGCATCATTGATCATGTTGGACAAACTTATCTTGATGATAAAGAATTCTCAAAGGTACTTAGCCATGTAGCTTATGTGGAACAAAAAGTTCACGTGACTACAACTTCTATCAAAGTGAAAAAGTGTGTGTCTCTTGGACTGTATCCAAAAAGTGAAACTCTTCACAGACTAACAAGCACAGACTGGGACAAGGTGACAAATGCGCTACGCATTGTCGGCTTAGAGGATTATGCTGAACGCCAAATCAGCCAATTGTCAGGGAGGGCAATTTCAACGGATCTTGATTGCGCGCTGTCTGGTACAAGAAGCTGACTGTATCTTTCTGGATGAACCATTCGTTGGGATTGATTCAATCAGTGAAGAAATCATCATGACAACGCTACGCAGTCCTAAAGAACAAGGAAAAACGATTCTCATTGTTCACCATGACTTAGGAAAAAGTCCCATTACTTTGATCAAGTTTAATTTTTGAATAAAGAACTCATTGCCATTGGAGCTTCATCAACTTTCTGAAGAAAACTTGAAAAAGCCTATGGCTCTCAGCTTTTTTTGTGAATGGAGGTCTCTAATATGTTTTCAGAATTTATTGATGGACTACAAAATTTCCATTTTCTACAAAAATGCGCTGATTACAGCCATTGTCATCGGGATTGTTGCTGGAGCAGTTGGTTGCTTCATTATCCTAAGAGGCATGTCTTTGATGGGCGATGCCATTTCACACGCGGTCTTGCCGGGGAGTTGCGCTCTCCTTTATTTTAGGAATCAACTTCTTTATCGGAGCCATTGTTTTTGGGACTTTTAGCTTCGGTCATTATTACTTATATTAAAGGAAATTCAATTATCAAAAGTGATACTGCCATTGGAATAACTTTTTGGTTCCTTTTTAGCTCTTGAGTCATTTTGATTGGAGTTGCTAATAGTTCAACCGACCTTTTCCATATTCTTTTTGGAAATATCTTAGCTGTGCAAGACATTGATATGTGGATTACAATTGGTGTCGGAATCGCTGTTCTAGTATTATTGGACTATTCTTCAAAAATTGATTACATCTTTCGATCCACTTCTGGCAAAAAGCGATGGGGATGCCAGTCAATCTTTATCATTATCTCGTGATGATTCTCTTGACGCTGGTTGCAGTTACAGCTATGCAAAGCGTGGAACAATTTTGATTGTTGCTATGCCTGATTACACCTGCTGCTACTGCTTATCTTTACGCTAACAGTCTTAAAACGATGATTATCTTGTCTTCTAGCTTGGGGCACTTGCATCTGTCTTAGGACTTTTCATTGGCTATACCTTTAATGTTGCGGCTGGTTCAAGTATTGTACTGACATCTGCCATTATCTTTGCCATTAGTTTTCTTTATCGCTCCAAAACAACGATTTAACAAACTTAAAAACAAACTCAAGCTAAAAATAAAGTTAGTATTAAATTTATCAAAGGAGAACCTTATATGAAAAAATTGGGTTTTGTCGCCGTTCTGTTTTTGGCTGTCGTAGGACTCTTTGCCTGCGCTGGTCAGAAAAGGAACATCTACTAAAATTCAAAATTGAATGTTGTTGCTACCAACTCGATCATTGCTGATATTACAAAAAAATATCGCTGGTGATAAAAATCAATCTGCACAGCATTGTTCCAGTTGGAAAAAGACCCACATGAATACGAACCATTACCAGACGATGTCAAGAAAACTTCTAATGCTGATTTAATCTTCTATAATGGTATCAATCTTGAAACAGGTGGAAATGCTTGGTTTACAAAATTAGTTAAAAATGCGAAAAAGACTGAAAACAAAGATTACTATGCTGTAAGTGACGGTGTTGAGGTCATTTATCTTGAAGGTCCAAAAGCGAAAAAGGAAAAAGAAGACCCACGCTTGGCTCAATCTTGAAAACAGGTTATCTATGAAAAATATTGCAAAACGTTTGATTGAAAAAGACCTAAAAAAATAAAAGAAACTTACGAAAAAGAACTTGAAAGCCTATACTGCAAAATTAGAAAAATTAGACAAGGAAGCAAAAGGAAAAATTCAACAACATTCCTGCTGACGAAAATGATTGTTACCAGCGAAGTTTGCTTCAAATACTTCTCTAATAGCCTACGGCGTGCGCTTCTGCTTACATTTGGGAAATCAACACCGAAGAAGAAGGAACTCCAGACCAAATCAAAAACACTAGTTGAAAGAAAAACTTCGTAAAACAAAAGTCCCTTCACTCTTTGTCGAAAAGTGGTGTCGATGAACGTCCAATGAAGACCGTTTCAAAAGATACGAAGATTCCAATTTATGCTAAAAATTTTCACTGACTCAGTCGCTGAAAAAGGAGAAAAAGGCGATAGCTACTATGACATGATGAAATGGAACTTAGATAAGATTTCAGAAGGTCTTAGCAAATAAGAAATGGAAAAAGGAGCCGGAATTGATTGCCAGTTCCTTTTGCTACTTAAAATTCTTCTTGAATAAATATGCCTTTCATTTCTCTGAAATAAGCGGTTATCGGCTGTATTCTTAAACTATTTTTGATATACTAGTAAGATAAGGGTAAAGGACAACATGACCCCAAACAAAGAAGATTACCTCAAATGTATTTATGAGATTGGTACGCATACTCAAGAAAATTACAAATAAAGAAATCATATTTAAATGCAGGTGTCTCCCCCTGCTGTCTGAAATGATTAAAAAGATGATTACTGAAAAAAATTAATTATAAAAGATAAGATTAAAGGGCTGTTATTGACCAGGCTTGGTCTCCACCTTGTCTCTGAACTATATCGCAAACATCGGCTTAATTGAATATTTTCTAGTACATATCTACAATACACCACAACAGATCAAATCCACGAGGAAGCGGAAGTTTTAGAACACACCGTTTCAGAATTGTTGTCGAGCACTTAGATGCTGAGTTTGCCAGAAACTTGTCCTCATGGCGGACCATTTCCCCAAAAAGGTGAATTACTGGTTGAAAATATCAGTTAACGTTAAACCAAGTTGAAAATGCTGGAACCTATCGCTTGCACGTGTCCATGACAATTTGAGTTATTAAAATATTTGGAAAAGCACAATTTACATCTGGGAGATACGCTGATACTGAACAATACGATCCTTACGCTCAACTGTATGCGCTCAAGGTCAATGGAAAAGAGCTGCAAGTCAACTCTGTTATCGCTCCAACAGCTTTATGTGGAGAAAATCTAAAGGAGTCCGAAGCTGATAACATCAACGAATTAGAAGTCCTCAACTACTATGTCTTTCTAGAAAGTAATGAGGTCTGGAACAGTTTTGGTCCCAGACTCGTTTTTATTATCCTTTTCTCAACGATTCTTCGTATCTAACACAATCGTCACCGGTCCGTCGTTTGACTGACTCAACCTGCATATCAGCTGCGAAAAGCTTACCTGTTTTTAACAGCTACTTCTCGACCTAGCAATTCGTTGAAAAGTCATCATATAGTTGACTAGCCAAGTCTGGTTGCGCAGCGCCTGCCAAAAGCTGGGCGATTGCCTTTTTGTATCTGCGTAAAGAGTGAGTGAAATAGAAAAGAATCTCTCCCTTTACGTCTTTGACGGACAAGTTCATCTTGCCTTCATCATCTGAAAAATCACATATTGGCGATTTTTCTCGCTGCACTATGCCACATCTTCTTGAGGCATCATCTAGGGAGCAACACCGACTAGCAACAGCAGCCCTTGCTGAATTTGATTATAAAGTTCGCTATCAATCGATACCGAAGCCCGCTTCACACGCTGAATCACTATTTTCATTGTTGAACTTCCTAATTTCCGTTACATTTTGTGAATGAATTCGCAAAAACGCAATTCCAGCAAAACATTTCCGCTCTGTTGTCCTCACTAGCCGTTTGTCCTTTTGACAGAATAAACTTCTGGCACGCTCTTAATCTTATCTACAACTGTCGTGAGCATGGATAAATTAGCGATTCGAAAGAAACATGGATGTTTGCAAATTTCATATCCTTCGTTGGCTGTGCATTGACAGTAGAAATATTTTTGGTTGTATTGGACAAGACTTGTAGCACATCATTCAAAAGACCTGCTCGATTCAAACCATAAATATCAATGTGTGCTGTATATTCTTTCGTGAGGTATTTTTCTTCCCATTCGACATCAAATCAAACGCTGCTCATAATTTTCCTGCGCCCGCAATTCATACTGGTCGCTTACGGTGGTGCTGCCCGACCTTTGGTAATGTACCGACAATCTCGTCACCAGGAACTGGATTACAGCATTTGGCAATCCGTATCAAAGCCCCGACGACGCTGGATAATAACGCCGCCCTCATGCTTGACTTTCAGCGTTTCTTTATTCTCCGGTTTTCCTTCGCCGACTTGACAAGCTCTTCTGCTTCAGCTCTCGCTTTAGCGCGTTCTTCCTCGGCGTTCTTTTTCTGTCAAACGGTTAAAAATAGAAATCTGCACAATCTCACCAAAACCAATTGCCCGCAAAAGAGCTTCTTCTGTTTTGTAGCTCTGTACAGGACTTCTTCCATGTGCTTTTTGTCCATGTATTTATTGGCTACATAGCCATGTTCTTGGGGTGTGCCTGTAAAGTTCGCGCCCTTTGAAATGGACAATTCCTTGTCTTGGTTTTTGAAAAATTGACGAATCTTATTCCGTGCCCGCTTGTTTTTACTAACATTGTCCAGTCACGGCTTGGTCCAAAGGTGGAACTGGTGATAATCTCGACCTGATCCCCTGTTTCTTCGTAGTCAGTGGCACCATGCGACCATTTACCTTGGCACCGACCGCTTTTTCACCAACTTTGGTATGGTTCATATGCAAATCAATCGGTCTGAGAGTCTTTTTGGCAACGAGCGGACAGCTCCGTCCGGTGTGATACATAGATTTCCTCAGCCAGGTAATTTTTCTTTTTGACAGAATCCACAAAATCTTGCGCATCATTTGATTGGTCTTGGGTTCCATCATCTCCTTGATCCATTCATCCAATCAGCAGATTCTTTGCTATCAACTTGACCTTTAATGCCTTTTTATAAGCCCAGTGAGCGGCAACCCGTATTCAGCCACTTCTTGTGCATCTCTTTCGTCCGAATTTGAAACTCAATCGGACCTTTAGTCCATAAACGGTAGTGTGGATAGACTGATAACCGTTCGCTTTACGATTGGCAATATAATCTTTAAAGACGTCCGGGCATTGGTCGCCAAAGTTCGTGAATGCAACGGCATGGCATACACATCGCTTTTGCGTATCTAAAATGCAGCGAATAGCAATCAAGTCATAAATTTCATCAAAACGCTTTTTCTTGTCCTGCATTTTCCGATAAATGGAATAAATATGTTTTTGGACGACCGTAAATTTCCCCCATGAAGTTGCGCTCAGACGCATGGGTTTCAATCTTATGAACCACTTCGTCCACTAATTCCTCGTTCCCGACGCTTTTCCTTCATCAGGTGGAAATCTTATAAAACTCTGTCAGTTCAAATATCAAAGCTAAATCTTCCAATTCCATTGTCTCGAAAATCCCCAAACGATGAGCTAATGGAGCATAAATTTCCATGGTTTCGCGTGAGATACGTTCCTGCTTGTCTTTGCGCAGGTGTGAGTGTTCGCATATTGTGCAAACGATCCGCCAGCTTGACCAAAAATGACACGAATATCCTAGACATCGCCATTAGCATTTTTCGGTGGTTTTCAGTCAACTGCTCCTCATGAGACATATACTGACTTTACAAGTTTGGTCACCATCGACAATCCGCGCACTTCATGTCCAAATTGCGCTCCAAATCATCTAAAGTCGCATTTGTATCTTCTACTACGTCATGCACCGCAAGCGACACTGACCGCATCCAGCTTCAACTTCGCTAAAAATCCCTGCTACTTGGATCGGATGGATAATAGGGCTCACCTGATTGGCGAAATTGCCCCGATGCCGATCTACCGCATAGAATAGAGCTTTTTGACCAAGGTGACGTCTTCTGATGATAAATACTTTCTAGTAGGCGACCATGATCGCCTGTTAAATTCACTTCTTTTGGCATGTTCTCTCCAGTTCTTCCTACCATTTTATCACTTTTAAGGCAATATGAAAACAAGGAAACACAGAAGAGATGCAAAGCTTCTGTGAGAAATAGTCGATTTGTTTCAAACTGCGATTACATATAAGCCATACCCAGTAAATAGTAATTACTCTAAGTTTAGAAAAAGCCCGCCTTTATATAGGCGGGTTGTGATGGAAGAGGTGATGCTTTTTCTGCATGTAGCATATCTCCGATAAATTCAACATAAGCATAAATGAGATAGCAAGCTGATACAACACCTAAAATAGCAATAAACAGCTCAAATAAGGTAGATAAAGACATGATGAACCTCCTCTCCTTACCAAGCAAAAAGCAGTTTTCGCAATCTAGCCAGCAGATTTGTTTCCGTGCTTCCATCCTTTCTAGCTAAACTAGATATTTCACTTATATTATACCAAAGTTAGGGAGTTAAGAACAATAGAAATGAGAGCTATTAAAACTACTCCTACTGTATCAATTCTGTCAAAACACTAACTGCACTTAATGCGTAAGTGGAGCTGTCTCTGTCCGCAAGATACGTGGACCTAGCTGCAAGTATAGCTCCTGCTTCTTCCAATGTAGTAATTTCTGCTGGAGACAGACCGCCTTCTGGCCAAAAGACAAATAAATCGACTTCCTGTTTCGAGTCCTGTCACAGCCTTGACCAAAGCAGCGAGACTCCCCCTCTTTGGCAGATTCCTCATAAGCTACAATGACGCGGTCAAACTGGCGCAAACAATCTAAAAGTCAATTTTCTTCTCAAAAGTCGGACTTCTGGTACCCGATTGCGTTTGCTCTGCTCGGCTGCTCCCAAACAATCTTTTCAAGTTTTTCTGCCTTTTTGGCTGATTTCTTACCGTCCCACTTTGGCTACAGACCAGTCTGCTGGAAAAGCCCAGATAGCAGCTGCTCCCAGTTCTGTCGTGTTTTTCTGAGCCACCCATTCCAGCTTGTCTCCCTTGGGAAAGCCAGAAGCAACCGTCACATGAAGCAGCAGCTCCGCGTTGTCTGAAATTCTTCTACCAGATTCAACACGTGGCGCTCCCTATCCGCAACTCTTGCTGGGACGTTTAATGCCATCTTCAAAAACTAGCACCCTTCATCATCTTCTACCAAACGCATGACGAAAAACATATGCTTAGGGTATCTTTATCTCCTGATAATGACAGGATTTTCAACCTGTCCCTTCACAATACTGCTGCATCTAGCCTCCTATCACTCCTGAAATCTCCTTGGTTTTCTTAAAGACACAGGCATTCCACTCGCCCTGAATCATGTGGGGTCTCAAGGAAAAATCCAGCAGTTCTGCCGACTCCCGCACCAGATTCCATTTCTCAGAGATAATCCCGCTCATAATCAGATAGCCCTCATCCCTAAAGCAGAGCGGTAAGCATCGTCCGTCAGATTTACCAAAAATATCCGCCAGAATATTAGCTACAATGACATCCGCCTCGATGTCAACGCCTTTGAGAAAGGGTCGCCAGCTGCCACATGAATATTTTCGGTCCCAGCATTCAAGGCAATATTTTCCTGAGCAACACGGACAGCCACATCGTCCAAGTCATAGGCATAGAGATCACTTAGCGCCCAAGAAGAGCTAGCAATGGAAGGACACCACTTCCTGTGCCTACATCCAGCACCGTTTTCTCCGCCCACGCAAGACCTGCTCCAGAGCAAAGAGGCTCATCTTGGTCGTCGGGTGAGTGCCCATACCAAAGTGCCATGCCAGGATCCAGCTTGATGACTTTCTCACTCGGACCAGCCTCATAGTCCGTCCATGACGGCACGATGGTCAAGTCATGGGTAATGCGAGTCGGTTCAAAATATTCCAGTTGTCCGCCCAATCTTCCTCACGCCAGTTCCTGCCGAGGTAAGTTCAATATCTCCCGTCTCCAAGCCGAAGCCATCCAGCTCAGCCAATCGCTCATTAGCCTGGGATGCAATGGCCTCTATATCCACCGAATCCGGATAGTAGCCGGTAATCTTGACTCGCTCGCTCTGCTCAACTTCTGGAAAAAGCTCACCGTACTGGTCGTCCTGCCCCAGATAATCTGCGCTGTCATCGATAGCCACGCCCTGACTGCCAGCTCAATTAGAATATTCGAGGCCGCTTCCTCCGCCTCACGTTTCACTTCAATCGTTAATTCCTGCCACTTATCCATTTGGTTTTCCTTCTCCATAAATTTGTTTCAAGATATTGTCCAACTTTTCTATTTTACCTGTTATATCCTGTTGTTTTGTCTATTCTCTTTACCTTTTGATAAACTACATTACCAGATAGAATTGAAATGAGTATAGAAAGTATAAACAACAACACACTCGTCAAAGTTATAGTAGATCCGTTAAAAAGTACAAATTTTCGAAACAGTCACACTAAAGCCAGAGAATGTACCAGCAAACAATCCGATTACTATAATCAAAATAAACAGTAATGAAAGGCCGACTAGCCAAGAAATTGCACAGGATAATTTGTCTTTATGTGGACATTTGTATGCACAACAACAAAGACAATATAACAAATACACAAAAATACTGCCAAACAAATGCCCATAACTGAACTCCAACATTTATATACTATCAATACCGCTGCTATGGTACACGGTATCAATAAAAGTATCTTACAATCTAACTTACATTTTCCATTTGTCTCCCCTGAGAGGGTACACCACCTCACCGGCTGAGATATTTCACAACCACCATTTATATTATCCTCGGGTTGTTGAGGGTTTCGTATTATTCTCAAGCTGAGATTGTGTGTGCCTTCTCGTCTCATCCTGATGTTGTGCATTCTTCTTCTCCTGAGTTTTTGATTATCACCCGCATTATCTGTCATTTTGTGTCTCCTCTCTCTAATAACTCAACATACTTATAATAAGCTTCTGCTACTATAGGATTATAGGTCTTGTTTTTATTTCTTTTACCGATAAAAAGATATTCTTTAGGTCCCATGGAACTTATATTTTCATAATGATATTTAAAGTAAGAACATGGCAAAGTGACGACAATCTTAGTATCAAAAGCCCCTAGTGTGCTGATTTTATTTTTCCTTCAGCTCCTCTGTCTCTAACACTTGGAACCGAAAAACTTTGTGCTCTTTTAAAAAGACTCTTTTTCTTCCACCTGATACTTGCCACTAAGAATATAATCATCTAAATGTTTAGTCATAACATTACTAAACCAAGCAAAAGAATATTCTTCAACTGCTTTTATCTTGTGGTAAAAATCTCAATGTTGCTCGTACCGTCTGCGCATGATCGAGAGTTAACTCATAGGTTTGACGCAACTTCAAATAGTTTTTACGCCATTCAGATCAGAATCAGCGAATCACTTAAATCACGGTTTTGACACCAGATACATTATAAAGCTGCAACTACTGCCCCTATAAAAGGCAGCTAGAATTTCATTCATAATGCTCCTTTCACATTATCTTCCATATTTTTGCAGAGTGAGTGTCTAGCCTCACTAGGTAAGAACACAGAAATACAGATTACTATACATCCTCCTAATACTCCGGATATGAATAGAAATCCGTCTCAATCACATCC
>BNJU01000777.1_pt1 | contig 101566 bp, 149 predicted proteins | sample 8539281 | NCBI WGS metagenome assembly BNJU01 (sample SAMD00202456, study PRJDB9452) | human saliva metagenome | isolation source: human saliva | place: Japan | reverse complement strand
ACTTGAGATGATGGGCTTAATCTCTTCTAACTGCTCTGGACTGGTTGAAGTAACCCAAGGCCCAATGAGATCCTTACCATAGAGCTCAGCCGCAAAAGACTCTGCCAATCCTTCACTGACTACCCAGTCTGCTAGTGTCGTCTGCTGGTTCCATTTGACAAATTGGAAGCGGACATTGTGATTGCACTCATGGGCTAGCGCTGCCTGTACACGTGGGTAAAAGTATAGTCATTTGGTAGCAGACTAAGCATGAGGTAGCCTGGAATTCCACCATCTCCACTGTATCCCTTATTAATCTGCAGCATAGGTTTTTCTGGATTGCCCAATAAAATAGTAAAATGGTAATCCTCAACATCTAAGTCATAGCCAGCCTGCTCAAAAAGCCCAATACTCCTTTTGATGGTATCCTGGCAGTCCTGCCAGAGTTGATCAGAGCTCAGAGAGTCGATAGCTGGTCTATCCTTTTCTGAGAGAGTTGAGGGTAACTGATTCATAAAAGCCAAGTAGGAAAAGAGCATCAAATCCTCCAGGGATACTTTGCTTTCAGAGGGAATGTGTTGCGTTTGGTATTTCATTGCAAAAGGTGCTAATATTTTAGCTCGAAAGCAACCTTCTCTTTTTTCTAAAGGAAGCTCGAGCATCTCTTGGTAAACTTTATCTGAACGAATCATATTGATTTGCATGGTAATCTCCTTTCTTATCTACTATTAGTATAATCCCTTACCTAAGGGTCAGAGTCAAGAAGAAAATTGAAATATCTATTAAAAATTTCATTGAAATTACCTCAAACCGTTCGAAAATTACCTTCAATAAAGTTCTTTAATACTGAGATTGTAATATCCGGAGTATCAATAAATTAAAAACTTACTTTTCTACTGTTCATAGGAATGATGATACCAGAAAAAATAAATCCTGAAGGGTAAAAACTTGTATTATTTTTATGGAAAGCCTATTATTCAAAACTTGTTTGTCTCCTAGATAAACTATATAATTAGTTTCGCCCTATTTGTACCCCATGAAAATATAAAAGAAAAAACCGCTACTCTAAGAATAGCGGTTTTATCATGTTTTTAAGCTACTAATGTAGTTGCTCTATTATTTAAGAGTAACTGAAGCTCCAGCTTCTTCCAATTTAGCTTTGATTTCTTCAGCTTCTGCAGTTGGAACGCCTTCTTTGATGACACCTGGTGCACCATCAACAAGTTCTTTAGCTTCTTTAAGTCCAAGACCAGTGATTTCACGTACAACTTTGATAACGCCAACTTTTTTGTCACCAGCAGCTGTCAACTCAACGTCAAATGAGTCTTTAGCAGCACCAGCGTCAGCAGCACCAGCTGCAGCAACAGCTACAGGAGCAGCTGCAGTTACACCAAATTCTTCTTCGATAGCTTTTACAAGGTCGTTCAATTCAAGGATTGAAGCTTCTTTAATTTCAGCAATAATGTTTTCAATGTTCAATGCCATTGTTATTTCCTCCAAATAAGTTTTTAATTTTATAATAGTTTTTTCGTAGCTAGGCTACGCTGCGTAGCTTAAGATTAAGCTGCGTCTTCTTTGTTGTCTGCAACCGCTTTGACTGCAAGAGCAACGTTGCGCACTGGCGCTTGAAGTACAGAAAGGAGCATAGAAAGAAGTCCTTCGCGGTTTGGAAGAGTTGCAAGAGCAACGATTTCTTCTTTAGATGCGACAGCGCCTTCGATTGCACCACCTTTGATTTCAAGTGCTTCAGCGTTTTTAGCAAAATCGTTCAAGATTTTCGCTGGTGCGATAACATCTTCGTTAGAAAATGCTACTGCAGATGGTCCAACAAATACTGATGCAAGATCTTCAAGACCAGCTTTTTCAGCTGCACGACGCAAGATTGAGTTTTTAATGACTTTATACTCAACTTCGCTTCCACGAAGCTCACGACGAAGAACTGTATCTTGCTCAACTGTCAAACCACGAGCGTCTACAACGACGATAGATGCAGCAGCTTTCATTTTTTCAGCTACTACGTCAACTAGTTCCGCTTTTTTAGCAATAATTGCTTCACTCATTAGTGTGTTCACCTCCGTAATTATTTTGCTTGGGGAATTTTTCCAAAAGAAAAACGCGCCCAAACCTAGACACGAAAGTACAATACGCTTCTTTTTACATGATACGTTTTGTCCTCGGTAGGATCTTTATGAGTCGAGCTCCCCTACTGTCTTAGGCAGTTTTTTCAAACCGTATATAAGTATAGCATAGACAAAAAAAGAATGCAAGATTTTTGCAAACTTTTTGTAAATTTTTTTAAATCTCTACTGTCAAAACTTTGCCTTGCTTAACCACCTGTTCTCCAGCGATATAAACATCATCAACATCACTGGATTTGACAGCATAAACGAGGTGAGAGCATATTTTTCCTGAGGTTGAAGATGGATTTTTCCTTGTGGTTGAATGACCAGAAAAATCTGCCTGCTTTGCCAACTTCAGACTTCCTATCTGACTCTTTCCATTCCTAGAACCTTAGCTCCTTCGATTGTCAGTGCCTTTAAGGGCTGTTTCGATAGGGAAATTGGCTGGCATCTCCACTTTTCATCTTTTTCTGAAGAAGAGCTGCTGTCCGTCCTTCCTCAAACATATCTAGATTGTTATTGGAAGCAACCGAATCTGTCGCAATTCCTACTGCTACTCCCGCTTTTTGGAGTTGGATGATTGGAGCGATTCCTGAGGCCAGTTTGAGATTACTGATAGGATTGTGAGCGATAGCCACTTGAGAAGTTGCCAAACGTTCAATTTCTCTCTCGTTTAATTCGACCCCATGAGCAAAGACAGACGGATGATCTAAGTAACCCAGTTCTTCTAGAAAGGCGAGAGGGCGTTTGCCGTATCGTTTCAGGATAATTCCTGACTCCTCCTTGGTCTCCGCCACATGGATATGGATAGGAATATTCAGCTCTTTTGCCATATCTAAGCTCGCTTCCAGCAAGTCTCTACTACAGCTGTAGGGAGAATGTGGGAGCTACCATAACCTTGAAATTTGGGTTTTTCATATCCTAAGATTTCCTCTATGATGGCTCGTGTTCTGCTTATAGTCTCAGCAGTTGTTTCTGTCTCTGAAGAAAAGAGGGTCGGTGAGAAATAACAACGCATCTTAGATGCCTTGACTGCCTGATAAATTTGCTCAATATCCACACCATTGGGATTATACATATCGTTGAAGGTTGTTGTCCCTGACTGGAGCATCTCTGTCAGAGCTTCTTTGACTGCCTTGGTAGTCATGTCGGGAGTAAATCCTGCTTCTGCTGGCCAGATATAGTCATTGAGCCATTCATGGAGATTGCTGTCATCCTGGATTCCTCGCAAACCTGTCATAGCAGAATGGGTGTGGCAATTGACCAAACCAGGCATGATCCAGGCTCCCTGATAGTCTATAATCTGCTCAGCTTGCTCTAAAATCTCTGACTCCTCTTGGCCGACATAGACGATTTGAGAGTCCTTAACGGCTAAGATACCATCCAAATAAACATGGAAATCTTGGTCACAAGTCACGATATTTACATGCTGATAGACTTTCATTGTTTTCTCCTTCTAAGACCCTGATTTTTTCTAGCTATTGTAACAAAAAAGTCACCCGAAGGCAACTTTTAGTGTCATTAAGAATTTAAATGGGTAGGAATGACTTATTCAGAGCTAAAGGCCGCAGCTTTTTGCATTTGGTAATACTTGCCCTTTCTATCCATGAGATCATGATGGTTACCATGCTCCACAATGTCACCATCTACCAAGACAAGAATCAAATCCGCATCCTGAATGGTTGACAAACGGTGAGCAATGATAAAGCTTGTGCGCCCCTTCATGAGTTTGGCAAAGGCATCCTGTACTAGCACCTCTGTCCGTGTATCGATGGAGGAAGTCGCCTCGTCTAAGATAAGAATCTTTGGAATAGCTAGAAAGACTCGGGCGATGGTCAAGAGCTGGGCTTGACCGACAGAGAGAGATTCTCCTGCATTTTCCAACTTGGTATCGTATCCCTGTGGCAACTGTTGGATGAAAAAAAGTCTGCGTTGGCTGCTTTTGCAGCAGCAATCACCTGCTCCCGACTGGCATCAGGATTTCCAAAGGCAATATTGTCATGAATGGTCCCTTGCTTGAGCCAGGTTTCTTGGAGCACCATCCCAAACTGCTGTCTCAATGACGCTCGGGTATAATCATAAATGGACTGCCCATCTAACAAGATATCTCCCGAGTTAATAGGATAAAAACGCATGAGGAGATTGATGAGAGTTGACTTACCAGCACCTGTCGGACCAACGATGGCTACCTTGCTACCAGCTGGGATATCGATAGACAAATCCTTAATCAAGATCCTTTCAGGATTGTATCCAAAAGAAACATGCTTAAAGGAAATGGCTCCCTTAACTTGGTCACTGGTCAAGATTTCCTTACCTGTTTCAGCCACCTCAGGACTTTCTAAGACAGCATAGACGCGCTCTGCGCAAGCGAGAGCACTTTGCAACTCAGCTAAAACAGAAGAAATATCATTAAAGGGCTTGGTGTACTGTTGGACATAGTTCAAAAAAGTCACTAAACGTCCGATGGTCAAGGTGGACCCCATCATGATACGATAAGCTCCCACTCCAGCAAGAAGAGCATAAATGAGCGCATTGACAAAGCGAGTTGAAGGATTAACCGTTGATGAATAAAAGATGGCTGACTGAGAATAGCCTGCATAGTTGGCATTCGCCTCATGCAGTCTTTGGATAAACTCTGTTTGAGCATTGAAGGACTGGATAATAGTTTGCTGGCTAAGCGACTCTTCAATCAACTGAGTCTGAATTCCCCTCGTCTCTGTTTGCTTCTGGAAGAGATGATAAGATCTCTTGGCAATAAAGCGTGAAATTACCATGGACAGGGGTGTCAACAGCAAGACCAAGAGGGTCATGAGGAGATGAATTTGGAGCATGGCTAGAATACTAACCAAAAATCATCAAAACACCAATGAAAAAAATTGGTTGAAAAATCATGGTCAAGCCAGCTGCCAACTGTTCTATGTCTGTGGTCACACGACTAACCATCTCTCCACTGCCTTGCCGATCCACAAAAGCAATCGGTAAACGATGGAGCTTATGAATGATTCGCTCTCGCAAGTCTTTGGTATAAGAAGATTAGACGATTATAAAGAAGAGGATTGGCCCATTGTACCAGTGTATTTCCTATGACTCACCAAGATCATCTGGATGAAAAATCTGCCAAAAAAACTGGTGAAGAACCAGTCACGAGGACTTGGTCAATGACCTGCCCAATCAAAGATAGGTAGGTAAATTGATAAAACCAACTTGGGCAATAGTTCCTAGAAAGGCTAGGAAAAGGAGGAAAGGATGGCTTTGCTAAATCTATGGCCAAACGTTTGAGCGTCTGGTTTTGCGGTTTGTCGTTTCATGCTAGTCCTCCTTTCCATGTTGGGATGCATTGATTTCGCGATAGACTTGGCTAGTCTTCATCAAGTCCTCGTGCTTGCCAACAGCTAGTAACTCACCTTTTTTTCCAAGAGGAGAATCTGGTCAGCCATCTGAAGTGTCGACGTTCGTTGAGAAATCAATATTAAGCTCGTGTTTGGTAAGTTTTCGCGGATAGCTTTCAAGAGCTTGGACTCGGTAATGGTGTCAAGGGCCGAGGTTGCATCATCTAGGATGAGAAATGGAGCTTGGCGCAAGACAGCACGTGCGATGGACAGCCTTTGTTTTTGTCCACCTGAGAAATTTCGTCCTCCTGCCTCAACTAGGGCATCCAAAAGTCCTTCCTTTTCACTGACAAAATCCTTAGCTTGCGCAATCTCCAAGGCCTGCCAGAGTTCTTGGTCAGACACTTCTCGATTGAAACCTAGAGTCAAGTTGGAACGAATAGTTCCTTTAAAAAGTTCGACTTTTTGAGGTACATAGGCAATCCAAGACCGCCACTGCTCAAGATTACGAGGACTACATCCATCTCGATAAAGGTCAATGCTCCCTTGTCTGCTGGATAAAGACCAAGTAAGACTTGCACCAAAGCTTGATTTACCTAGAACCAGTTCCCCGATGATACCAAGGATCTGCCCTTGATTCATATCAAAGAAATGTTTCTCAGAGAAGGCTGGGCCGCATCAGGATAGGTAAAGGTTAATTCTTTGACTTGCAAAACACGATCACCGGTAGCTTGCTTTTCTTCTAATTCTGAAAAAATATCTTCTGGAGCTTCGGTAAAAACTTCCTCAATTCGCTTGGCTGAGATATAGGACTGGTTGAGGAATTGATCAGCATGGCGAGCTTAACCAATTCCACCAAGATTTGCAAGAGATAGTTGATGAGGGCAATGAGGGCACCTTGACTGAGTAAACCTCCTTGAATTGAAATATAGCCCTGCCAGATGATGACGAGAAGAGTTCCATTAACAATCAGATAGGGTCAGAGTGTTAACAAACTAGACCAGAAACCCGTCTTTTTCTTGCAATCTAGCATAAACTTGGTTAAGGGTTTGAAAAAAATGTAATTCTCGTTTTTCTTGTCCAAAAGCACGAATAACTCGCATGCCCTTGTAATTGCTGGCGCGTTTCCTGAACCAGCTGGTCCGTTTTCTTTCTGAGACTACTGTAGAGAGGATTGACCAGTCGAGAGAGACCGACAATGACAATCGTCAAAATGACAACCATAACTAAGAACCAGAAAGTCAGCTCAGCCGAGATGCGATAGGCCATAAAAGATAGCCCCAAAAACGATAATAGGCGCTCGCAAAAGAGGCGCAGGGAATTGATTGATCCCAGTCTGAATCTGGTAGGTATCCGAAGTCAAGCGAGTCACCAAGCTGAAAGTTGTCAGACGATCTCTGCTGTCCTTGGGTAGGGAAAAGAATATGACGATAAGGTCGTCTGTCAGTTCTTTAGCAAAACCCAACCGCTGCCTTAGCTGAGTAAAACTGAGCTACAAGGCCACTAAAACGCCAATCACTGCAAAGATAAGGAGCAGGCCAATCTGCATCCAGAGATGGCCCTTGATCTCTCTGAGGGCAAGGACTGGTCAACAATCCCAGCAATCACCATGGGAACCAAGAGCTCAAAAACAGCTTCTAGTAGCTTGAACAAGGGTGCTATAATCGACTCTTTGATGTAGGGTTTGAAGTAAGATAGTAAGTGTTTCATAAATCCTTCTATTCTTATTCTGGAAATGAAGAAAGTGGGAAGCCCCACCCTCTCAGTTTTATTTATTTAAGTATGGCAATAGAAAGCCATATCCTGCCTCTTCCATATCATCCTTGGCTACAAAACGCAAGGAAGCAGAATTAATACAGTAACGAAGGCCACCTAACTCCCGAGGGCCATCTGTGAAAACATGACCCAAGTGAGCATTTCCTGACCGAGAACGAACCTCAATTCTCTCCATTCCATGGCTGAGATCCTTGTAATAATGAATCAATTCCTTAGAAATCGGACGACTAAAACTTGGCCAACCACAACCTGAGGCAAACTTATCCTTAGCAAAAAAGAGTGGCTCACCTGTCGTGATGTCTACATAAATCCCCTCTTCAAATGTTTGGTCATAAGCATTGGTAAATGGAGCCTCTGTAGCAGCTTCTTGCGTAACACGATAGGACTCTTCAGTTAAAGCTTTTCCTTTAACACCTCTTGACTAGGCTTTTCATAGTTTAGATGCGTCAATCAATGGCTTCTCAGCATCGGTCACATCGATATGACAGTAACCCGAAGGATTTTTCTTGAGATAGTCTTGATGGTAGTCTTCAGCTAGAATGTAGTGGCGAAGTTTCTCCACCTCTACTGCAATCTTTCGACCCAGCATGCGCTCCTGCTCCTGCACCACTGTGTAGATAGCTGGCAAGTCTGCTTCATCCTGATAATAGATCCCCGTTCGATATTGGCGACCACGGTCATTCCCCTGCTGGTTAATAGACAAGGGATCAATAACACGGAAATAATAAAGCAAAATCTCTCTGAGTGACACTGCTTTCTCATCATAAATCACTTGAACAGTCTCTGCATGGTCTGTTTCCTTGAGCAGCTGGTAATTGGTCGTTTCGACTTGTCCATTAGCGTAGCCGACACTGGTTGCTAGCACTCCAGAAATTCGGGAAAAATATTCCTCTAAACTCCAAAAACAACCACCTGCTAGATAAATTTCTGCCATCTTTATTTCTCCTTTATCAAGTTTTTAACTAATACTCTTCGAAAATCTCTTCAAACCACGTCAGCTTACATCTGCAACCTCAAAACAGTATTTTGAGCTAACTTCGTCAGTTCTATCTACAACCTCAAAACAATGTTTTGAGCAACCTGCGGCTAGCTTCCTAGTTTGCTCTTTGATTTTCATTGAGTATAAACTTCTTTTCAAAAAAAGGATAGGAAGCCCTCTAATCAAGACTTTCCCCATCCTATCTTCTATTTCTTTACTTTGTTTCGACACGGACACCTTGGGTATCAACCTTCAAATCATGAAGTTTGCCTTTGAAAGACTGCTTTTGCAATTCTGCCTTAATCGCTGGCATCTTGTCATGAGAAGCCAAGACCATAACTGTCGGTCCAGCACCAGAAAGATAGGTTGCATAGGCACCATTCTCTTTAGCTACTTGCTTAATCGTCGCAAATTCACGGACCAGACTTTTGACGATAACGCTCGTGGAAGAGGTCCCCTCGATTGCTTGGCCAGCTGTCACCATATCTCCTGCTAATAAGGCTGCAACGGCCACATTGGCGATAGAACTAGCTGCAACAGCTTCCTTGTAGGACAATTTCTTAGGAAGGACACCTCGGCTATCGCGAGTGCGTAATTCATAGTTGGGAATATAAGCTAGAAAATCACACTCCGGGAAGTCTGCCACAATCGCAGAAACGTGCCCTTCAACGGAACTCGCAACAACAAGATTTCCATAGATGGCTGGAGCTACATTGTCAGGATGTCCCTTCAATCTTGGTAGCCAACTGCAATTTGTCGTGGTTAGATAAGTTGAGATTGCCCAGTTGGTTAGCCAGTTCAATCCCAGCAACGATAACCGAGCTAGAAGAACCCAAACCACGCGCCAAGGGAACATCACTGGTCATTTTCAAGCGTCTCGGTTGCAAGTCAGGCGCAATTTGCAAGGCAATCTTAAGCAAAAGATTACGCTCGTCATGGGGAATCCATTTGCCAATCTGGTGTTCAATCAACCACTCATCCCGTTCTTCACAAACCTCAATTTGAAGATACTTGGTTACAGCTACACCGACCGAATCAAAACCTGGCCCGATATTGGCACTGGTTGCAGGTACAATAATCTTCATCCTATTCTCCTAACACCTTGAAGGTATTCAAGAGGTCAAATTCTGAAGCTTTGGCCAACTCAGCTGAAACATTCTCAAGTTGTGCTTTATTAATCTTATGAGTGATAATCACTACACGCGCCTTGTCACCCTCTTTGCCATCTTGGAGGATTTGCTTGAAGGAAATATCTTGGGCATTGAAAAGATTTCAGCCAATTTCAAGACCTGACCTTTTTGAGTCTGGTGCCAAGATTGAGAAAGTAGTAGTTTAGCTTTAACATCTTCAGGATTTAGCCAAAACCAAGTCACGGCTATATTCGTTGAAGTCTTTTACCAATAGTACCATCATTCAAGCGACGAACGATACGGACAATGTCGCTACAACACTTGTTGCAGTTGGTTTTTGACCCGCACCTGGTCCGTAGTACATCGATTCACCAATACCGATAGATTCTACAAAGACTGCGTTCATTACCCCATTCACACTGGCAAGTGGATGTGCTTTAGGAAGGAAGGTTGGAGTCACTTCTGCAGCAATACCTGAAGGAGTTTCCTCGATAGAACCAACCAATTTCACTACATAGCCAAGGTCTTGGGCTACAGCTACGTCTTCTGGTGTGATGTTGCGGATTCCTTGTGGGCTACATCGTCAAAGGCAACCTTCATACCAAAAAGCAAACTGGCTCAAAATCACCATCTTGTAGGCTGCGTCAATCCCATCCACGTCATTTGTAGGGATCGCTTTCTGCAAAACCCTAGTCTTTGAGCTTCAGCCAGAGCATCATCATAAGACCAGCCTTCTTCCACCATCTTGGTCATCATGAAGTTGGAAGTTCCATTAACAACGCCAAGAACGCGCGTAATTTTGTCAGAAGCCAACGAATTTGCCAAAGTACGAAGAATTGGAATACCCACCAGCTACTGCTTCGTAGTAAAGTGCTACATTATGCTCTTTAGCAATTTCTAACAATTCTGCACCATGGACAGCCAAAAGGTCCTTGTTGGCAGTAACAACGTGTTTCCCAGCTTCCAAGGCACGAGTGATAAAGGTTTTAGCTGGTTCGATACGCCCCATCAATTCCACTACAATAGTAATGTCCTTGTCTGATAAAAATATCGTCTACATTGGTTACAAAGTTAAAGTCATTTCCTGCTGCAAGCAAGCGGTTCTTTTCATCTTCATCCTTGACCAATACCTTGGCTACTTCAATCTCTGAATGAGCTGACTGAACGATTTTTTCTCCATTTTCCTTTAGTAGGAATGGCACACCACTTGCAACGGTACCAAATCCAAGTAAAGCAATTTTAACTGTCATGTTTGTCTCCTAGAAATTTTCTGATATAGCCATTATAACAGAATTTTATGAAAATTCCTATTATAGTAAATCACTATTTCAGTCTAGTAAAGAAAAAAACGAATCCCATGATTCGTCTTTTCTTGATAAATGAAAATTGATTTTTGAAAAATTTATGAACGAATCTTTTTGCAGATTAAGAACTGCATCGTGATTGATCAAGATTTGCCCATACTCTTGCAAGACTGAACGACTGATGTCACTGTCGTCTGCAAATTCACGCATACGAGCCAAGAGCCAAGCCGGATATGGACTTGGATGATTTTCCACATCGACTAAGATTGTCAAATAGTAGTGTCCATTCATCTTATAGAGTTCAGAGGTTTCCATCTGGTAGTTAACCGTCTTTGCAAAAGCAACTAAGTCAGCAAGGCTTGCAAAGCGCAGGATATAGTAGATATAAGGTTCTTTCTTACTCTCAGTCTCCTTGTCTGCCTGCTCTTGCTCTTCTTCCTTTGCTTCGACCTGCTCTAGAGATTGGATGGCCTCAATATCGTCCTTGGTTTTATCTGCAATGCTCTTTTCCAAGGTTTTGAGAAATTCATCCGGCGACATTTGGGCTAATTCTTCCATGTCTGGTAGATCCGCCAAATCTTCAAAATCCAGATTTTGGTCAATCTTGGATTTGGTCACAAAGACGTCCACCTTATCAGGTTTTGGCGTCACGCGGAAACTCAGCATGCCACTATCCAAGAAATTGTCTGGCATCTCTAACTCATCTAAAATAGCATAGAAAAACTCTTCAGTTTTTTCCTGAGGAACGAGAAAGTCTGCAATCTCCATTCCTCGATCCATCAAATCATCTAAAGTCATCGTGATTTTCAGTGTTGTATCACTAATTTGTTTCATCTTCATATCTAGTAACCTCATACTTTCAGTCTATCTATTATACTAGATTTTTACGATTTTATCAAAAGAATGAAGCGAGAATGTGATATAATACTAGATATGATTTTAGATTTAAGAAAGAAAGTTCAATGAAAAATATAAAAGTAAATGCCTTGGCCAGCTTGCTGGTCAATATTCTCAATATCGTTTTTCCACTGATAACCAATCCTTATCTGACGCGGATTCTCAGCAAATCCAACTACGGTTATTTCAATACAGCCAATACCTGGGCAAGTTTCGTTATTCCACTAGCTGCCTTTGGGATATACAACTACGGGATTCGAGCTATCAGTAAGGTCAAGGATGACAAGAATAAAATCAACTACGTCTTTTCTAAGTTGTTTTATATCTCGGTTTTCACCTCTCTCCTGACCACTGGTATCTACTTCCTCATTATCTTCTTTGACACTAGCATTGAGAATCTGAAAGTCCTCTACTACATCCTAGGGGCTCAAGCACTCTTCCAATTTCTCAATATCGAATGGATGAACGAGGCTTATGAAAATTATGCCTTCATCCTCTATAAAACGTTAATTATTCGAATTACCATGCTGGTCGCTATCTTCGCCTTTGTTAAAACGGCAGATGATATCGTTCCTTATGCTATCGTTATGACAGCGACCACTATCCTCAACTACCTGCTCAGTTTTCTTTGGATCAAGAGAAGTTTCTTTTTGTTAAGATCGGTTTCGTCGAACTTGCTAAAAGCTTCTAAACCACTCTTCACTATGCTTCTCTTAGCAAATGCTAATATGCTTTATACCTTGCTAGATAGAATGTTTATCACCAAGGGACCAGATGAAAACTACATTTCTTATTATACAATTGCCTATAGTATCGTCATGTTGATTGCCAGTGTCTTGAGTGGAGCTATCAACGTCAGTATTCCACGCCTTGGCTACTATCTCGGTAAAAAGGATTACAAGTCCTATAATTATCTCGTGAATCAAGCGGCATCCTTATTCTATTTCCTTATGGTTCCAACTAGTATCGGGATTATGATATTGGGACGGTACGCAACTGTTATTTATTCTTCTGAAAAATATCTTGAAGCGGGTATCGTAACTAGCGTCTTCGCTTTTCGTACCATCATTTGGGCTATTGAGTTGATTCTTGGTAAACAGATTATCTTTATCAACGACCATGAAAATCGCTTAACAGCCTTCTACTTCCTTGGTGGTGGTGCCAATATACTATTAAATAGCATCTTGTATTTCAATAATATTTTTGCACCTGAGTATTACATCGCTACGACCATTATCATAGAAACTATCGTCGTTTTACTTGAAATTCATTTTATCAGAAACACCAACTGATTAGTTTAAAAAGAAATTTTTATAACCTTAACACGTTATAGCCTCATATCCCATGGTTTTTATCCCAATCTTCTATATTTTTCAAGATGATTTTTCCAAATCAATTCCTACACAGTAAACTTTCAATATGATTCTCATGGTTCTTTCTACCGTAGCAACTTGTGGTATCTATTACCTCTTGACCCTCTTTATTACCAAAGACAAAAACACTCCACTATGCACTGAACCTTTGTACTTGCTAAATTAAAACGAAAATTAAAAATCCCTACTGATAAATTAGTTGCCAGTAGGGGATTTCTTCTTTATTCGTTTTCTTTCTTTTCAGAAGCGTTGGCTTCTAGATTTGAATCTTGTTTAGGTTGTTCAACAATAGAGGAATTAGCTTCTTGTTTCTGTTCTGGCTTGACTGCCTCGCTATTTACAGCAGCAACAGCCTGTTTCAGATACCTTCTTCGTTTTACTTTGTAACCATCAGGTGTTGTTGCGTTCTTCAACAAAGAACCATCAGCTTGGAAATAGTACCAATTACCATCAAGCTGTTTCCAACCTGTCTGCATAGCTCCTGATTCATCAAAGTAATAATGATCACCATTTACTTTATGAAGGCCAACCAACATGATGCCATCTTCAGGATTTAGATAATACCAGACGCCTTTGTCTTTTATCCAACCAGTTTTCATGGCTCCATTTGATTCAAAGTAACGGTAATGATTATCAAACCATTTCCAGCCAGTTTGCATGGCTCCAGATTTGCTAAAGTAATATTGCTTACCATCTACTTGATGGGAGCCAACTAACATAACGCCTTCCTTACCTTCAAGATAATACCAGGCATCACCATCTTTCAACCAACCAGTTTGGAGTGCGCCCGACGTAGCGTAATAATGCCAAGAATCATTTGACCACTGCCATCCAACTTGCATAGTACCTGCTGAGCTGAAGAAATAGTTCTTACGTCAATCTCTTTAGATCCTACAGCCGTAATACCAGTTTCTGGATCCAAATAATACCATGATTCTTTATCTTTCAACCAACCAGTTTTCATAGTACCTGAGTTCGTATAGAAGTACCAGCTATTGTCTTGCCACTTCCAGCCAGTCTGCATGGCACCACTAGCATTCAAATAGTAACGAACACCATTTATATCTTGTCTGCCAGTTAACATGATGCCATCTTTATCCAGATAATACCATGTTTCCCGATCCTTAACCCAGCCGGTTTTCATAGCTCCAGAACTTGCAAAATAGTTCCAGTGACCATCAACAAAGACCCAGCCAGTTTGCATGATACCTTCTTGATTAAAGTAGTATGTGCTTCCATTGATATTCTTTTTTACCGATGGTCTTTAGCCCATCCTCATCATAGAAATACCAATTTGAATCAATCTTTTGCCAAGTTGAAGGCTTACCTGCTGTTTGGAGTGCACCACTTTCGCTAAAGAACATCTTCTTGCCATTATAGACTTGATGTCCTGTTAGCATCTTCCCATCTGCTGCAAAGAGATACTTTTTCCCTCCGATTTCAGAGAGCTCGCTAAATCGTCTAGCACCATTTGATTGGATATAATACCAAGAGTCATCTAGTTTGAACCAACCACCAGTTTGCATTTTACCATTTTGGTTCAGATAGTAATCATTCCCTTTGGCATTTTCTCCCCAGTCGTCGTTAAGGTGAAGCCAGCGACCTGCTTGCATTTGTCCTTTTCCATTAAAGAAATAAGTGGCTCCGCCAATCTCTCTCCAGCCGATAGCCATTTCTCCGTCAGTCAAACGATATTTCCAATAGCCATCTTCTTGATACCATTTTTCGTCAACTACAGGGATATCAGGGAAGGTATTTGAAACATTAGCAAATCCTTTATCGCTAATATCAAAAACGGTAGCGTCTTGAGTTTGGCTCGCAGCATGAAGAACCTGAATATTTTTCTTCTGAAGGTATTCTCTGGTTGAAGCAACATTAATATCTCCACCAGTTGTCTGAATAATCATTTTTGGTGATAAGTTTTCAAGGAAATTAATCGTATTTGAAATTGTCGCATCATAATGATGGTTCCATTTCATCATATCAACCTTGCCGATAACTGGACCTAACTTATCTTCTGCCCCTTCGGCATTATCCAAATCTCCACCAAGATAGATTCTCTTTCCTGCCACAGTCACTACTGAAACAATGGAGTTGGAGTTATCATCTCGAACTTTTTTCAGATTCCCGTCAGCATCATATTCATTCTTATAGTTGTAGAGTTGGATATCCATATCACCTAATTTTAGATGGCTATCCTCATCTGAAATATTCTGGATAAGAGTAACTCCCCGTTTTTGAGCTGCTCTCAAAGCATTATCATAATTAAAAAGATTATCCCATAGTCCCCAGTTTGCTGTAATCCGATCATCTGAATATTTTTTCAAATAAAACTTACCGACTTGATATCGATTGAGTATTTCGTCTGCTCCACCAATATGGTCACTATGAACATGAGTTCCTATAATAAAATCTAATTTTTTTACACCTATTTGATCCAAGTGGCGAATCAATCGATCCTCCAATACTTGATAATTTCTCATGGAAATTCCCCAGCGGCTTGGATAGCGCGGGTCACTCCCATCAGGAAAATCATAGTCTTCACCCATATCAATCAAAGCATAGTGACCATTGCTTTCCAGAAGGATGGCGTCACTCCCAGATTTTGCTTTAGTATTTATGAAATGGATACGATTGCCCGAACCTGCAGAGATGGTATCTGCATCTACTTCTTGCGATAACTGAATCAGTAATAGAAAGAATGCGAGAACACTATAGCTGACTGATTTTAATAACCATTTATTTTTCACCTTGAAAACTCCTTTATCTTAACAATAAGCAACTTTTACTAATCTAATCAATCCAGTAGTTTTTATCCCCTCCTGGGACTTGTTGCTCAATAGGCGGTGGAGTCATATAGTTTTCTCCAAATTCGTAGACAAGTATTTCATGGTATTTTCTCGGAACCTTGACCACAATGTTTTCATAAGGCATATCAATCAAATCATAGAGCCATTCTTTTTTTATACCATTTGGATAATAAGGGTCATAGATAGTACAGGTAAGATCTGTTGCTTGATCCACACTATACTTCAAAGCAAGACTCTCTAATTTTTGATTCCATAGCTGTGGAGAAGTTAAGCGGAAAATAGCTGATCCCATATAACGAGGGAGGTTTTTAAGTCCACCATTCTCAGACTTGATCCCTTTAAAATTCAAAGAAGAAAGGCGAACGAAATATTTGTAGAGTTTCATTTTCTTACGGTCACTTTCCTGTGTTACGACACCATCATATGGAAAAATGTCAACGCAAGTTCCCAATACGACCGTTGGGTCTACGAGGTTAGCATCTCGACGAGTCCTTACATCATAGACTCTCATATAACTGTATGGATATCCCTTTGTTTCTCTGAATGAAATCAATTTGTAGTAGGGATGATTTTCATTTTGTAAAACCTTATACAGTTTTTCAAATTCATCACGCGCCAAGGAAATATCTGTATCATCATCCCAAGGGATAAATCCTTTATGGCGTACAGCTCCTAGTAAGGTTCCAAAATCAATAAAGTATTTGATTTGATGTTGTTCACAAAGATCATGTAGATACTTTAAAATATCCAATTCTACTTGCTTTATTTCTTCAAGAGTTAAAGTTCTTTCAGACATAGGTTCTATTCTCCTAAATTTGACTATATTTTTTTAAACGTTTCTTAATCCCAATCTCGTCATTTAGACCTTTTAACAATCTTCCATAATTTAAAAATCATGATGAGATACTCTTTGTTCAACTGGTGGCAATGTACATATAGTCTCCGTAGTCTGAGGTCAAAATTTCATGATAATTTTTCGGAATGGTAAATTCCTTACCTTCAAATGTTCCAGTAGTAACTTGTTCCAGCCATTCACGTCTCCACACTGGTTTGTTCATATCCTTGTAGATAAGATAATCCACCTGCTCATAATCTGAGACTTTACAGGGATTTTTGCAAGCTCTTCAATCTGAGCAACGTATTTGTTCGTATTGGTGAAAATAGAAAATAATAACTGACACATAACGTAGCAGTGAATTCAGTACACTTTTTCGTATTAGTAATGCCTTTGAAAAGTGTAGCAACTCAATTGACGTTTCTTTATCAGTTTCGTCATCTTGTTTTTAAATTCTACGTCATCCTCGTAGCCATCTACAGGGAAAATATCTACATAGATTCCCATATTCGAATCGATGCGAACATCTTCTTCCAGCAAGTAGGTATGGTTATCCTGCACTTTCATGAAGGGATAGACATAGTTGAGATTATTTTTATAAGACATGACTTCGTAACGTTCATCACGGGTTAGCGATAAGGTAGTCTTGCAATTTTTCATAATCTTCTCGTAACATGCAGATATCCATGTCATCATCCCAAGGGATAAATCCTTGATGGCGAACAGCACCAATTAGACTTCCATATGCTAAGAAATACTTGACCCCAATTTTCTGACAAACTTCATGAATATACTCCATGATTCCAAGTTCCATCTGTTGAATTTCATTGACATCTGTTACTTCTTGGTACCGAACTCCTTCATCTCGTTTGCAGACTACGAGTCCATAGCCAATCGCTAGCCAGAAGATGATATTAATAAAGTTGGTTGAATACATAATCTGACTTTCAAATAATTGACCAAACAAGATACCAAAGAAAAGGATCATGATCAATTTATCAGTATTTTTCTTGGAAACAATCAAATACGTTAAAAAGCGCTTGATGACATAAGCCAGTACAAGAAGGAAGGATACCAAACCTAGAACTCCCGAACTGACAAATATGGTCACAAAAATGTTATGGAAATTCCCACCAATAAGGGAGTTTTGAATCTCAAATTTACTGAAATATTCTGTGTAGTAATCTGGAACATTTCGTACACCATAACCAAAAATTGGTTTGGCACTTCCCATCTTGATGGCATTTTTCCAGATATAGGTTCTACCACTTGGTGTTGTTTCAATCAGATGGAGCTCACCGTTTTTCTTAGTGACAGACGAATCTGTTTCAGCATAGGATTGTCCTTTGTTTAAATCTAAGACAGTCGCAGTTTCAGATGAGATATAGATTGAAGTTACATAGCTTAATCCAATATTAGTTGCAGTAATCAGCAAACCAGCAACTATAAAAGTGAGGAATCGTTTAACGATACTTCCTCTAGTAGCAAAGAAACTATAGAGTCCAATCATGAGAAGTAAAGAAAGTAAGGCTCCTCGACTTTGCATCATAGCAAAGTAAACGAATTGAATCACATTGTTCAGTTTAAGATAAACAGAATATTTACTTCCTTTATGGATCAAATACATAGCCAAAATAATGCTAATGTATGAAAATATCGCACTAGCATTTGGATTGACAATCCCCCACAGACGGCCGTTCATGACACCATAGTAATAAGATTGTTCACCAATCTTAAATAGGATGAGGACTCTACTTATCAATAAACCAAACGCAAAAATTGCTGAAGAAAAAGATACAATTTGAACCGTATAGGCAATCCAGTCAAATAATTTTTTAAGTTGCCCTGATTGTAACATGGTAAATAATAAAACATAGGTTACCATGAAGAGAATTTCAATCACATTTCCAATCAGATGTCCAGAGCGATTGAAAACAGCTGATAGCAGATGACTTCCAGCTAAGAGTCCAAATAAGGATAGAAATTTGCGATCTGCTGTGATTTCTTTCCACTTAAACAATAAGGTATAGCAAATATAAAAGCACTACAATCGCTGATAATCCCTTGTAGAGGGGATTTGCTATCTTATAAACCAGTGAACTCATACTTAAAATCGAAATGAAAACAAATAGATACGCAATCCATAGTTTTGATTTTTCAAAGTATTCATCCATTTTTGAAAAATTCATTTTCAACTCCTTCTCATGATATTAGTTTTTTAATCCAACAATTTTCTTATATAGCCATGGAGAAATGACAAGTGAAAGGATCGCTACCTTGCGAAAAGTGGTGAAATAAGCATCTTTCCATATTTCGCGTCGATGCTGAACAATCCAAGTCCTCAGCTCGGCTTTCTCCTTTTGATACTCTTCACGTGAAGTAAAGATAATTTTATCGTAAACTGTGATGTACGACCAACATTCTCTGTTTATTAATTCGTATTTTCAAATTAGGAAAAGGCTTGTGAAACTTGAGCAATTGTTTGCTGATAAACTTCTATCGTGTCAAATACATGTCGATTAACAGATGTTGTTGCACTTCCTCACGATGATCATAATAATAAACAGGTTTTGTCAATAAAGACGCTAACTGCATCTTGTCTTTAGTAGCAATTCAGTTAAAAAAATAAGGCATCTTCAGCTAGGTGATAATTTGTATTAAACTTTTCATCCGCAAGCAGGTCTCTCTTAAACAGTTTTGCAACTGGAAAAAATGACGTTCTGGTAGTCATCAGTAGTTCCTTCATGGTTTCTTCTGTTGACCAGAGTTCTGTTTTTCCAGAATGTGAAGGTATATCAGTTACAATGCCGTTTTTGATATGGTGCAGAGGAGCAATTACAAAGCCTACATTCAACCCTTCAACTGCACTTGCTAAAGTAGCTAGGTAATCCTGGGTAACGAAATCATCGCTATCAATAAAGGTAACCCAAGAACCCGTCGCTAGCTGAATTCCCATATTTCTAGCATTTGAAACACCAGCATTTTCGATATGATAAACCTTGATATTCTCATACTGAGACGCTAAGTGATCACAGATCTGTCCACTAGAATCAGTAGAACCATCATTGATTAGGATTAACTCAAAATGGGCATAAGTCTGTTGAAGAATCGACTCAACACATCGCTCCAGATAAGCCTCTACATTGTAGACTGGAACGATAACGCTTATTTTTTCTCCCATCATGCTCCATATTCTCCCTTGTACTCTGTGTAGCTCTTGTCCATGTCTGCTATAATGGCATCATGATGCGGTACTTGCTTGTCCTCTGGTGGCGGTGTCATATAGTCCCCAAAAGCAGTGCTGAGATAGGCATCATAACCGACTGGGAATGGGCATCTCAGTTCCTTCAAATGGCAAGAAATAGATTGTCTTCAAAAGATGCGATTGGGTATTTGTTTCGCATGTAGCCGGGACCTGAGCATAATTCCGTAATTCCATCGCTCTCAGCCAGACCATACTTGGTCATTTCTTTTTCAGCTTTTTTCCAAATGCGATAACGTAGAGATTTTGGAGTCAGGCCGAGTAAGATACGACTTCCCCATTTCATGACTGCACCATGCTTTTCTGGGATAGTTTGCGCACAAAAGAGTGAATAAATCAAGGCCCAACGAACCTGTTTCTTACGCTCAGCTGGATTTTTAGGATAATAATCCAATGGTAAAACATCCAAGGCCAAACCGTGTGGCAAATCCAAATCCTTCTGATAAGGCTTGATACAAGTAGTTTCCTTGTCACGAATGGTAATAAAAAGGTTACGGTCTACAAAATCTTTATTACTCTTTGACAAGAAATAACGCTCGTCTGCATAACGTGGCCACAGTTCTGCTAATTTTTCATAGTCCTTACGAGGCATGAAAAAGTCTAAGTCATCATCCCAAGGAATGAAGCCCTTATTACGAAGGGCGCCAATGGCTCCTCCACCACAGAGATAGCACAACAAATCATGTTCTTTACAAAATGCGACGAAATATTCAGCCATTTCCAGACTACGAGCCTGAATCGCTTTCAAATCACTCATGTCTCTCCTCTTCTGTCCAATAACGAGTTATATCGTTTTATTATACCATAAAAAAGCCCTAAAAATCCATCAGATACTAAGAAAAATCAAAGCCTAAACCACTTTTTCACTAGTGATTCAAACTTTGATTTTTTTATAGTATTCTATCTCATTCCCATTTGGGCGAGTTTGGTTTGGTATTTATTTTGATCAACTAGAAGTCCTTGTCCACCGTAGATATCATAAGCATCTACCCAGTCACCAAGTTCTGGGACGGTGAGTCTTTCAATGCCATTTTGAGCACCTTCTAGGACAGATAAGCCATTGGTCAACAAGAAACTATATGGTAGATTTGTTGATGTCATTCCAAAGACTTTTCCAAGTGCCTCTGATCCCGTAAAGAGCTTGGTTGGATCTTTGATTTGCTCAAGAACAGCTGACATGACTTGTTGCTGACGTTTGGTACGGCCATAGTCTCCCTCGTCATCATCACGGAAGCGAGCATAGTTCAGCAAGGTGGATCCATTCATCTGCTGTTTTCCAACTTTGATGGTTTGGGTTGGCGATTCTGTCTCTGTTGCATGAAGGTCATCTCCAACTGTGGCTTCTGTTAAAGGTTGACCATTCAATGTTGAGAATTGGGCATCAATCGTTACTCCGTCAGGGAAGAGGGTATCAATAGCTGTTGCAAAAGCCTGGAAGTCGACTAGGGCATAGTACTTAATATCCAAATCAAAGTTGTCTTTTAGAACCTTGCGGACCATTTCTGCCCCTTTTTGCCCTTCTTGTTCCCCAAGTTCATAAGCAACATTTAGTTTATTATCCGTCTGTTTCTGGCCATTTATAATCTTACTATACCCGTCGATATAAACTAAGTTGTCACGCATAAAGCTGACTAGTTTGATCTTCTTATCCGATCCACTGACATTCAGTACCATGATTGTGTCAGTACGGGTTTCTGCACTATTTTGACCGATACGGCCATCTGTCCCCATGACTAGGATATTCACACCATCTTTGGTATCTTGACCGTTAAAGACCTCTACTTGAGCTGCCTTGGCGTCAGCTGGCTTATTTGTTGGATTTGCTGCTGACTGGAACCCTCGAAGAAACATAAAAATCATTCCCTGCAAGCACACAGGTAATCAACAGCAAGAACCAAAGTCAGTATTCGTTTGAAGCGAATTCTTCTCTTTTTCTTTTTTTGACTTTAGGTTGAGGAGCTACCTTTTTCACGTTTCTTAGATCGACTTCTACTGCCATAAGTCGGAAGATCAATATCTCTACCCCAAGATTTCTTCTTTTTCTTCTTGGTAGAAATGGTGAACTTCAGACTTGGGACCTGCCATTTTTCTGTTGCAGATAATCAAATTCCCTCCGTTCACGGTCGTTGAGGTAATGAATATTTTTTTGAAGAGATAGTCATAACGTAACTGCTCGTGATGACTTAAAGGATTTTCTTTGCTCATTGACTCTCCTTTTCTATATCAGTTATGGTAAAAAAATCAGGTGAGGTTCCCAGTATCTTGTGCTGGATTCCAATAGCTTCTAGTTCTTGTCTGGCAAAATGAACCAGTTCTTTGTCACTATAGTCTACATCGATAATGAAAAAAGTATTCTCCCAAAGGCTGTTTTAAAGGGGCGACTTTCAATCTTTGTTAAGTCAATCCCTCTCAAGCAAAGGTCGAAAGTGCCTTGTAAAAGAGCACCAGGTAGGTTGTCTGGTAAGGTCAAGGCCAAACTCATTTTTTTCAGCTTGTGAGTTCAAAGGAATCTTCGGTATCTCTGCCCCTAACACCCAAAAAAACGTGTGAAATTGGCTTCCATTTCCTGAATATCCTCTGCAATCAATTCCAAAGCCATATTCTTCAGCTGAACTTTTTAGGAGCAATAGCTGCATAAGGCTGATCTGGATGTTCTGAAATAAAAGCGAGCTGCATAGGCGGTACTGGCAGTTACCTCGATTTTGAGCCTCTGGATAGTGTTCATCGATGAATTTTTTTCCCTGAGCCAGAGCCTGAGGGATGGGAAAAAAATCTTCTCAATCTTAGTATGACCAGGAACTGCCATCAACTGCTGGTGAATGGGTTGAACGATTTCTGCAACTGCTTGGATGCGAGCCTGGTGAAAAAGGTAATCCAAACTTTCATGGACACTACCTTCAATGGAGTTTTCAACTGGCACCACAGAATAGTCCACCAAGCCCTGTTCATAGGCCTTGATAACATCTGTGATATTGGCAAAGGCATGCAATTCCTCTTTGGGAAAGGCTGTCTGCACAACATGATGCGAAAAAGATCCCTTGGGACCTAGATAGGCAATTTTTCATCTCAGTTCCTCTATAATTTCCTCTGGGCTTAACTTGGTCACATCTAGAATCCGACTGGCTACTTCCTCATACCAAGCTTGTCTTTCATGGAAAATAGCTGCCAGTTCTTCCTTGCTTTTGTTAAGAAAAAGTGGACGCTGATTGTCCTTATCAGCTGCGATACGTTGGTAGAGGGTTTCAAAATCTGCTTTTAGGTAGATGTTATCAGGATTGGTTTTGAGCAAGTCACGATTTCTCTGAGAAATGACAACTCCTCCGCCAGTTGACACAACTCGGTCCGTTTTTAGTAAGTCAGCTAGGACTTCTGACTCTACTTGACGAAAGGCCACTTCTCCTTTTTCAGCGAAGAAATCCGCAATGGACATGCCCAAATGTTCCTCGATTAAAGGCATCCATATCGATATAGTCTGGGTCCAAGCCTCTAGCGATTGTCGACTTTGCCTGCCCCCATAAATCCAAAGTAATACCTTAGCCATGAGTCATGCTCTCCAAATCATCAAAGAAGCTAGGATAGCTGGTGTTGATGGCTTCAGCACGAGTCAAGTTCCACTTCTCCATCCGCAACCAAGAGGGCTGCAATGGCTGTCATCATTCAATTCGGTGGTCACCAAACGTATTGACTCTAGCGCCATGAAGTCTTGATTTCCCTTTGATAATCATCCCGTCTGCTGTAGGAGTGATGTCCGCCCCCATGCTATTTAAAGCATCTGCCACTACCTGAATGCGGTCTGTTTCCTTGACCTTTAGTTCTTCAGCATCCTTAATGACCGTTACACCATGCGCTTGGGTCGCGAGAAGGGAAATAATGGGCAATTCATCAATCAAGCGTGGAATCAAGGCACCATCAATCTCTGTTCCTTTCAAGTCTGAAGACTCGACAGTCAGCGTTGCTGATTTAGCGACTGAGTCAATTTCAGTTACTTCTAATTTTCCACCCATGGCGCGAATGACATCAATAATACCTGTACGCGTTTCATTGATGCCCACATTCTGCAGCACCACACGAGAATCTGGCACAATCAAACCTGCGACCAACCAAAAGGCTGCACTGGAAATATCTCCTGGCACAACTACCTTTTGTCCGGTAAGTTTTTGTGGTCCTTGGACTGTAATTTTCTTGCCATCCACACTTAAATGACCACCAAATTGCTGAAGCATATCTTCGGTGTGGTTACGAGTACATTCTTTCTCGATAATAACGGACTCCCCCTGAGCCTGCAAAGGCTGCAAATATCAAAGGCAGACTTGACTTGAGCAGAGGCGATTGGCAACTCATAGTGAATAGGTGTAAGGTTTTTCGTCCCTTTTAGGCGAAGAGGAGGCAGGTCTCGCTCGGTTTGCCCTGCAATGCTAACGCCCATTTTTTTCAGAGGAAGGGTCACACGATCCATAGGACGTTTAGAAAGACTATCATCTCCGAACATTTCTACTTCGAAGTCTGCACCAGCAAGGACACCTGAGATCAGGCGAATCGAGGTTCCAGAATTCCCCATATCAAGGGCATTTTGCGGAGCTTTTAAGCCATCCATTCCAACACCTTGAATGGTAATAACCCCATCTTTGTCCTCAATTTCAACACCAAGGTCACGAAAAAAACCTGCATGGTTGAAAGTACATCCTCTCCACGCAGAATATCATAAACCTTTAGTCTCGCCCTCAGCCAAACTTCCAAAAAAATAATCGAACGGTGGCTGATAGACTTGTCACCTGGAACCCGGATACTGCCATGTAAGTGGCGAATGTTTGTTTTTAGTTTCATAGTTGACCTCATACTTGCAATACTTTTTCTTATTTTATCACAAAAAAGCCAGAAATTCCTGAAATTTCTGGCTTTTATACAGATAAAATACTATTTCAATAATTCTGAAACAGGTTCAAAGACAATTTTTCTCAATGTCTGAAAGGTAAATGGACAATTGTTGCTGTTTGGCAAAGAAATCTGACAAAAGAGCGTTCTCTTGGATTTGCTTTGCTGAAAAGACTGCATCTTTTCTTGGAAAGAGGCGTCTGGCATTTGTCCCGTTTGCGCCATGACTTGGATTTCTTGCTGGAAAGCGAGGTAGTCTGCAAAAAAATCTTGCTAGCTTGTTCATCAGCTTGGATGGCATCTTTTGCTACCTTGACCGCCTTGTATTCTGGTAATTCGCGTAACCCGCGGCTAAGTTCATTTGCACTATCGTAAATATTTGACATGATTTTCTCCTTATTTGATGACGACTGTATAGTCCGTATTTTCTGTAATTAAGCGTTCAGCTCGTTCTAAATCTTGAGCATTTTTAAAGGAAATTTGTAGAATCCCATGAACATCCTCACGGTTTTTCTTCGTTGATGTGGATATTAACCAAAGAAGTCCCACAGTAATTCCAAAAATCGCAAGATGACATCTTCTTCATCGGGAACATCGACATAGAGGTCGTAAGAGCTATCCACACCACCACGCTTATGGATTTCCATGGCCTGACGTTGCGCACGCGCTTGGTTGAAAAAGTTCCAGATTTGCTCTTCATCTCCCTTGCTGATGGCCTGACCAATCGCATCTAAGCGTTCCTTGAAATCCTCAATCCGCTCTAGGATAGTCTCACGATTGGACAAGAGAATGAAGTCCACATACCTGGCTCACTTTCCGCAATGCGAGTCATATCTCGAAATCCACCCGCCGCAAAGCGTCTTGCCATCTCATGTTCTTGAGCATAAACTGCTGTTTGTTCCATGAGACCTGATGCCAAGATATGGGGAAAATGGCTAATCTGTGAAGTTACTCGATCGTGCTCCTTGGCATCAATTTCAATGAAACGAGCATGGAGACCTGAAAGTAGGTCCTTCATTTCCTCAAGCGTGTCTGGACTAGTCAAAGCTAGATGGAGTAAAGATATAGTAGGCATTTTCAAAGAGATTAACATCGGCAGAGGCAGCTCCTGTCTTGTGGCTACCAGCCATGGGATGAGCCCCGACAAAACGAATTGACTTGCCAGCCAAATATTCCTCCGCCACTTCCACAATGGCAGCCTTGGTTGAGCCCGCATCCGAGATAATGACGCCTTCTTTCAAGTTCAAACCTGCCAACTCCTGAATAAAAAGCAATGGTCTGCTTTGATTGGCAAGGTCAGGATGATGACATCTGCCAGAGGAGCAAAACTGGCAAAAATCATCCGTCGCACGGTCAATCATCCCCCGCTCCAAGGCAATGTCTCTCGAAGCCTGACTGCGATTGTAACCTAAAATTTCATAATCTGGATGATCGCGCTTGATACCGAGCGCCATTGAAGCACCAATCAAACCGAGACCTGCGATATAGATTGTTTTTGCCATAGGAACTCCTTAATAGTTCTTTGTATATTCTCGGTGGTTAGCTACCGCTTCTTTTAATTCCTCAAGATTATCTGATGAGAATTTTTCAAGGATTTCTTGTGCTAGAACCGTTGCTACAACGGCTTCCATGACTACACCTGCTGCTGGAAGAGCGGTCGGATCACTTCTCTCCACGGTTGCCTTGTACGGTTCGTGGGTTTCGATATCCACACTCATGAGTGGTTTGTAAAGAGTGGGAATGGGTTTCATAACTCCACGAACAACAATTGGTTGCCCATTGGTCATACCACCTTCAAAACCACCTAGATTATTGGTACGACGAGTATAGCCGTCTTCTTTAGACCAGAGAATTTCATCCATAACTTGGCTGCCTTTAGCGGTAACCAGCTTCAAATCCAAGACCAAATTCCACCCCTTTAAAAGCATTGATAGAAACAACTGCTTGGGCCAATCGCGCATCCAATTTTCTGTCCCATTGGACATAGGAACCAAGACCAACTGGAACGCCTCCGACGACTGTCTCTACAACCCCACCGATGGTATCACCGTCACGTTTGATTTGGTCAATATAGTCCTTGATTTCCTGTTCCCGCTCTTGGTTGACAATAGAAACTTCAGACTGGGCAGCTCGTTCCTTAATCTCAGCGACTGTCAGATTTTCAGGTACATCGATTTCCTTGCCACCAAAGACCACGACATGGTTGGCAATCTCCATATCCAGCTCAGCCAAGAGACGTTTGGCTACTGCTCCCAACAGCTACTCGCATGGTGGTTTCACGAGCTGATGAACGTTCCAAGGAATTTCTCAAATCATCAAAACGGTACTTGATGCCCCCTACCAAGTCGGCGTGACCTGGACGAGGATGAGTGATTTTCCGCTTGCTTTTCAGGCGGTCTTCAATGTCCTCAGCAGACATGATATCCAGCCATTTCTGGTGGTCCTTATTGATGACATCCATGGTAATAGGGAGCCCTGTCGTCTTCCCGTGACGAACGCCCGAAGTAAAGACAACCTGGTCACTCTCAATCTTCATACGACCACCACGACCGTAGCCACCCTGACGGCGTTTAAGGTCTCCATTAATATCCTCAGCTGTCAAAGGAAGTCCAGCTGGAATTCCTTCAATGATAGCCGTCAAACGAGGACCGTGTGATTCTCCTGCAGTTAAATATCTCATACGTTCTCCTTATTTTACCAAGTAGTCTTTCATCTCTTCCAGAGAAACTGGGTGAATGGTCGCTGAACCAAGCTCTGGTACCAAGACCAATTTCAAGGTGTTGCCACGCGCTTTCTTGTCATGAGTCAAAGCCTGATAAAGCTTGTCAACATCCCAGTTTTTCATAGTCAACAGGTAAGCCAAATTTCTGGCACATCTCTGTAATGGACTGGGTTATGCCAGCTGGCATGAGGCCTTTTTCCTCAGCAACCTTGGAAATCTGCACCATTCCCATGGCCACAGCCTCACCATGCATGACCTTGCCATAACCAGCCGTTGCTTCAATAGCATGACCAATAGTGTGCCCAAAATTGAGGTAAAGGCGAACACCGTTATCCAACTCATCCTCAACCACCATCTTGCGCTTCACCTGACAAGAATGTTCAATCAAAGTCTCTGCATGTTCCAGAATGCTCTCTACAGAACCATCTAGCTCCGTCAAGAGAGCCCACAGTTCTGGATCCTCAATCAAGCCGTACTTGATAACCTCACCCATTCCCTTCAATCAACTCTCTTTTTCCCGAGTGTTTCAAGGACAAGCGGGTCAATCAGAACCCCATCTGGTTGGGCAAAAGTTCCCACCATATTTTTAGCAAAAGGAGTATTGACACCCGTCTTTCCACCGATAGAAGAATCAACCTGGGCAGTCAAACTAGTCGGAATCTGAACAAAGTGAATGCCCCGCATATAGGTAGAGGCTACAAAACCAGCCAGGTCTCCCAACGACACCACCACCAAGAGCCACGATCCCATCGCTACGAGTCAAACCTTGCTTAACTAGAAATTCATAGACCTTCTGAACAGTGGTTAAATTTTTTCGTTCTTCGCCTTCTAAAAAGTCAAAAAAACAGCTACCTGAAAAACCAGCATCTTCTAGGCTGAGTTTAACCTTCTCTGCATAGAGAAGCTACATGGTTGTCGGTTACAATAACCACTTTTTGAGGTTGCCAGAGTTCTCGCAACCATTGACCAGCCTGAGCTAGACAACCTTTTTCAATCTGAATATCATAAGGATGATGCGGAATATCGATTCTGATTTTCATAGTAGGGTCTCCTTTTCACTATTTATATTTTTCTGTTAAGGACTGCCAAATCTCGTCTGTCGGCATTTCTTTACCTGTCCACAGTTGAAAAAGCTTCAGCAGCTTGATAGAGCAACATTCCCAGACCATTGACAGCTGGATTGCCCTGACTTCTAGCCCATTTCAAAAATGGCGTCTCAAAGGGTTGGTAAATGATATCTGCGACCAAGAGAGCCTCTGGCAAATTGATACTTTCTGGAACTGGCGACGACTGGCCATCCATCCCACACTGGTAGCATTGACGAGCAGGTCCGACTCAGCAATCCTTGATTGCAGTTCAGAAAAGATCTTCTAAAAGCATACAAGTCCACTTTAAAACCTGTTTTGCTCCTGCAACTTGTCTAGATAAGGTCTTGTTTTTTTCCATAGAAAGCTGAACGCACAAAGACTGAAATCTGACTGACCCCATCCAAAATAGCTTGTACCAAGATTGATTTGGCGCACCACCTGCACCCAGAATGGTCATTTTCTTATCCGAGATTGTAAAAGAAGGCAAGCTCTTAAAGAATCCCTTGCCATCTGTATTATATCCAATTAAACGTTCCATCTATGATTGACAACTGTATTGACCGCCCCAATCAAACGAGCCTCATCACTCAACTCATCCAGATAAAGGAATCACTTGCTCCTTGTAAGGCATGGACAGGTTGATGCCCAAACATCTGGTAACGGCGAATATTGGCGACTGTTTCTGCCAAATCACCCGCTTCAATCTCCCAAGCTACATAGGCACCATTGGTAGCTGTCGCCTCAAAAGGCCCTATTGTGGATAAAGGGTGAAATAGAGTGTTTGATGGGATTGGCAACAACTGCAGCTAAACGTGTATAGCCATCAAGCTTCATCCAAAAATCTCCTGATTTTTCTTCATGTTTGATAGCGAAATCTGACCTGGGGCACTCGCTTCATCCAGACTAGCAAATGACCAACTAGAACCCGTCACATCTGAAGTGATACGTGATACCTTGCCCATTTTCCCCATGGAAATGGTCACGTACTCTTGCTCAGGGATTGAGTGTCTTTAAATCCTCGGTGTAGTTCATCAGGTCTAAAAACATCCTGCTCCGTATGAGCCATAACTGATACCTTGACCACTTTCGGAGAGAGACTGGTCAACTCAGACAAAATTTCCATCATGTTTTTCAGGTGTCTCCTGGAAATTATGGTAACTCAAAACAAGATTTGGAAAATCCAACATTTCCTCAAAAAAACGTCCTTGTAGCTGAAATACTCAAAATCTACATAATCCGGCTGATAGAGCTGAGTAACTTCCTTGATGATTTGAACATACTCTTCTGAGGAAAGTTCGATTTCTCCTCCCTCAGCGCGAGTCCGAAGGGTAAAGACAAGTTCGCGTCCTGCAAATTTCTCAAAGATAGCAGGTGCTACCTGTAAAATAGCGTCCTTTGCAAGAAAGTCCGCACGCCACTCAATGATATCGGCATCTTCATACCTAGTGGCATCCAGTTCTTGCGCTTCTTCTAAACTTCTTGGCATTACTGAAACGATTAATTTCATCTACTAACCTTCATACTAATCACCTTGAGGTAATTACTGCTTTCATCTTTTTTATTATAGGCAAAGTCTGCTGGAAGGCCATATTGGTTCAAGATCTGATACCTTCTTCCTGCAAAACCTTTATCAATTTGTTCTGTAAATTTCTGGCGGGAAACATTGGCAGCATTGGTACTGGCAATGATAATGCCTCCCGGATTTAAAATCTCTAGACTCTGGGAAATCAACTTGTGATAGTCCTTAGCTACAGAGAATGTTTGTTTTTTATTGCGGGCAAAGCTCGGCGGATCAAGCACAATCACATCATAGGTCAAGCCTTTTCGCTTGGCATACTTGAAGTACTCAAAGACATCCATGACGATAAAACGGTGATTGTCCATGCTGAGTCCATTTGCCTGAAAATGAGCTTCTGACAGCTCTCTAGACCGTTTGGCCAAGTCGACAGAAGTCGTCTCACTCGCGCCTCCCATAGCTGCAGCAACTGAAAAGGCAGCCGTATAGGAGAACATATTGAGCAAGGATTTGCCCATGGCTAGACCGTCAACCAGACTCCCACGAACCTCATGCTGGTCTAGGAAAATCCCTGTCATCAAGCCATCATTCATAAAGACTTGATAGAGCACGCCATTCTCAAGAACAGTAAAATAGTCTGGCGCTTCCTCACCATAAACATGGGCAGACTCGTAATCTAGACCTTTAAAACGAATCTTTTCATAAGCACCCAAGACCTCAGGAAAAACTTCCTTAAAAGCCTTTACGATCAGCTCACGAATCTGGTAAACAAAGGAGTTGTACCAAGAAAAAACAGCATAATCTCCATAGAGATCAACAGTCAGACCACCAAAACCATCCCCCTCTTGGTTAAAAAGGCGAAAGGCAGTGGTCAAGTCATCTTGATAATAAGGCTTTCTAGCTTCCTTGGCCTTACGAAACAGAATTTCAAAAAAGGCTTGATTGAAACGAACCTTTTTCTTGCTGATGAACCAACCGATTCCCTTATTCTGCTGAGAAAGATAGGCGCTCCCTAAAAACTTCCCGTCTTGACTAAGAACTTCTACTGCCTGATCCGTCAGATCAATATCTGTTAAATCACTTGCTTCCAAAAGAACTAGACCCTTAGCTAGCTTTTTTTCAACACGTCTGCTGACCCTAATTCTATTCATAGCTACTATTATAGCAAATTTTGTGACAATTCTCAAAAAAGAAACCGTTTAACCATTTGTACTTTAGTTTACTGAGTGTCATTTTTGTTAAAATAAGTTTATTCCATTTACTTTTTCACCAAAACATCCTCTCCCTTGTGATGGAAAGAGAGATTTCTAATCGCTAAAAATAGACAATTTCAGAAATGAGTATAGAATCTTGCGCAAACGTTTGCCTAGTTCTAAACTTTATGGTAGAATAAAACACAACATTGATAAGCAAGAGGAAAAACAATGCAAAATCAGACACTTATGCAATACTTTGAGTGGTATCTGCCTCACGACGGCCAACACTGGACGCGACTGGCAAATGATGCAGAGCACCTAGCAAATCTTGGTATCAGCCATGTCTGGATGCCACCTGCCTTCAAGGCAACCAACTGAAAAAGATGTCGGCTATGGCGTTTATGATCTTTTTGACCTAGGTGAATTTCACCAAAAAGGGACTGTCCGCACCAAGTATGGGTTTAAAGAAGACTATCTTCAAAGCCATTCAAGCCCTAAAGGCAGCAGGAATTCAACCTATGGCCGATGTGGTGCTCAATCACAAGGCTGCTGCCGATCATATGGAAGCCTTTCAGGTTATTGAAGTGGACCCTGAGGATCGTACCGTTCAACTAAGCGAGCCCTTTACTATCAATGGCTGGACTCACTTTACTTTCGATGGTCGCCAAGATACCTACAATGACTTCCACTGGCACTGGTACCACTTCACAGGGTACAGACTACGATGCCAAACGCCGTAAATCTGGCATTTACCTGATTCAAGGGGACAATAAAGGTTGGGCAAACGAAGAATTGGTCGATAATGAAAACGGAAACTACGACTACCTCATGTATGCCGACCTAGACTTTAAGCACCCTGAAGTCATCCAAAACATCTATGACTGGGCTGACTGGTTCATGGAAACGACTGGTGTGGCGGGTTTCCGCTTGGATGCCGTTAAACACATCGACTCCTTCTTTATGGGCAATTTCATCCGTGATATGAAGGAAAAATACGGTCAAGATTTCTATGTTTTTGGGGAATTTTGGAATCCAGATAAGGAAGCCAATCTAGACTATCTCGAGAAAACAGAGGAACGTTTTGACCTTGTCGATGTTCGTCTCCACCAAAACCTCTTTGAAGCTAGTCAGGCTGGAGCAAGCTACGACCTTCGTAGTATTTTTACCGATAGCTTGGTTGAACTCAAGCCTGACAAGGCTGTAACCTTTGTCGACAACCACGATACCCAACGAGGTCAAGCCCTTGAGTCTACTGTTGAAGAATGGTTCAAAGCCAGCAGCCTATGCCCTTATTCTATTACGCCAAGATGGGTCTTCCATGTGTCTTTTACGGAGACTATTACGGCATTTCAGGGCAGTATGCTCAACAAGATTTCAGAGAAGTTCTTGACCGTCTCCTAGCCATCCGGAAAAACTTGGCCTATGGAGAGCAAACAGACTACTTTGATGATGCCAACTGTATTGGATGGGTACGTTCAGGTGCTGAAAATCAATCTCCAATCGCTGTCTTGATTTCAAATGACCAAGAAAACAGCAAGTCTATGTTTGTCGGCTCAAGAATGGGCTGACCAAACCTTTGTTGATCTCCTTGAAAATCATCCAGCACAAGTTACAATCAATGCTGACGGTTATGGAGAATTTCCAGTAGCAGCGGGTTCAGTCAGTGTCTGGGCAGCAAAATAAACCTATCAGTTACAAGTCAAATCCAACCGGATTTGGCTTTTTTTCAATCACAAAAAGACCTACCCAAATGGATAGATCTTTAATGTCTTATAATTTACCTGCTACTGCATCCAAGAGTTCTTGGATTTTCGCTTGTTGCTTCCTCCTGCCATGGCCATGTCTGGTTTACCACCACCACGTCCATCGACGATTGGAGCCAATTCTTTGACAAGGTTTCCTGCATGGATGTCTTTTGTCTTGCTTGCTACAAGGACATTGACTCTTGTCACCGATAGCGGCAACTAGGACAAGCACATCAGAGTAGTCTTTTTGTTTCCAGTTATCCGCAAAGGTACGAAGGGCACCTGCATCTGATACAGAAACTTGGCTTGCAATGTAACGGTGGCCGTTTGACTTCCTTAACATCCTTGAAGACATCACCTGCAGCTGCGGCTGCGGCTTTTTCTTTCAACTCTGCATTTTCTTTTTGCAATTGACGGAGTTGTTCTTGAAGACCTTCAACCTTGTGAGGTACTTCCTTGAGTTGAGGTGCTTTCAAAGTTGCTGCGACGGCTTTCAGAGCATCTTCTTGTTCGCGGTAGGCTTCAAAGGCTTCCTTACCAGTCACTGCCAAGATACGGCGAGTTCCTGATCCGATCCCTTCTTCTTTGACAATCTTGAAGAGGCCAATCTCAGAAGTGTTGCCAACGTGGGTACCACCACAAAGCTCGATAGAGTAGTCACCGATGGTCACAACACGAACTTCTTTACCGTATTTCTCACCAAAGAGGGCCATAGCTCCCATTTCTTTAGCCGTGTCAATATCTGTCTCAACAGTTTCTACTGCAATTGCTTCCCAGATTTTCTCATTGACTTGTTGTTCAATGGCGCGCAATTCTTCAGGAGTTACTGCTTGGAAGTGAGTGAAGTCAAAGCGAAGGAATTCGACTTCGTTCAGAGATCCTGCTTGTGTCGCATGGTTTCCAAGGATATTGTGAAGGGCCGCATGGAGCAAGTGAGTTGCTGTGTGGTTCTTCATGACACGGTGACGACGATTAGTGTCGATGGCCAATGTGTACTCTTGATTTAAAGCAAGCGGAGCATGAACTTCAACAGTGTGAAGAGCTTGTCCGTTTGGTGCTTTTTGAACATCTGTTACAGTAGCAACAAGATTTCCTGCAGCATCCAAGATTTGACCGTGGTCAGCTACTTGTCCACCCATTTCAGCGTAGAATGGAGTCTCTGCAAAGATCAGAGAGGCAGTTCCTTCTGAAACAGCTTCTACTTCAGCATTGTCTGCTACGATAGCCACCAACTTAGAAGGCAATTGACTAGCATTGTAGTTGAAGACACTTTCTACAGTGATGTTTTGAAGGGTTTCGTTTTGCATTCCCATTGAGCCACCTTTGACAGCTGACGCACGCGCACGTTCTTGCTGCTCTTTCATGGCTGCTTCAAAACCTTCACGGTCTACAGTCATACCAGCTTCTTCAGCGATTTCTTCTGTCAATTCAACTGGGAATCCGTATGTATCGTAGAGTTTGAAGACATCTTGCCCAGCGATAACGTTTTGACCTTTTCGCTTTCAAAGTCAGCTACGATGCCTTTCGGGCAAAGTGTTGACCTGAGTGAAGAGTACGAGCAAATGACTCTTCCTCGCTCTTCACGATTTTCTCGATAAAGTCACGTTTTTCAAGCACTTCTGGGTAGTAGCTTTCCATGATTTTTCCAACAGTTGGAACGAGTTTGTAAAGGAAAGGCTCGTTGATGCCCAATTTTTGACCGTGCATAGAAGCACGACGGAGCAGACGACGAAGAACATAACCACGACCTTCATTTCCTGGAAGAGCACCATCACCGATGGCAAATGAAAGGGAACGGATGTGGTCAGCGATGACCTTAAAGCTCATGTTGTCGCCATCTTGGTCATAAACCTTACCAGACAATTTCTCAACTTCACGAATGATTGGCATGAAGAGGTCCGTTTCAAAGTTTGTCTTAGCCCCTTGGATAACTGCCACCAAACGCTCCAAACCAGCGCCCGTATCAATGTTCTTGTGTGGCAATTCCTTGTACTCACTACGAGGAACAGCAGGGTCTGCGTTAAATTGTGACAAAACGATGTTCCAGATTTCGATGTAACGGTCGTTTTCGATATCTTCTGCAAGCAGACGAACACCGATATTTTCTGGATCAAAGGCTTCTCCACGGTCAAAGAAGATCTCTGTATCAGGTCCAGAAGGTCCAGCACCGATTTCCCAGAAATTGTCTTCGATTGGGATCAAGTGGCTTGGATCCACTCCTACTGCAATCCAGCGGTTGTAAGAATCTTTATCGTCTGGATAGTAGGTCATGTAGAGTTTTTTTCAGCTGGGAAAATCAAACCATTCTGGGCTTGTCAAAGAGCTCATAAGCCCAAGTGATGGCTTCATCACGGAAGTAATCACCGATAGAGAAGTTCCCTAACATTTCAAACATGGTATGGTGACGCGCAGTTTTTCCGACATTTTCGATGTCGTTAGTACGGATAGCTTTTTGCGCATTGGTGATACGTGGATTTTCAGGGATGATAGTTCCGTCAAAGTATTTCTTAAGGGTGGCTACCCCAGAGTTGATCCACAAAAGAGTTGGGTCGTTTACAGGAACCAAGCTAACTGATGGTTCTACAGAGTGGCCTTTGCTTGCCCAGAAATCTAGCCACATTTGGCGAACTTGAGCACTAGATAGTTGTTTCATAATATCTCCTTATTTACTTGTTTAATTTGATTGGCTTTCCAGCATCTCCACATAGTCAATCGCGACACAAAGGGAAATGACCAGATCTGCATAAGAGTCTTCATAGACGGTTACGGTGTAGGTTGAGGTCAAATGGAAAATCTCTTTCCGAATCTCGGCGACAAGCTGATCACGATCATCCAGCAATTTGAAATTTAAATCCCAGATATTGCCCTCAATGCGAAGTCCCAGATTATCAAACTCATACTTATCCCGCCAGAAGGTCAACTTCTTACGAATGACGAAATTTGAACCGTTTCGTAGCTGAATAGTAAAGCGAGGAAGTAAGGTGAAAAATTCTTTACTAATCTCACTGACTTGCTCACCATAGGCGTCATAGATGGTAAAGGTCTTAGGAATTTGGAAGAAAGATCCCTCCACCTGATAGTTCACTACTCCTCTATCATCCTTGATATCAAAGCGTTCGCCCCCAAGACGAAACTTTTGTTTCACGAGAAATGTCTTCATAAACACCTCCAAAAATCAAAAGACAAGCTCATATCACGAAGGGCGAAAAACCGCGGTACCACCTTCATTCAATGAACTTGTCATTCTCTTATTCTTATGCAATTGTCTGATTGAGTAGCATGACTTCCTAGCTTAGATGGCTCGCAGCACCGCCATTTCTCTGGACTAAGACGAGTGAAAATCAATTCTCAACTTTCTTATTATATCGTTTTTTGAGCTCTGCGTCAACTGGAAAAGCTGACAAGAAAGCATATCTCCTACTTCCGATACATTTTAAACTGTAGGAAGAGGTCGCTATATTTTCCTGTCCATTTATGGTCAAATTTCTCATAAACTTCTAGGTGTTTCATGGTATCAGCGTCTGGATAGAAGGATTTGTCCTCACTGAGTCTCCTCTGGGAGCATTTCCTTTAGCTGGTAGGTTTTGGTGTTGAGTAACCCTACATACTCCGCATTTTTCAGAGCATTTTCGGGTTTCAACATAAAGTTGATAAAAGGCATAGGCGGCATCTTGGTTTTTCACGGTTTTTGGAATGACCATGTTGTCAAACCAGAGATTGCTGGCCTCAGTCGGAACGACATACTTGAGGTTAGGATTTTTCTCCAACATCTGGCTGGCTTCCCAGAGAAAGTCACACCGATAGCAGCGTTGTTCTGAATCATGTAACCCTTCATCTCGTCCGCCACAATGGCCTTGATATTTGGAGTCAGTTTGTAGAGCTTATCCACCGTCTCTTCCAACTGCTGAGGATCCTTTGAGTTGAGACTGTAACCGAGCGAGTTAAGCCTCGAGTCCCAGCACCTCACGCGCCCCCATCAAAAGAGCATGATGGAATCCTTTGTATTCTGGTTTCCAGAGGTCATCCCAATGCTCAGGCGCCTCATCTATCATGGTTTCATTGTAAACAATTCCCAAGGTTCCCCAGAAGTACGGGATGGAGAATTTATTGCCCGGGTCAAAAGACTGGTTGAGGAACTCAGGTCCGATATTTTCGATTCCTTCAATTTTTGAATAATCAAGAGGAACCAAGAGGTCTTCGTCCTTCATCTTGTTGATCATGTATTCACTTGGGATGGCAATATCATAGGTTGTTCCACCCTGCTTGATCTTGGTATACATGGCTTCGTTGGAATCAAAGGTCTCGTACTGTACTTGGATTCCAGTTTCTTCTGTGAATTTCTCCAAGAGTTCGGGATCGATATAGTCCCCCCAGTTGTAGATAACCAGTTGACTATCTCGACTGTTGATTTTACTATCTAGATGCGTCGCAATCCCCCACAAGACAAGGATAATTGCTGCAATTCCTGCTAAAAATGAATAGAGTTTTTTCATGCTTGCTCCTCCTTCTCACGTGAGATAAAGTAATAGCCAACAACTAGGATAATACTAAAGAGAAAGACAAGGGCAGACAGGGCATTGATTTCTAGCGAAATTCCCTTACGAGCACGAGAGTAAATCTCGACTGACAGGGTTGAAAAGCCATTTCCCGTTACAAAGAAGGTCACGGCAAAGTCATCCAGCGAATAGGTAAAGGCCATGAAATAACCTGCAATGATAGACGGAGTCAGGTACGAAGCATGATTTCCTTAAACATCTGAAACTGGCTGGCTCCCCAAGTCATAGGCCGCATGAATCATGTCATCATTCATCTCCTTGAGGCGAGGCAAGACCATCAAGACCACGATAGGGATGGAAAAAGGCCACGTGACTAGATAGAACCGTCAAAAAGCCAAGTGAAAACTTAAGCTGGGTAAAGAGAATCAAGCAGTTGGCACCAATCATAACGTCAGGCGCAACCATGAGGATATTATTGAGTGATAGAAAAGGCTTCTTGGTATTTCTTACGAGACTGATAGATATAGATAGCACCGAAAAGTCCCGATAATGGTCGCAATCAAGGCTGATAAAAAGGCCAAGAAAAAGGTTTGGGTGAGGATCAACATGAGACGACCATCACCAAACATGGTTTTAAAATGGCTCAAGCTAAAACCTGTAAAGCTGTTCATATCATCGCCAGCATTAAATGCATAGCCAATCAAGTAAAAAAATTGGCAAATAAAGGATGATAAAGACAAAGGCTAGGTAGAGATTGGCAAATTTTTTCATCGTTCTCTCCTTTCCTTGGTCACCCACATGGTGATGAACATGGTCAGGATGAGGATCACACCGATGGTAGAACCCATACCGTAGTTGTCATTGGTCAGGAAGTTCTGCTCAATAGCCGTTCCCAGCGTGATAACGCGGTTCCCACCGATCAAACGTGTCAGCATGAAGAGACTCAAACTGGGGATAAAGACAGACTGAACCCCACTTCTCACACCGTTCATAGATAGAGGGAAGATGACATGGCGGAAGGTCTCCCACTTGGTCGCACCGAGGTCATAGCTGGCATTGATAAGATTGTTATCCATATCATCCAAGACATTGAAAATCGGCAAAATCATAAAGGGAAGCTCGATGTAGCTTGCGACAAAGATAAAGGAGAAATCCGTAAAGAGCAACTGCTGCGAACCGATTCCGATGAATTCCAAAAATTGATTAATAGAGCCATTCTGACCAAAAATCCCGATAAAGGCATAAGCCTTGAGGAGCAGGTTAATCCATGTCGGCAGGATAATCAGCATGAGCCAAAGTTGACGGTGCTTGAGACGGGTCAAAAAGAGGGCTGTTGGATAACTGATGAGTAGAGTTACCATGGTCACAATCCCTGCATAAAGCACAGAGTTGAAGCTCATCTTAAGATAGGTCAAGTTTTGTGACGCAAAGTAGGATTTATAGTTTTCTAAACTAAACTGGCCTTCAATGTTGAAAAAGGATTGTCCAAAAATCAAAACCAAGGGTGCGAGAACAAAGAGGGCAATCCAGAGCATATAGGGCACTACAAAGAGTTTAGAGGTTGTTTTCTTCATCTCTTTCCTCCTCGATCGCGTTAATCAGACCTGCTTCTTGCTCTTCGATTTCTACGTATTCTTCAATACGAGCATCGAATTCTTCTTCGGTTTCGTTGAGACGCATGATGTGGATATCTTCTGGTTCAAAGTCCAGACCGATCTCCTCACCAACGATGGCCTTACGGGTCGAGTGGATCATCCATTCATTTCCGAGTTCGTCATAGGCAATAATCTCGTAGTGAACCCCACGGAAAAGCTGGGTATCAACCTTAACTTGGAGCTTGCCTTCTTCAGGAAGGGTAATTCGCAAGTCCTCTGGACGAATGACGACTTCAACAGGCTCATTTTGGCTTCATCCCCCGTCGACTGCTTCAAATCGTTTGCCGTTAAACTCAACCAAGTAGTCTTCAATCATGGTTCCTGGCAAGATGTTGGACTCACCGATAAAAGGTAGCAACAAAGTGGTTAATGGGCTCATCATAGATGTCCACTGGTGTACCCAGACTGAACAATCTCACCATCATTCATGACGAAAATCCAGTCACTCATGGCCAGGGCTTCTTCTTGATCATGGGTAACAAAAGACAAAGGTAATGCCCCAATCGTTGTTGCAATTCACGCAGTTCGTACTGCATGTCTGTTCGCAATTTCAAGTCCAGCGCTGACAAGGGCTCATCCAACAAGACCACACGGGGTTGGTTGATGATGGCACGGGCAATGGCTACACGCTGACGTTGTCCTCCAGAAAGTTTACGGATGGAACGTTTTTCATAACCTTCCAACTGAACCATCTTGAGAACTTCCGCTACGCGTTGTTCGATTTCTTTTCTTGTCAATCTTACGCAAGCGGAGTGGAAAGGCAACATTTTCAAACACATTCATATGTGGAAACAAGGCATAGGATTGGAAGACCGTATGAACATCTCGTTTGTTGGTTGGGATATCGTTGATCCGCACCCCATCCAGTAAAATATCCCCTGTCGTCGCATCCAGTAAACCTGCAATGATGTTCAGGATGGTTGATTTTCCAGAACCAGATGCGCCTAGTAGGGTATAGAACTTCCCTTCTTCCAACTCAAAGTTAATGTCTTTGAGAACCTTGGTGTTGCTGTCTTCAAAAACTTTAGAGACGTTTTTGAATTCGATAATTGGTTTTTTCAATTGGCATAAATTCCTTCTTTTTCATAAATTAACAGATCAGGGCTCTGTCAAGCCGCTACTACCTCTTGCAGGGAGTAAAACCACCTGCATACATCTTCGCTACCGATAGGCTTTCACCCCCTTTCCATTGACATAGCAGCAGCTATTCTGGTGAAACCTTACTCCTTCTCACCCAAGATTCGAACTTCTCTCTCAAGGGTGACGCCTGAATGTTCCTTGACTTTTTCAATAACAGATTGGATCAAGTCCTCGTAGTCTTTCGCAGTTCCGTCAGCAACATTAATCATAAAACCAGCATGCTTTTCAGACACTTCAACTCCACCGATACGATAGCCTTTCAAACCAGCTTCTGAAATCAACTGACCTGCAAAATGCCCGACTGGACGCTTAAAGACTGAACCACAAGATGGGTATTCTAGAGGTTGTTTGAGTTCACGAAGGTGGGTCAAGCGATCCATTTCCTGCTTGATAACCTGATGATTTCCTGGAGCTAGGGCAAATTTAGCTGACAAGACAATGGCCCCAGAATCCTGAATAGCTGAATGGCGGTAACCAAAAGCCAAGTCCTTGGCTGACAAGGTCTCGATTTCCCCTTCCTTGGTCAGAATCTTGACAAGACTGCAAAATGTGAGCAATCTCTCCTCCGTAGGCACCCGCATTCATAAAGACAGCTCCTCCGATGCTTCCAGGAATGCCGCAAGCAAACTCAAAACCAGTCAAACTATGACGAAGGGCAATGCGTGTTGTCTCAATCAAGTTGGCCCCAGCTTCAGCTTCAATAGTGTAACCATCAACTGAAACGTTATTGAGCTTATCACACAAGATGACAAAACCACGGATTCCACCTTCACGAACGATGATATTGCTGGCATTTCCTAGCACCATCCAAGGAATATTCTCTTGGTTGGCAAATTGGACGACACGCGCCATCTCATAGCGATTGCGTGGTAAAACTAGGTAATCCGCTCGACCTCCAACCTTGGTATAGGTATAGGTCTTCAAGGGTTCCTTGAAACGAATATCAATTCCTTCTAATTGTTCTTGTATTTTTAGTTACTAATGTCATATCTCTCATCCTTTTTGTAAAGTCATTTCATTATACCATTTTTAAAGGCTTTTGACGAACCGAAAAATGGAAGCATCAAAGCATCGCATAAAAAAAGAGGTAAACCTCTTTTTATGATAATTTTTTCCAAAATGTAGATTTTGTTAGCCAGACAAAGGCCAGTACTTCTACAAGAAGAATGCCCTCCACTACAAGTGGATTTGCAATCCATCCCACTTGAGATAAAGCTGGAGCTAAGTCGAACAAGGCATGTAATCCATAGGCAGCAACGAGATAAATCCATTTCTTTTGACGGACACTTTGATAGACCCAAAAAGAGACTAATTTGCAGAACCAGAGCAAGTACACGCTCAACTCCTAGTAAATAAACCTGCCATACAGAAAGAGACTGAACCGTTTCGAGTGTAGTCTTTGGAAGGAGATTGGCCACATCAGTATTTGAAGACTGGATGAGTGAAAAGAGAATCAAAAGGCTGATCAAACTTCCCATCCCGAGATAGAGCAACTCCAAGCCCCCATGTCCCAAACCATAAGCCAAAGCATCTTTCTCTTCTAGACTTCTCTTTTTCTCCAACCATTTAAAAAAAGACAAGTCGGGCAGTTTCCTCAAAGAGGGCTGCCATGGCAATCGCGTAAAGAACATATAGGAAGGGTTGCTCATTCATGAGCGAAATCGTTCCATCTTTTTGCGGTTGAAGAACTAGAAAGTGGACCATCTTCTCTAACACTTGAGAAGAAACGAAAAATGCGATTGCCCCCAAGCCCATCACTGCAAGAGAAATCTTAAAGCGTTTTTTGGCGTACCAAGTCCCAACTACTAGGACTAGAAGCAAAATAATCATAGTAAGGATAATATGTAGTGTCATCTTTTTCTCCTATTCTGACTTGTCAATGTCTTTCTTCATCTCATCAACGTTAAATTTCGCAAACAAATACTGGCGATCTTGGACTGGAAAACGTTGATCCAACTGATCGACTGCTCCAACCTCGATCATTCCTTCTTTGATAACAAAGTCCATCACATGCCCACCAAAGGTCAAATCATCTGAGATAAAGTGCAAATGGTAGCCTGCCACGCTCACCCCATGGAAAATCTCCGGTGTCCAAAATCCAACAATGGTTCCCGATACATTTTCACGACTATATTCAGGCTGATGGGTAGCAACCTCAGCAAACTTGGTGTCAGGTGTGGATTTGGGAATCATCCGTACATGCATGTGGGCGAATTCCCCATGAATCTTGATGGATCGAAAGAGATTTTCCCCATCATAGTAGGACTCAATCCGCTTTTCTAATTCCTTATCCGTCATCTCAAAGCGCTGGCGGAAAATCACTTCTGCCTGATGAGGGACCACTGCTGCATAAGGGATAAGGGCATCAGGTGCAACTTCTACAATTTCAGGTTGCTCCCCTGAACCTTTAGCTTGATAAGCCTTGCCATCAAGGACAATCAACTCCCCATCAATCGAATCAAGGGTTCCCAAACCAAGGTCGCCATGTTCCAACAATTCTCCCACTGTCATAGTTCCACCATAGAGACCAGCCATTAGGGCACCTAGAGTATTGTATTGAAATAATTTTACTGGTTCCTGCACTTTTCTATCCATTCTCTTTCTTATCTTCTTTTCAATGAATCATCATACTTTCTAAGTATACCACATTTGCTCTTAGATGTGAAAGGGAGAAATACTTTTCCCATTGCCAAGTAGGCAAAAAAAGGTACAATGTAACAAAAATCAAGGGAGGTCTGGAATGAAGAAAGCAAAGCAAGTACCAAGCAGTCGTTTCCTATCTAAAAAAAGGGTATCGAATCAGGAAAAATTTCCCAACTGGTAGCAGACTTCCTCCATCCGTCAACTGAGTCTAGACTTTCCATTGTAGCAAGGACACTATCCAACGAGCCCTACTGGAATTACGCCATGAACAATACCTCTATGCCAAACCCCAAAGTGGCTACTATGTTCTGGAACAGGGGACAGCATCAAGACTTGGAAATCGAAGTCACTGACGAACATGCCAGTGCCTATGATGACTTTCGACTCTGCGTCAATGAAACACTGATTGGCCGAGAAAACTACCTCTTCAACTACTATGATAAACCAAGAAGGCCTTGAGGAACTAAGGCAATCAGTCCATCAACTTCTTTTTCGACCAAGCCCTCTACTGCAAACCCGACCAACTGGTTCTGACTTCTGGGCACTCAGCAAGCTCTCTTTATCCTTTCTCAGATTGATTTTTCCGAGCAAGGGAGAGGAGATTTTTAGTTGAACAGCCGACTTACCACCGAATGAACCGCCTCTTGGTCGCTCAGGGATTAGCCTACCAGACCATTGAACGCCGAATCGATGGGATTGACCTTGACGAACTAGAAGAACATTTCAAATCTGGGAAAAAAATCAAGTTTTTCTATACCATTCCTCGCTTCCACTATCCCTCTTGGCCATTCCTATTCTGATCAGGAAAAAGAGGGCTATTCTGAATCTAGCAAACCAGTATGGTGTTTACATCGTAGAGGATGACTATTTAGGGGACCTAGATCCTAGAAAGGGACAAACCTTCCACTATCTGGATACTGAGGATCGGGTCATTTATATCAAAGTCCTTCTCAACCAGCCTCTTTCCAGCCCTTCGTATCACCGCTCTCATTCTCCCAAATGCCCTAAAAAGAGGCCTTTGTTTCCTACAAAAAAATATCCTGGACTATGACAGCAATCTCATCATGCAAAAAGGCTCTTTCTCTTTACATCGATAGTCAGTTATTTGAAAAAAATCGACTGGCTCAGACTGACCCTTCAAGAGAACTATCAGGCTCAGATAAAGAAAGTGCTTGAAGAAAAACACCTGTCCCTTGCCCCACTATCCTCTACATGATGGTCTTTCTGCTTGATTTGAGAAACTATCCTAAAGATTGCCAGTTTGAAACACAGCTCACTCAAACTAGACTTTTTTTGAGAAAGCTTATTTGGACGCCTGTCCCTTATCAGTTCGCCAAAGTCACTCTTGAAAAATCTAGAAGAGCTATTAGAATACATAAAAAGCAGAATTGGATTAAAGTCCAACTCTGCTTTTTTTCTTATTGTTCAACTTCTGTTAGTTTCGCTGCCTTTTTCAAGATAAGTTTTGATAGGTTCCGTCATCTTTTCAGTTTTTTTGGATAACCTTATCGACTACTGCTTTCAAGTCTGACTGATCCTTCTTGATAGCAACGGCATTGGCTTCGCCATCTTTCATTGTCAAGTTGACAGATGCAACGACAAGGTCTGAGTTTTTACCTGCGTAGCTAAGAGCAACTGGTTCATCCATATGAACAGCATCCACTTTTCCAGCCTGCAACTCATTGACTGCTTCCCCCATATTGGTCAAGGATGTCAACTGGGCATTTGGCAATTGTTCCTTGACCATGGTTTCTGGCACAGTTCCCTTTTGAGCAGCGATATTGACACTTGCTAGATTTGAGAGATCCTTGTATTTGTCTAAATCGGCTTTTCTAACCAAGAAACTCATCTTGTTTTCATAGTAAGGAATTGAAAAGTCAAAGACTTCCTTTCTCTCATCTGTGGCACTAATTCCTGCAATAGCCAAGTCAGCCTTTCCAGTTTGAAGGCTGGTCAAGACATTGTCAAAACTCATGCTAGAGATTTCAAGTTTAACTCCAAGTTCATCCGCAATCGCTTGAGCCATATCAATATCTGCACCAACCACTTGGTTTTTACCATCTACCAAGGATTGGAATTCAAATGGTGCATAGTCTGGGCTGGTCGCAACGACTAGCTTGCCTTTTTGTTTGATAGTGTCCACAGCAGACTGAGAACTATCCGTACTTGATTGGCAAGCTACTAAAACCATGCTGGTAAGCATGCTACATACAACTAACATCCATTTTTTAAATTTCATAAATAAACGACCTTTCTGTTATTTCTGAATAATTATAACCCATTTGAAAAATACTTGTCAACATTTTCAGAATTTTCATTTCAAAAAAATTTCCTTTTTTTATTCAAAAAAATAAAGACTAATCTGAGTTGATTAGCCTTTTTTTAGTGAATATTTAATCCATTTCTTAGAGTTCGACGATTTTACCTGTTTCAAAGTAAACAACCCATTCACAGATATTTTTTGCGTAGTCTCCGATACGTTCCAAAAAAGAAATAACCTGGAAGTAATCACGGCCTGTAACAATAGCTTCAGGATTTTTCCTAATTTCTTCTGTAGCCAAATCACGGATGCTATCAAAATAATGGTTGATTTTTCATCCATAGCTGCTACTTCGTAGGCTTGATCCACAGAACCGTTAAGATAGAGATCTAGAGCTGCTTCGACGAAGTTTTTCACGTCGCGTCCCATCTTTTTGATTTCTTCTTCAACAGCAGGGATACGTTGCTCCCCCTTCATACGAATGGTCGCCTCAGCGATAGACACTGCATGATCTCCCATGCGTTCCAAGTCTGATACGGCCTTGAGAACGGTCAAGACGGTACGAAGGTCTTGCGAAACAGGTTGTTGAAGGGCAATCATTTCAAATGATTTCTTTTCCAACTTCACTTCATATTCATTTACTTCTGCATCGTCTTCGATGACTTCTTTTTGCCAAATCACGGTCATGCGTGACAAAGGCACGTACTGTACGATTGATCTGCGAGAGCACTTCTTGTCCCATAGCGTAGAACTGGTTGTGCAATTTCTCCAAATCTTCTTCAAATTGAGATCGTAACATCTTTCAACTCCTTATCCAAATTTTTCCTGTAATATAATCTTCTGTTTCCTTGTTTTGAGGGGTAAAGGAACATCTTCTTCGTATCATTAAACTCGATTAAATCCCCATCTAGGAAAAAAATCCTGTTTTATCAGAGATACGAGAGGCCTGTTGCATCGAACGCGTTACCAAGAGCATGGTGTATTTATCCTTCAGACCATACAAGGTTTCCTCAATCTTACCTGCAGAAATAGGATCCAAAGCTGAAGTTGGCTCATCTAAGAGGATAATTTTTCGGACTGGTTGCTAAGACACGAGCAACACAAACACGTTGTTGTTGACCCCACCTGAGAGACCAATGGCCGAATCATGCAAACGATCCTTTGACTTCATCCCAGATAGACGCACGTTGCAATGCCTTTTCTACTGCTTCATCAAGGACTTGTTTATCCTTGACTCCATTGATACGTAGCCCATAGACAACATTTTCGTAGATAGACATAGGGAAGGGATTGGGCTGTTGAAAGACCATACCGATTTCCTTACGCAATTCAACCGTATCGGTACGGGGGCTGTAGATATTGTGACCATTATAGACTACTGAGCCAGTTGTTGTCACCTCAGGATTTAGATCGCCCATGCGGTTGATGGCTTTGAGTAGGGTGGACTTTCCTGATCCAGAAGGACCAATCAAGGCCGTTATTTCCTTAGGTTGGAAAGAAAGGGAAACACTATTCAAAGCCTTCTTTTTGTTGTAATAAACGGACAGGTCTTTAACCTGCAAAATCGGTTCTGTCATGCTGTTTCCTTTCTAACCAAAGTGTCCTGTTACATAGTCATTGGTCGACTGTAACTTAGCATTTTGGAAAATATTGGATGTCTTATCATACTCGATCAAATCGCCCAAGTAGAAAAATCCTGTGTAGTCACTTGCACGCGCAGCCTGCTGCATACTGTGGGTAACGATAATGATGGTAAAAGTCCTTCTTCAACTCCAGCATGGTTTCTTCCAGCTGGGCTGTCGCAATCGGATCCAAGGCTGATGCTGGCTCATCCATCAAGAGGATATCTGGTTTAACAGAGATGGCGCGAGCGATACAGAGACGTTGTTGCTGACCACCAGAAAGCATCAAGGCTGATTTGTGGAGGTCATCTTTTACCTGATCCCAGAGGGCAGCCTGTCGTAGAGAGGTTTCTACAATTTCATCAAGGACTTTCTTGTCCTTAACTCCTGCACGTTCATGGGCAAAAAGTGATGTTGCGGTAGATAGACTTGGCAAATGGATTTGGACGTTGGAAAGACCATTCCGATATGCTTGCGCATCTCATAGACATTGATTTCTGGACGGTTGACGTCAATTCCCTCGGTAGAGGATTTGACCTGTGACCTTGGCAATATCAATGGTATCATTCATCCGATTGAGACTGCGAAGATAAGTAGATTTCCCTGATCCAGAAGGACCAATCAAGGCTGTAATTTTATTTTTTTCAAATTGCATATCGATGCCCTTGATGGATTCATTTTTACCATAGTAAACATGTAAATCCTTGGTAGAGAGGGCCACTTTTTTTCTTCAGGGAAGGTGATGATATGCTTTTCATCCCAGTTATATTTTGACATGGCTTCTCCTTTAGGCAGCGGTTAATTTCTTGTGTAGATAGCTTCCGAGTTTGCGTGCTCCAAAGTTAAAAATCAAGATAAAGATGAGGAGCACGGCGGCAGAACCAGCAGATACAATGGTAGCATCAGGAATGGTTCCCTCGCTATTGACTTTCCAGATGTGGACAGCCAAGGTTTCTGCTTGACGGAAGATCGAGATAGGGACTAGTAACACTGAGGATATTCCAGTTAGACCAGTCAAGGGCTGGAGCAGATTGTCCTGCCGTATAGATAAGAGCGGCGGCCTCACCAAAGATACGGCCAGATGCCAAGACAACACCCGTTACGATACCTGGTAGGGCTTCCGGAATGACGACATGAACACATTGTCTCCCAACGAGAAATTCCCAAGAGCCAGACCAGCCTCACGTTGCGTATGGTGAACGTGTTTTCAAACTATCTTCGACATTTCGAGTCATCTGAGGGCAGGTTAAAGACCGTCAAGGCCAAGGCACCTGAAATGATGGAAAATCCATACTCAAACTGGACTACAAAGATTAAGTAACCAAAGAGACCCTACAACGACTGACGGTAGAGAAGACAAAATCTCAATACAGGTACGAATAAAATTGGTCACAGGTCCTTTTTTTGCATATTCAGCTAGGAAAAATCCCAGCCCCCATAGATAATGGTACAGAGATAATCAAGGGTAATGACCAGAAGGAAGAAGGAATTATAGAGCTGAATCCCGATACCTCCCACCAGCTTGATAGGAGGAAGATTTCCCAGTCAAGAAAGGACCAAGAGATGTGCGGTAACCCTCTCACCAAGATATATAGAATCAAAGGATGCCAGGATGGTCACGATGATACCCGCGATGGTATAGAGGACAGCTGTTGCAAGTTTATCTAATTTCTTAGCGTGCATAGTTTTTCTTTCCTCTTTCTTTCGTAATCAACTTTAATCACACTGTTAAAGGCCAAACTCATCAAGAGCAAGACTAGAGCCAGTGACCAGAGAACGTTATTATCAACCGTTCCCATGACGGTATTTCCGATACCCATAGTCAGTACAGATGTCAACGTCGCAGCTGGTGTTGTTAGCGAGGTTGGGATAACTGCTGAGTTTCCGACAACCATCTGAATAGCAAGGGCTTCACCGAAGGCACGCGCCATCCCAAAGACCACTGCAGTGAAAATACCTGAACGTGCTGCTTTCAAGGTCACACGCCAGATGGTTTGCCAACGAGTGGCTCCCATAGCTAAACTAGCTTCACGGTAATGACGAGGAACAGCACGCAAGCTGTCTGTTGTCATAAAGGTTACAGTTGGTAGGATCATGACAAAAAGAACGAAAATCCCTGACAAGATCCCAAAACCAGTTCCACCAAAGACGCTACGAACAAAAGGCACCACAACTTGCAAACCGATAAATCCATAGACGACTGAAGGAATACCGACGAGGAGTTCAATGGCCGGTTGCAAAATCTTTGCACCCTTTGGTGATACTTCTGTCATAAAGACTGCAGCACCAATAGCGAAAGGGTGTTGCGATGAGGGCAGATAAAATCGTCACAATAAAGGAACCCAAAATCATCGGAAGGGCACCAAATTGTTTCCCTGAAGGATTCCAAGTTTGTCCAAAGAGGAAATCAAAGATGTTCACTCCATTGACAAAGAAGGTCGATAAGCCTTTTTGGGCTACAAAAATCAAAATCATTGCCACAATGATAACAATCAAAGAAAGGCAAGTGAAGGTCAATCCTTTACCAAACTTCTCAAGCCGAGAGTTCTTTGAAGGAGAGAGTAATTTTTTAGATAATTCTTCTTGATTCATTATTGACCTCCTTCTACTGCTGTAACGGTACCTGAAGCATCCTTTTGGACTTTCATTTCATTGATAGAGATATAGCCCATGCCCTTAACAATTCCAGTTTGGGCTTCATCTGAGAGGACGAAGTTTTCAAAATTCAGCTGCCAACTCATTTGGCTGACCAAGTGTGTACATATGTTCATAAGACCACAAAGGCCAGTTGTTGGTCGTTACATTTTCAGACGTAGGTTCATACCCATTCAGTTTCATGCTTTTCACGGAGTCATCTACATAGGCAAAAGCCAGGTAAGAAATGGCTCCTGGAGTTTGGGATACAATTGACTTGACCATCCCATTAGAATCCTGTTCTTGGCTCTGCATTGCCGCTTGGCCATTCATTACGATATTGTCAAACGTCGCTCGTGAACCAGAACTTGCTGCTCGGTTGATGATTGAAATCGCCAGGTCTTTGCCCCCAACTTCTTTCCAGTTGGTCACTTCACCTGTAAAGATTTTGCGAAGTTGCTCGGTTGTAAGATTTTCAACATCCACTTCCTTGTTTACAATCACTGCAAGACCAGCCACTGCAACCTTGTGGTCTACTAGAGCCGAAGCATCGATTCCATCTTTTTCCTCTGCAAAGACGTCAGAGTTCCCGATGTCAACTGCTCCAGACTGGACTTGGGATAGTCCTGTACCCGATCCACCACCTTGAACATTGACTGTTTTTCCGATGTTTCTAGAACCAAATTCATCTGCTGCTGCTTCGACAAGAGGTTGAAGAGCAGTTGAACCAACGGCTGTCATGGATTTCTCCACGATCAATCCAGCTAGCACATCCTGCTAGAGAAACCTGCATCAAAAAGAGCTGCAAGAGACATGACGAGCTTTTTTTCTTTTTTTTCACTGTTATTCTCCTTGAACATAATGATAAATGTTCTGATTTCTTTCCGTTCTATCCTGATCAATCCAATTATCATCAATGATTGTCCCGCTTTTGATTTATAGACTAGACATTCTTGAGGAGCAGACAGTTCATCGTATAATATAAGTAAAAATGAAAGACTATCAGAAAAAAACTCATACTTCCAATATAACATAGAATAGATTCTTTGACTAGCTTTTTCACTTGAATCTAAGCCCTTTTGGATAATAATTTTTCAAAACATTTCCCGTTACCTTGGCAAAGCCTAATCCGTTTCCATGAACAAGGACTTGATACCATCCATTTGATAGACTTTCAGCTAATTGAACGGTCTCACCCAGCCACATATTTTACAAAATTCTCATCCTTGATTTCGACTGTTTGCAAAACTTGACTTGGTTTTAAGGCTAATCCCAGAGCAAAGCTTGGTTCGAAGCGTTTCTTCTTAAAAGTACCCAGATGAAGTCCATTTCGGGCAATTTTGAGTTTCCCTAGATCAGGTAGCCTCTCTGGCAAGAGATAGAGTTGGTCTCCAAAAGTTTGTAAGATACCAGTTAGATTGACGTTTCTGAGATGTTTTTTTGGGCAAATTCTTGCCACAAAGCTAGCTGTTCACGACTGAGATTGCTCTTGCTAGCCTTGAATTTAGGTGCTGGATTTTGTCCCTTAAACTGCAGGTGGGCAACAAACTGGCCTTCTCCCTTGAAATGATGAGGATACATCCGAGCCGTTTCAGGAAGATCAATTCCTGCTACCATGCCATTCACATGCTCGACTGGAAGCAGTTCAAAATCATAGGTATCCAGCAACCAGTGGACGATTTCTTCATTTTCCTCAGGTGCCCAAGTACAGGTCGAATAGACCAAACTGCCACCTTCTGCAAGCATGGTCACTGCATCTTCTAAAATTTCTCTTTGGAGACTGGCACATTGGCTAGGATAATCGGTACTCCAATAGTCCATGGCATCTGGTTGTTTACGGAACATCCCTTCACCCGAGCAAGGTGCATCAAGGACAATCACATCAAAATAACCTTTAAAGACCTTGGCTAAGCGGTCAGCAGATTCATTGGTCACGACAACATTTGTCGCTCCAAATCGCTCCATATTTTCCACTAAAATTTTAGCACGCTTGCTTGAAATTTCGTTGGAGACAAGGACTCCTTGATTAGCCAGATAAGCTGCTAGTTGAGTGGATTTTTCCCCCGGTGCTGCCGCCAAGTCCAAGACCTTCATACCAGAGCTTGGTTGAGCTACCTGGGCCACCATTTGGGCTGCAGGCTCTTGTGAATAAACGAGACCCGTCACGTGCTCCGGTGACTTCCCTGAGACCTTGCCATAATGTCCCCAAGGTGTATTTGGAATAGCATCCGCAAACGACAATTGACTTTCTTTTAAGGGATTAACCCGAAAAGCCGAAACCGCTTCCTGCTTAAAAGAGGCAAGAAAATCTCTTGCCTCATCTTCTAGTATCGCTTCATATTTTTCAACAAATCCTTCTGGAAATTGCATTTAGTTTTCTTTCCTTTCGTAGATATAAGACTGAATCTCTTCTTGCATCTCGATTGGCACCATCATGACAGGCTGACGAGTTTTAAAATCAGCGGGCTCACCTGATACCGTAAGAAGGCGATAACCCAGACTTTCTCCTAAAATACTGGCCGCAGCGTAATCCCATGGCTGCAAGTAGGTAATATAAGTCAGAAGGCGACCCGATAAAACCTTGGCAAAACTAATGGCCGCACTACCATAGACACGGACTCCCAACGCTGCTCGGCCCAAATCTGCCAAGCCCCACTCATTGGTTTCAAACATAGCTGAGTTACCAGCCACTAAAAATTCTCTAAGAGGTTTCTTTTTAAAAGGCGGTAAGGGATCATTATTGCGGCAAGAAGGAAAGGCACCACCACCATGGTAACAATCACCTTTCATAACATCATAAATGACGCCAAATTTCCCAACCCCATTTTCAAAATAGGCCAACATAACTGCAAAATCTTCCTGCTGGGCAACAAAATTATTGGTACCGTCAATGGGATCAATCACCCAAACGGAACCTTGACCGACTGCAGCACGTAAACAGCCCTCTTCCGCACAAATCAGGTCTTCTGGATAAGATGCCAAAATTCTCTGAACTAAGAGATCCTGAACCTCCTTATCCAAACGCGTCACCAAGTCTGTAGGGGAAGACTTTCGCTCAACCTGCAAATCTTCTTTCATGTGGGCCAAAATGTAATCTGCAGCTTCTTGCACAATCTGTTTGGCAAATTCAAATTTAGTTTCCCAAGAGAAATCTTCCCTTCTCTTTTTTCCTTGGCAGCCTGAACTGCTCGGTAAAGCGAATAACCACTAACTGTTTCAAATTCTCGTCCCAAACGTTTCTCTTCACTCTTGCTTGGCACGACCAATTTGAATTCCTTGTAAGACTCTAGCAGTTTTTTAGCCTCCACCTTACCTTCATAAGCAGCTTCAACATCATTAAAAAAAGAAAGCACTGAAGCAAGTTCTTCAGTGCTCCACGACAAATCTAGTGGGTAACTATACTGTTTGTTCATCTATCCAATACCAGCTCTCAATGTTGCTTCTTTTAGTTCTTGTTTACGGTAACTACGAGGGAGAAAAGCACGAATCTCATCTTCATTAAAACCGATCTGCATGCGTTTGGTATCTATAATAATTGGGCGACGCAAAAGACTAGGATATTGCTCAATCAACTGAAGCAACTCCGATACCGAAATACTCTCTACATCAATATCCAATTTTTGGAAAATTTTTGAACGAGTTGAAATGATGTCATCAGTACCATTTTCGGTCAAGGAAAGAATATGTTGTAATTCTTTTCTTGTTAAAGGACTGGTCATAATATTGTGCTCCTCAAAAGGAACTTTATGCGTCTCTAACCAGGCCTTTGCCTTACGACATGATGTACAGCTCGGTGATAAATAGTGTAATCATGCTTTTCTCTTCTTTATCTATACTTTGCTATTCTTATTATACAAAAAAATAAAGCGCTTGACTAGCAATTTCTAGAAAAAAGCCTATTTTTTTCTAGAAAAATAGACTGTATGCGAACGAATTACTCAATTCCAATGAAGTTAATTCACTCCTCGTAAGAATTTTTAACTTCATCACTGTTTTATCAATGCAACACATTAAAGTATTCTACGACTTTTCAAATAAAGGAAGCCAAAGAAACTTTCATAGAGTCCAAAGAAGAGAAGGAAAGCATGGAGGAAGAAGGTCTCTGGTAAAATCAGAATAACTCGATCCTTTGCTGGATCAAAAAGCCAAGTATCATCTCCCCAAAAGAGAATCTGATGGAAAAGCGTAAAAAATTGCTCGAACCCAATCAACACTCCCACAAGTCCAATGACCAAAGGTAAAACTAATAAAGTCAGGATACTTTTTACGATAGAGTGCTAGAAAAGCCTTTTTTTACAATATTTTTAACAAAGAAATAGAAACTTGGCAGTGTCACCAACGTGACTAGCTGAACCAAGTGAAAGAGGTTCTTCACCACCGCAAAGTGGTGCAGACCTGCTACTGACGAACGAAAATCAGGCATCTCTAAGACCTGACTAAAGGGATTGGTCAGGTAATTCATCAAAATTTGAAAGTTGTACTGAATGGTTTCGGATTTTAGATAGACTCGATCCGCTAAGTTCAGCCACTGAATCTCCAAAGGATAGAAAATCCAAGCCAGATAAATAGTCAGTAGGATAGAAAGGGAGAGGAGAAAGAGCATACTTCCCCAAAAGGTCAGTTTAGTTTTCATCAAAATTCCACTCCGCAAGGCTAGAAACTACATGAGTTGGTGCGATAGGCAGATCAGCCACTTCTTCTGCTTTGGTGAAACCTGTTGTCACTAAAAGCGTCGGAATACCATTATCAATCCCTGCTCGGATATCTGTCAGGTAGTTGTCTCCAACCATGAGCAAGTCTTCTCTTTTCAAACCTAAGTGCTCAACTGCCTTATCCATAATGATAGCATTCGGTTTCCCAATGTAAACTGGTTTTACCCGAGTTGCCACTTCAAGAAGGGTTATCAATGAACCAGCACCAGGCAAAAGGCCACGTTCCGTCGGAATATTGAGGTCTGGATTAGTTCCGATAAAATGAGCACCTTTTTGAATAGCTAGTGTAGCTGTCGCAAATTTTTCATAGTCGACTTGCCAGTCCAGTCCAACTACCACATAGGCAGGATTTTCCTTGTCTTCGACATAACCAGCCGCCTGAATGGCATCCTTGAGCCCTGCTTCACCGATGACATAGACTGTCTTTTCCAGTCCCAAGTCATTCATATAGTCAATGGTTGCTAGAGTTGCCGTGTAGACAGTTGAAAGAGGCGTGTCGATATTAAAATTCTGAGCCAACATCTCTTGAACGCTCTCAGGAGTTCGAGTTGTATTATTAGTCACAAAGAGATAGGGAATTTCTCGCTTTTGCAATTCATGCACAAAGCCTCACCCGCGGGAATTCGGTCTTTCCCCTTGTAAATGGTTCCGTCTAAATCAATTAAATAACCTTTATAAGCCATATAGTCCTTTCTAATTGCCTTCAATTTCTTGCCATGTAATCATAGCTTGGGCATTGATCTCGCCATCACTGATGATCTGATGCTTGCTTTCTAGTCCCTTGAGTTCATATGCTGAAGCAATCATACCACCTGGTCGCACTTCTTTGACATATTTGAGATTGATTTCCTTTGGAATATACTTGGTCAAAAAGTCTGCTCCCATGACCTCAAAAATCCAGTCTAGGTATTTACTATTATTAACATGACCATTCATATCCAAGTCGTAAAAACGAACATGGTAGCCTTTACTGATTGGATCTTCTAGATTTGCGTACTTTGGCCCACGGATCAGTTTTTTATCAAACTCAGACTGGTAAGGAGCAACAATCTCCGGTTCGACAGCATGGACTTTCCGACTGTCTCTGTCCATGAGAACAAAGGTTGCTACCATGCGAATGATTTCTTGGCCTGCTTCATCGTAGAGGGTGAAGCGACGATAGCAAAAGAGACGATTATAGCTCAAAGCTTCCGTTTCAATCGTAATCTCCTCAGCAAAGCGAGGCAAGCGAACCACGTCAATCGCATAGTCTGTAATAATCCAGACCAGATTGTAACGTTCTAACATATCCTTGTCGCTAACTCCCAATTCAATCGACTGCATACCTGATACTTGCAGGGACAGCAAAATCACATCTGGAAGTTTGATATGACCGTTCATGTCCGCCATATCAAAAGGAATTTTCATTTTCATTTGATAAGTTAAGCCCATTGTTCTACTCCAAAATAAATCGTTCTGCTACAGTGTCTCCTAAAAAGAGACCTCTCTTTGTCATTCGGACACGATCTCCATCTATCTGCATGAGGCCTTGTTGAACCAAGTCTCTGATGATTTCGCCATAAAGTCCATCAAAGGACCGTCCAAATTTTTCCTCAAATCGTGTCATGGAAACCCCGGATTTTTTCCGGAGTCCTAGGAACATTTCTTCTTCCATCTGCTCCCTTTGACTCAGGTGTTCTTCTGTAATCCGAGCATTCCCTGCCTCTACTGCATTGAGATAGTGGCGGATAGGACCGTGGTTTTTATAACGCACCCCGTCCACATAACCTGAAGCACCCGCACCAATACCATAATACTCAGCATTGTCCCAGTACATGAGATTGTGGCGACTTTCAAAGCCTGGCTTGGAGAAATTGGAAATCTCATAATGCTCAAAACCAGCCCGCTCAAGTTCTGCAATGATGTACTCAAACATTTCTGCTTCTAACTCTTCCTTGGGCAGAGGCAACTTCCCTCGTCGCATACGGTTCATAAAGACCGTATGATTCTCCAAAATCAAGCTATAAAGGCTCATATGAGGAATATCAAGGGAAATGGCCTTAGCCACATTTTCCTTGACCTGATCCATAGTTTGACCAGGAAGAGCGTAGATTAGGTCGATGGAGATATTGTCAAAACCAGCCAGTTTGAGGCGGTCGATATTCTCATAAATATCCTTTTCCAAATGACTGCGCCCAATCTTTTTCAGCATTTTGTCATCAAAGGTCTGCACACCTAGGGAGACACGATTGACAGCCGAGTTTTTCAAAACCGCAATCTTCTCCGCGTCCAGATCTCCTGGGTTGGCCTCAATAGTCAACTCTTCTAAGACTGACAAGTCCAAGTTTTTAGTCAAGCCATTCAAGAGCACTTCTAGTTGCGGAGCGGACAAAGCCGTTGGTGTCCCACCTCCGATGTAGAGGGTTCGCAATTTTTGGATATCATAAGAACGAAACTCTTCTAGTAGATGCTCCAAATAACTATCTACTGGTTGATTCTTGATAAATACTTTTGAAAAGTCACAATAATAACAAATCTGTGTGCAAAAGGGAATATGCACGTAAGCGGACATTGGTTTTTTCTGCATAGTATTTATTATACCACAAAGACAGGCTTGCAGATAAAAATCACCATCTCCAAGAACTAGAGATGGTGATACTTTATACTTCAGTAATATCGATGATGATTTCTTCTTGGTCTTCAGCAACGTCTGGAGTTACTGACTGTTCTTGCCACTGCTCCTTGAGATTGTTAAAGGTTTCCTTTGACGCTTCTGTTGCTTGTCGAGCACAGTTTTTAGCTTGGTCAAGGACACTATCAAAAGTGATTTCACCAGATTCTACTTGTTCCTTTGTTTTCAGCACAAAGTCCCTTGCCTGTTCCTTCACTTCAGTTAGTTTCTCACAAACCTGCTCTCTAGCGTATTCTGGATCTTCTCTCAAGTCATCCAGAAAATCCTGAGCTTGACTACAAACTTGCTTGCCCTTGTCACTCGTCAAAAACAAAGCAAGAGCTGCACCAGAAACCGTTCCTAAAAGGATTGAGGATAGTTTACCCATAAGATTTCTCCTTTTTTATTTTTTGAAAATTTTACTTGCGAAACGAAGAGCTGACAAGCCTGCACCTGTCTTAATGGTCTTTGAACCAGCTGATGAGGCTTTTTTACCCAAGACACGCGCATGTTGATTGAGGTCAGATACTGACTCTGACAAGTCCGCCACAGCTGTAAAGAGTGGATCAATCGTCGCAACTTTGATATTGATATCATCTGCCAACACATTGACCTTAGCCAACAATTCATTAGTCTGATGCAAGGTAACGTTCACATCTGAGCTCAATGTTTTGATGGTTTTCTCCGTCTCATCAATCATACGACCTGCTTTTTGAATCGTGATTGTCAAATAGACTAAACAGACAATCAAAGCAATCGCAACAAGAATATATGCAACTTCTAACATTTATTTTTCCTCCTCTGTATGATAGAAAGGGGCTTTCTTTCGATTTTGATAAAGTATGATAAAAATACCGAGTCCGATAAGGACAACTGATAACCATTGGGAAACTCGCAGACCAAAGAACATGAGACTATCCGTCCGCATCCCTTCGATGATCATACGGCCAAAGCCATACCAAATCAAGTAGAAAGCAGTGATATGACCGCGTCTGATTCCCTTCAATTTTCTTCTAAAAATTAGAATCAAAGCAAATCCAATTAGATTCCAAACCGACTCATATAGGAAGGTAGGCTGACGGTAGCTACCATCAATGTACATCTGGTCACGGATGAAGCCCGGCAAATAATCCAGACTATCTACCGCTGCACCGTAGGCTTCTTGGTTAAAGAAGTTCCCCCAGCGTCCTAAACTCTGGGCAACCATGACGCTCGGAGCTGCAATATCTAAGAAATCCCAAGTATTGATCAGCTTTCTATCTGCAAAGATATAAAGGACAATAGCGCCCGCTATCAAACCTCCATAAATGGCCAAACCACCATTCCAAATGGCGATGATTTCACCTGGATTTTTGCAGATAATAATCTAAACGAAAAGAGTACGTAGTATAGTCTAGCACCTAAAAATAGCTACCGGAAAAGCAATCAGGATAAAAATCCAAAAATATCATCTGATAGAATTTTTCTTTTTAGGAGCTTCTTTCATGGCAAGGTAGACAGCCAAGACCAATCCAGCCACAATACACAAAGCATACCAACGAATGGAAAAAGGACCGATTTCAAATGCAACTGGATTAATCATCTTTCACCTCATTTTTTTGGAGATGAGATTAGTCAAGCGTTCTTCAAATAAACGCGTCGCATCAAAAGCCCATTTCCTTAGCGCGATAGTTCATGGCTGCCGCCTCAATAACAACTGAGATATTGCGTCCTGTTTTTACTGGGATGCGGATACGTGGAATCGTTACACCAGAAACTTCTAGTTCTTCGGCATTATTTCCTAGACGGTCAAAGGTCTTATGGGTATCATAATTTTCCAAGTAAACAGCCAACTGGACTTGTGAAGAATCTTTTACAGCACTTGCTCCGTAGAGACTCATCACGTCAATAATACCCACTCCACGAATCTCAAGTAAATGCTTCAATATTTCAGCGGGCTCTCCCCAAAGGGTCATTTCATCCTTGGCAAAGATATCTACACGGTCATCTGCTACCAAACGGTGTCCGCGTTTCACAAGCTCAAGACCTGTCTCGCTCTTACCGATACCACTATCCCCTTGGATCAAGACACCCATGCCATAGATGTCCATCAAGACACCATGCACGCTGGTACGTTCAGCTAAACGGGAATCAAGGTAGCTAGATAACTCTCCAGATAAACGACTAGTTGATGTTCGACTGGTTAAAATCGCAATCTTACATTCTCTAGCAGCTTTCAACATTTCTTCTGGCACTACCAAACCACGAGCAACGATAACAGCAGGTGTTTCAGGTAGAAACATTTTCTTCAAAACTTGATAACGGTTATGGGCAGGCATAGCGACCAAATAGGACCACTCCTTCATCCCTAACAGTTGAATCCGTTCTGGAGTATAGTAATCAAAATAGCCCGTCATTTCAAGACCAGGTCTCATAATGTCCGCAGTGTTGATTTCTTTTTCAAGCAATTCGCCTTCACCATAGACAATATCTAGTCTGAGCTTTTCAATGACTTCTCTTACTAAAACCGACATAATTTCCTCCTTCAATCGAGTTCTCCCTACTATTATATCAAATTGTAGTTGGAAGTTTCCTTTTTTTGCAGGATTTACAGTATTTATTTAAAAGAAAAAAAGACTAGATTTCTCTAGCCTTTCATTTCAAATTAGAATTTTTTTTACGTTTACGAGCTGCTTCTGATTTACGTTTACGTTTTACAGAAGGTTTTTCATAGAATTCACGTTTGCGTGTTTCTTGAAGAGTACCAGCTTTAGTAACCGCACGTTTGAAACGACGAAGTGCATCGTCAAGAGATTCATTCTTACGTACTACTGTTTTAGACATTTTTTTCACTCCCTTCAAGTTCAAGATCTATTCTATTCTACACGCAAAATGAATAAATGTCAAGGAAAAAACTGCCATAAACTTATATTATCTTCCCTTTTTCTTTTTAAAAAGGGACAACATATTAGAATAGATGTCATAATAGCGAAAAAAATTATTTTAATCCTGTTCAGAAACAACTTTTCTTTCTTCACCATTTACAATAACAGCTTGTGAATTGTTCATTCGCATTAAGTCGAGCTGATTTTTATAGGTTTCAAAGGTCTTCTTACTACTATCAGTAAAAGGCTCCTCACTATAATGTGGAAGGATGTAAAACTCCACTTCATCCAATCCTGCTGTATCCGATAACTCTTTCGCTACCGTCTTGTCGTCCATGAGCTTATTGTAGTCAATATCCTTGGTTGCAATGATAGCCCCTGCTGATTCTCCCACATAGACCAGCCCATCTCTTATTTGCTCTTTGATAAGAGATAGGAGTTGCTTTTTCTTTAATTCTTGCAATAAATAAAAGGTATTCCCGCCTGAGATATAAAGAATCTTGCTTTGGAAAATCTTTGCCTGTGCAGTTTCTCGATCACAAGAAGCAATATCTAAAACCTCTATCTCAAATCCTAAATCTTTGAATGTTTGCTGAGCCTCATCGATATAGGCAGTATAATCCTCTTTGTTCCCAGCCGTAGGAATAAATAAAACCTTGTTTTCTAGATTCTTTTCCTTTGCATAATCGCTAAAAAGCTTTTTGACTCCAGCAAAGTATGAACATAAAAATAATTGTTTCATGACTGTACCTCCATTAATGTTTAACAATTTTATAAAGAATCCACGATTCCTTTCTTTGACTAGTTATGAGCTCAAACCCTATTAACAACAAGAATCTTCTAAATGCTTCTTCGCTTTGGACCTCTGGTAAAAAGTAAGACAACTTGTTATATTCACAAGCCAGTAAAAAGTATCCCGTCTGATTTGAGTATTCTTCGAAGTTCCATAAAAGAAGCCTCTAGGTCCTGCCAATGAAAATGAGTTTGAAAGGCTGTGATTAAATCAAAACTTTCATCAGAAAATCCTGTCTCCCTAACGTCTCTTCGTTCAAAATTTAAATTAGTTATCTCTATCTGTTGGGCTTGAGCTACTGCAGCATCTGAAATATCGATTCCAGTTATAGTACTTTGCGGAAAAGTTTCTTTCAGTAGGATGGTTGAACGGCCATTTCCAACTCCTACATCTAAGATTACAGGGTAAAATGTCCTATCCAGATGACGAATTGCCCATACAAACATGGGGAGATAGGCTCGATTCCACAATTTCATCATTCGTTTTCCTAGAAAGCCCGAAGGGTTCTTTGATTGCTGAATGAGACGAGAAAACAGTAACATTAAAAGTAAAAAACAAATAAAACCGATTATATAAATCAAAGTTCGAGTCTCCCCTGTATAGCTATATTATACCACTTTAGCAGGATAGTGAACATTTGAAGTAAAAAGCCACTCACTCCAAAGAGCAAGTGGTTCTTGTAATTTTTATTTTTCAAGTAAGCTGAGCGCTGCTGCATCTGCGATAATAGTCACATCAGGGTGGTTTTGGAGGCTACTTGCTGGTAGACTTTCAGTTACTGGGCCTGATACTGTTCCAGCGATGGCTTCTGCTTTTGACTCACCATAAGCAAAGAGAATAATTGACTTGGCATCTAAGATATTTTTAATTCCCATTGAAATGGCTTGAGTTGGAACGTCTTCAATCTTGTCAAAAAAGCGAGCATTGGCTTCGATGGTAGACTGGTCAAGTTCTACTAGATGCGTTTGACTGTCAAATGGAGTACCTGGCTCATTAAAGCCGATATGTCCATTGCGACCGATTCCCAAAATTTGCAAATCAACAGGATGGTCAGCCAAAATTTGGTTGTAGCGTTCTACTTCTTCTTCAGCATTATCCTTAACACCACGTGGCAAGAAACTTTCTTTAAATGGTTTTTGGTTAAACAAGTTTTCTTGCATGAAGTAACGGTAAGACTGTGGATTATCTCCATCAAGCCCTACATACTCATCAAGGTTGACACTTGTTAGATTTGAAAAATCAAGGTCACTCTCAACGATTTCCTTGTAAAATTCAAGTGGACTGCTTCCTGTCGCAAGTCCTAATGTTTGAGCGCCATTGGCCAATTTTTTTCCTTCAAAAATCTCAAAAAGCTACTTTTTCCACCTTCGACTTGATTCTCAACTTTTATAACTTTCATTTTATATCCTCCATATTTCTATATTTATTATATGGTATAGACCAATTTTTGTCAAGTGAAAACGATTTAATTTCCAAAAAAAGAGCGTCCAAACTTGAAACGTGTTATAATGGATAAGATTAGAAGTTAGAAAGAATGAACAGATATATGAATACAGCTGATTTTGATTTCCACTTGCCTGAGGATTTGATTGCCCAAACGCCACTGGAAAAAAACGAGATGCCTCTAAACTCCTTATCGTTAATCGTGAGACAGGGAGAATTTCAGGATAAGCACTTCCACTCCATTATTGATATGCTGGAACCTGGTGATGCCCTTGTCATGAACGACACTCGCGTTCTCCCTGCCCGCCTCTATGGCCAAAAGGAAGAAACAGGAGGCCATGTGGAGCTTCTCCTGCTCAAAAATACTGCTGGTGATGAGTGGGAAGTCCTAGCCAAACCTGCCAAACGCCTCAAGGTCGGTACTCGCGTCAGCTTTGGTGATGGTCGCCTTAGCGCTGTCGTTACGGAGGAATTGACCCACGGCGGCCGCATTGTTCGTTTTGAATACCAAGGAATTTTCCTAGAAGTTTTGGAAAGTCTGGGAGAAATGCCACTACCGCCCTACATCCATGAAAAATTGGATGACCGTGAACGCTATCAAACGGTCTACGCTAAGGAAAGTGGCTCTGCTGCAGCACCGACTGCTGGTCTCCACTTTACTAAAGAACTGCTAGCAGAAATCCAAGCCAAGGGTGTCCATTTGGTTTATTTAACGCTCCACGTTGGTTTAGGAACCTTTAGACCCGTTTCTGTTGACAATCTGGACGAACACGAAATGCACTCAGAGTTCTACCAACTTTCTGATGAAGCCGCAGCCACCCTTCGCTCTGTCAAGGAAAAATGGAGGTCGTGTTATCGCTGTTGGAACTACTTCGATCCGCACACTGGAAACCATCGGTTCCAAGTTTGATGGGCAAATCCAAGCAGATTCTGGCTGGACCAATATCTTTATCAAGCCTGGTTACGAGTGGAAGGTTGTCGATGCCTTCTCAACCAACTTCCATCTACCCAAATCAACTCTGGTCATGTTGGTTTCTGCCTTTGCAGGCCGTGAATTAGTCTTAGATGCTTACCACCACGCTATTCAAGAACGCTACCGTTTCTTCAGTTTCGGTGATGCCATGTTTATCTATTAAAAATAGCTCCGTCATTTCTTTAGGAAATTTTATTCCTAAGAGATGACAGGGCTATTTCTGTTTAAAGTGTAATTTCTGGGAACTCAGAAGTTAGACGAACCAGTTTGCCTTGAACACCAAAGTAGTCCTTTACCAAGTCCTGTAATTCTTCCATGGCAGCCCGAGCACGTCTTGCCTGTTCTGCATTAATCGCTTCAATCACTAAGACAGCATCTTTTGTCGCTTCTGTCAGCATGGTTCTCTGCGCCTCTCTCCAGTTGAGACAGCGACAAACCGCTCCTTCATCATCATAATAGATCAGCTCTTCTGGAAGTGCAGGAGCATCGTTTTCAGCTCCTAGTGGAAAGAAAGGTTCTCCTCCCTTGGCCTGACCAAGATGAAGATTGCCTACAATCTTGTTCACATCTTCGCCACCACAGGGAACAGCATAAGATAGAGAGACACTATTATAGATGTCTACTAAGGGATTGATGGGATTAAACTCTCTTCCCTGACTGACCCTTTTAAGCAGAGCTTCTATAGAAGAGCGTGCTCCCTTTTTCGTTTTGAACTTGCTGAAAGCCTGACGCCATTCTTGAATGACATCATTCTGAGTAAAATTCTCATCCGAAATGAAATCCTCAGCTCGTTTAGCTCCCTTATCTAGCAAGGTTTTGAAATAGGGATCCTTGCTTTCATCAACTGTATTATCTAATCCCTTTACTACTAAAACGCTAATCTGTGCTTCTGGAAACAAGCTCCAAAATTCATTTTCAACGATAACTTTCATCTTTCACCTCTTATTATAAATAATTTCTTTTCTGGCCTTTTTTGACCATATCCCAATCACTTGTAATATTTTTTCTAACCCGAATTAGTAGGCTCTCCAGTTCTCTGGCCTCTTCCCTAGAAAATCCTTTTAGGGCAGAATTCTCTGAATAGTGATGTTCAGCAAGGATAAAAGGATAAAGTGCCTCTCCTTTTTCAGTGACAAACCACTCTTTATTTTTCCGATTTGTACTGGTCATTCCTTGTTTTATTAATCCCTTTTCTTCCAGTTTTTTTACTGAACGAGCAACTGTCGAACGGTCAACCTTCAGTAAATCCGACAAGGCTTCTTGAATGATTCCTGGATTCTCCTTGATCCGTACTAAATAAAGATATTGCCCACGAGCTAGTTCAATATCACGAAACTCAATATTCGCAATAGAATCTAGGGCACGGGCTATAATTCCGATTTCGCGTAATAACGACATGTTTCCTCCTCTCGCATCTATGATGATAGAATAGCACATTTTTGTTGCAAATGCAACAAAAAGACACTTTGAAAACAAAGCGTCTTTTTTTATTCTTCATTTTTTGAAAAGAATGTGTTATCACGAAACTTTGGATCCTTCAAACTCTGTACACTGGCATTGATAACTGCTCCGATAATCAAAAATCTTTGCGATGAGAATAAACCAGAACATCATCACAACAACGATAATGGAGCTGAAAAAAATCGGACGTCGACTAGGTGGTTGACATAGTTATTGAAATAGACAGAAAAGATATTCAACAGAAAGACAAGAGTCAGTAAGACAAAGATACTACCAGGAAAAAAACATAGCGAATACGAGGGACTCTGACATTTGGAAGGAAATAGTAAAAGCATGACCAAGATGGCAAAGAGCAGGGCATAAATCAAAGGGCCCGTAAAGTCCTGTAGATAATCAAAGAAAGGACTGTCTGATTGCCAGTAAGTTTTGAGGAGGTTGAGCAACATACGCCCAAACATACTCAGAAACAGGGCTAAGGCAAAAAGAATCTGCAAGCCAAAGCTGACGAGTAAACTCATCAGTTGATGGGAGATGATTCCTCGGCTCTTGGCCACTCCATAGGCCTTATTAAAAAGCTTTTTGGAGGAAATCCATTGATTTCGAAAAGGTCCAGAGTGCAGATAAAACGGCAAAACTCAGCAAACCAGTCGATGGTTGAGTCAGAACTTCTCGGACAATCTTGGCGACCACATCATACACTGTATCAGGTAAAAATTCCTTGATCGTAAGTAAGAAATTTGAGACCGGAATCTGAAAATAAGGCAAGATATTGACCATTATCATTATCAAAGGAAAGATTGAAATCAACCAATAGTAGGCAACCGCAACACTGGTCAGTTCACTATCGGAAGCTTGATAGAAATGTAAAAAAGCTTTCAACAAGGGCCGTTCTATCAGCTCTTTCCACCACTTTTTCATGTTGCGATCCTCCTAATACAAGTTGATTTTCTAAACTAATTTCTTCTGACTAATTCCATCATATCATAGGGTAGGGTATTTGCGGCTTCTTTTAGAGAATAATTCTCAAGATTATTGACATTTTGCCGTAATTTCTTGGCATACTTGGTCGTAATCAATTTCTTCTCTTCGTATTCAAAGATTAACTTACGTTCTAGGTAGTAACCTCTCAGCATTTCATCGATATTGTTTGGTTTGATACGAGTGATAACACGTTCGACAAAGGCACCACTACCGATAATAGCTGTTTCACGCAAGCGAGACTCCTGCATAAAGCTAATCAGACTACTCTTGTAGATTCCTTTTAGGTTTTCCAAACTTTCGATAATCAACTCCGTATTCTCCAGATAGAGTTCGGATATTTGATCATAGTCAATAGCTCGAAGGCGTCGTTGCTCCTTGTCATTCCAACTACGGAAGGTCTGACCAAAGGTCAACAATTCATGCAGGACAAAACGCAAGATACGGAGGGATACAAGGAAGTAATATGTTAGGCGAGAAGCCACCTTGCGATTGATGCTCTGTTCCATATTTTTCAAATAGCGTTGGTAAACTTGATAACCACGCTCACCGATTTTCCCTTCCTCGTAAGCCTGCTCCAAACCATCGCTTTCGATACTCAAGATGAGGAGTTTTAAAGCCTCCCAGTCTTCTTGGGCACTCTTGTTTTCTTGACTAAGGATTAGGTTTTCAATTCGACCGTGATAATTATCAATAGCCGCATAAAGGGGTAGTTTGTTCTTATGCCCTTCCAGTTCTTTTTCTAATTCTGCTGTGACATCATTTAAAATTGCAATGTGCATGAGGTAATCTTTGGTTTCCTCTTGCTCCTCGGAAAGGTGGGGAAGAACTATGAGACCAGTTAGAAAGCTTAACAGCGTGACACCCGCTACTAGAAAAAGTAAGAGGGGATAGTCCTGCTCTAGATTACTAGGTATGAGAAGAATGGTTGCAATAGAGACCGTTCCTTTACACCAGAGAAGGTCAAAAGGAGCATATCCTTCATGTAATTACGAAGACTTTTCTTGAGCCGTCGCGTTCTCCAAATATAGAAGCCATAAATCATGGCAAAGCGAATGGCAAAAAGTAAAAGTGTCAGCAAAACAACCGATACTAATAAGAGTACGGGGTTATAAAGGGGATTGGTCAGGATAGGTTCTGCTATCATTTCCAATTCCATCCCCAAGATGACAAAGACAGATCCATTGAGCATAAAGGTCACGGTATGCCAAACAGTATCAGTAACAGTATCTACCTGAGCTTCTAGGAGTGTGATTTTCTTGAAACGACTGGCCTTCAAAATCCCTGCAACTACAACTGCGATAATCCCTGAAACATGGATTTCTTCAGCGATAAAGAAGGTCATGAGAGGCAAACTCAATTCAAGCAAAAGTTCACTCGCTATATCCGTCGCTCGCACACTCAGTAAAAATGTATGCAGGAAACGATTAATCATTGCCGTCACAAAGCCGACCGCAAAACCACCTATGATAGACAGGGCTAAGGAAGTCCCAGCCTGGCTAAGAGAAAAAGCACCTGTTGTCCAGGCAGCCAGAGCCACTCGAAAGGCTACCAAGCCAGAAGCATCATTTAAAAGTCCTTCTCCTTTGAGGATATTGGATACCCGCTTTGGAAAACTAAAACGCTCAGACAGAGAAGCAAAGGCAACTAAATCCGTCGGACCAAGCGCTGCCCCAACAGCCACGCAGGCAGCTAAAGGAAGGCTCAGCCAAAGGAAATGAGCCAAGAATCCCAAACTCAAGGTTGAAATGAAAATCACTGGAAAGATTAAGTAGACAATGATGCGCCAGTGTTTTAAAACAGCCGTGATGTCTGCTTCTTCGGACTCTCGGAAAAGCAAGGGCCCGATAACCAGTGCCAAAAATAACTCGGTATTGAGATGAAAGTCGGTATTTGGTATAAAGAGACCAATGCCAATTCCCAAAAGGATTTGTACTAGGGGAAGAGGCAAAAAAGGCAGGAGTTTATTAGTCGTACTGGAAACAATTAAGACAAATAAAAATAGAATCAGGTAAATGAGTAATTCCACGCAATTCCTCCTTAGTCTTTTTTACAACAAAATTCAAACATCTCCTTCTGCTCTTGGATTTTCTGATCAATCTTGGAACAGTCTTTGTGCTCAATTTTTTTCTGGCACCGTTCCATTTCAAGAGCCACTAACTTTTTCTTGATTTTGAGCATTTTCTTACTCATATGCTCTTCGTCGAGTACTCCTACCGCTCGTTCATGCTGCGTTGACTCAACAAAATTTTGGCGCATAGCCTCTAATTTCTCACGTAGGTATTGTTTATCCATGCCTATATCTTTCTAATTTCTCAATCATAACTAAAAACGGAGGATTGTTAACTTGGTTGAGGGTTCGATAAATCACAACTGTGTACTCTTGTTGGTTCAACTGACTCACAAAGTCCAAAACAGCATCCTTCTCAATATCTCCTCCCTCATGACCATAGTAAATCATAATGGCAATCCTTCCACCCTTAACAAGTAAATGACAAAGCTTTTCCAGTGCTTTAATGGTGGTCTGAGGTCGAGTGATGACTGATTTGTCAGCAGAAGGCAGATAACCCAGATTAAAAATCCCTGCCTTAGCTTCTGTCACAAACTGGTCTAGTGTCTCATGACCTTGCAAGATTAACTGGGCATTTGTCATTCCAGCCTGATCCAAACGGTCTCGCGTCTTCTCCAAAGCCTGCTCCTGGATATCAAAGGCATAGACTTGCTTGGCTAGCTTGGCTAAAAAAAGCGTATCGTGACCATTGCCCATGGTTGCATCCACTACGATATCATCCTGAGTCACAACCTCAGCCAAAAAATCATGTGCCATCTCAAGTGGTCTTTTCATTTTCAAACTCCTGTTTTACAGCCTTGCATCCTTGAACACTTCCGCGGCGTCTCATTTCAGTTTCAATAGCATTTAGCACTTCCCATTTATTGAGGCTCCACATGGGACCAATCAGCATATCTCTAGGTGCATCTCCTGTAATCCGATGGATGACGATATGCTTAGGAATGATTTCCAGTTGGTCACAAATGACCTTGACATACTCGTCCTGGCTCATCAGTTGCAAGCGTCCTTCGTGGTAATCTCGCTGCATCCGTGTATTGGTCATGAGGTGAAGCAAGTGCAGTTTAATTCCTTGAATATCATTATCCGTAACACAGCGACGGACATTTTCAATCATCATCTCATGAGTCTCACCGGGCAAACCATTAATCAAATGGGAAACAATCTCAATCTTGGGATATTTCCTCAAGCGTTTTACTGTTTCCACATACAATTCATAAGAATGAGCACGGTTAATCAGGTCAGAGGTTGCTTCAAAGGTTGTCTGTAAGCCCAATTCTACCGTCACATGCATGCGTTCCGATAACTCAGCCAAATATTCGATGGTTTCATCGGGTAAACAGTCTGGCCGCGTTCCGATATTGATTCCTACTACACCAGGTTCGTTGATGGCTTGTTCATAACGCTCCCGAATCACTTCCACCTTTTCATGGGTATTGGTAAAGTTTTGAAATAAACCAGATACTTTTTAACATCCGGCCACTTGCGGTGCATAAAGTCGATTTCCTTATAAAATTGCTCACGGATAGGAGCGTCTGGTGCCACAATGGCATCTCCAGAACCTGAAACCGTACAAAAGGTACAGCCCCCATGAGCCACAGTTCCATCCCGATTTGGACAGTCAAACCCCGCACCAATAGGAACTTTAAATGTCTTTTCTCCAAAGAGTTTTCGATAATAATCATTCAAGGTATTATAAGATTTCATAACTTTCATTATAACAAAAAAACACTAACAATCTCAAAAAGCCTGCCTTTTGCCATAAAAATCCTTTGTTTCTCGTTTCCTTTAGTGATTTTTTTATGATACAATATGGGTATGATTTTAATGAAAATAGCATCTATTTTATTATTGATTTTAACCTTGGTAGTTTGCTTTATTGTCACCAAGCTTTTCGGACTGAAAAAACTAAGAATTAATTTCGCGGATTTAGCTTTTCCACTTTTGGTATTCGAGTACTACCTTATCACTGCTAAAGCCTTTACTCACAACTTTCTACCACGACTTGGTGTCGCACTGTCACTCCTAGCAATTCTCCTAGTTGTCTTTTTTCTCCTCAAAAAAAGAAGTTTTTACTACCCTAAATTTATCAAATTCTTCTGGAGAGCAGGTTTTCTCCTTACCTTAGTCCTCTATATCGCTATGATTGTAGAGTTAATGATGCTCACACCCTCAATAAATCCCTAGAACGCTTGATTCTAGGGATTTTTAATTTATGGAAATTTAAGTGTCAGCATTCCTTTTATTTATAAATCTATTTTGTCAAGATCATTTTAATTTTGCTCGCAGGCGATCTGCCTTCGATTTCCCGATAACTTTATCCAATAGACGAGTTTCTAAACTCATTAAACCATAGAGAGCACCACCTATACCGCCTATAAGAGCAACATATAGGAAACTCCAGAAACGTCCAGTTGGTTGGAAGATAAATCCTAGAAGCCATTGCAAAAAGCCAACCAAGATAAACATGACGAGAGTCAAGATCGTGATTAAGATCGTCCGTTTCAGGATAATCTTTCGACGAGCACCAGTCACTTGGCAGATATCGCGATACATCAAAACATTCGGAATGATGAGACCGATGGTCGTTGAAATCAAGGGACCATAACTATGGAAAATGGCAATAGCTGGTAACTGCAAGACTAGCTTAGCAAGGGAACCATAGACAAAGTAAAGAACTGCCTTGCGATTGCGGAACATAGCCTGAAGCATGGGTGACAGAACCATGTATAAACCTAAAATAGTAGACTGTAAAACAGCAAAGACAAATAAGCCCATAGCCAGACTATCTGGCTTACCATAAAAGACCGTGTAAAGAGGTTCACCTACCATGACAACTCCAACCGTTGCTGGCAGTAAGAATAAGAGGAGCATAGTCATACTATCTTGAACTAGACGAGCTGCCGCCTGCAAATCACCTTTTACATAGTTCTCCGTCAAAAGTGGCAAGCCAACACTACCAATGGAAACTCCTACAGAGATTAAAATCATGGTAATTTTATTGGGATTGGCAGAGAAATAAGAAAACATAACAACCAAGTCTTCATTGCTGTAGTTGGTAAACCAGGTCATGCTTCTGATAAAAGTCATCTGGTCCAAGATTTGGAAAAGCTGGATGGCTGATCCTGTCAGGATAAAGGGAATGGCTTCCTTGATGGTATCGACTAAGAGTCGTTTGCTATTAATTTTATCCCGTGTTTCAAATACTCTTTTGAGCAAACCTTCTTGGGCTAGGAAGTAGATCAAGACTGCAAAACTAGCCACCATCCCCACAAATGCCGCAAAGGTGGATTGGGTAACTGCTGTTAGGTAGTCACCAGACCCCATCTTCATAATGATAAAGGTTGCTAAGAGCATCCAGATAACACGAATGACCTGCTCGGCGATTTGGCTCATAGCATAGGGCTTGAGGTTGTTCATCCCTTGGAAGAAGCCTCGGATGACACTCATGGACGGGAAAATCAAGACTGCCCACGCCAAGCTCTGCATGATAGGAATCAGGTCTTCCCCCACACCTGATAAATCTGCTAACCAGGGAGAAAAGAGATACAAGACCAAGGCAAAAACGAGACCCAAGCCTGTCATAAAGCCTAGGAAACTCCGAATCAAGGCAAAGCTATGCTCTTCTTCGCGCATGGTATTGTATTTAGCCACTTGTTTTGCGACCGCAACTGGGATACCCGCTGTCGAAATCAGCAAGAACCAAGCATAAATATTGTAGCCCATGGTAAAGAGACCATTTGCCTTAGCGGCATAAGTGCCCATCCAGATATACCAGGGAATTATATAGATAGCACCAAGGAGGCGACTAATAAAGTTACTAGCTGTTAGCCAAGCAGTCCCTCGCAACATCTGGGCCTGCTGGTGATTATTTTCGTTAGACATAGCTTCCTCATTCAATTTTGATAACTAGGAAATTTTCCTCATCTTCCATTATAAACTTTTCCTTGTTACTTGTAAATTTCGGACTTTAGGTTTACAATAGAAAGTATGATAAGCATTAAAACAGTACTCAACATTTTAAAAAAAGATGGGCTCTTCCGAGAAATTATCGACCAAGAGCGTTACTTTTACAACTATACTGATGTCGATTTTGACAATATCTGCTATGATAGTCGAAAAGCTAAAGAAAATAGCCTCTTTTTCGTCAAAGGTGCTGCTTTTAAGAGAGACTTTCTTCTCTCAGCTATGTCACAAGGCTTAGGCTGGTATGTAGCTGAAAAGGACTACGAGGTCGGTATTCCTGTTATTGTCGTGAATGACATTAAGAAAGCCATGAGTTTGATTGCCATGGAATTTTATGGAAATCCCCAAGAAAAACTCAAAATTCTTGCCTTCACAGGAACCAAGGGGAAGACAACTGCAGCCTATTTTGCCTATAACATCCTTGCTCAACATCATCGCCCAGCTATGTTGTCTACTATGAATACAACCTTAGATGGTAAGACCTTCTTTAAGTCTGCACTCACAACTCCTGAAAGTATCGATCTCTTCGATATGATGGCTCAGGCTGTTCATAACGGAAGAACCCATCTCATCATGGAAGTTTCTAGTCAGGCCTACCTGGTCAACCGCGTTTATGGCCTGATCTTTGATGTAGGAGTCTTTCTCAATATCAGTCCTGACCATATCGGACCAATTGAGCATCCTAGCTTTGAAGATTATTTCTACCACAAGCGTCTCTTGATGGAAAATAGCCGAGCAGTTGTCATTAACAGCGATATGGATCACTTTTCTGTCTTGAAAGAGCAAGTGGAAGATCAAGAGCATGACTTCTATGGTAGTAAGTCTGACAACCAAATTGAGAATTCCAAAGCCTTTAGCTTTTCAGCTACTGGTAAGCTTGCTGGAGATTATGATATCCAGTTGATTGGCCACTTTAACCAAGAAAACGCCGTTGCTTCTGGACTTGCCTGCCTTCATCTAGGCGCTAGTCTAGAGGACATCAAAAAAGGAATCGCTGCAACCCGAGTTCCTGGACGTATGGAAGTCCTCACACAGAAAAATGGAGCCAAGGTCTTCATCGACTATGCCCACAACGGGGATAGTCTGAAAAAACTCATCAATGTGGTTGAAACTCATCAAACTGGGAAAATCGCTCTGGTTCTCGGTTCTACTGGAAACAAGGGGGAAAGTCGTCGCAAAGACTTTGGTCTCCTCCTCAATCAACATCCTGAGATTCAAGTCTTTCTCACTGCTGACGACCCCAACTATGAAGATCCAACGGCGATTGCAGAGGAAATCAGTAGCTATATCAACCATCCTGTTGAAAAGATTGCCGATCGCGAACAAGCCATCCAAGCGGCAATGGCCATCACAGACCAAGAACTCGATGCTGTGATTATTGCAGGTAAGGGAGCCGATTGCTACCAGATCGTCAATGGAGTGAAAGAATCCTACCCTGGTGACTCAGCTGTCGCAGAACGTTATCTATAAAATCAAAAAATCAAGGGAAGTTTTCCCTTGATTTTTTTAGTCTTCTTTCTTAAATGAGTTTTTAAGACCTTCAACGGCACCTTCTACAGCACCTTTAGCATCTTCAACAACTTCTTTTGCTTTGGCAACTGTTTTTCTACAGCACCTTCTGCTTCTGTTTTGCTATCGCCAGTAACTTTACCAAATCCTTCTTTGATAGCACCAGTTGCTTGTTCCAATTTATTTTCAAGTGACATAGCTCTGTCTCCTTTTTGTTTTAATACGACAATGGTTATCGCTTACATTCAGTTTATGCTTATTCTTTAGCAAAGTCAAACAATCTGCTCAAAAGCAAACAATTAAGGCAAATAGAAAGACAAGCGTTCCTTGTCAAAATCAACAGCCAACTCATACTTCCCTTCTTCGTTTTGAACAATATAACCCAAGACAACTAAACTCTCAACGAAGATATCACGCCGTTTCTGCATGAGCTGGTCCTTTTTGAGAAACTTGAGCAAAAACGTCGTCATATACTTGAGAGCATACTCAGGATTGACATCTCCTAAAACGGCATAGAGTTTCTGCTGTTTTTCTGTCAAAGGATATTGATTTTTGACCTTATAGAAATAATTCGACAGGGTCATCTTTTCTCTTGCAAAATCCGTAGATTCGACTAAAATGGCTGCATTGGTTTGGTTGCGCAATTCTGTCTCAAAAGTCTTCTCCAGTAAAGCATGATAGATTGGACTATCCTCTCTGACAAAAATTTCTTGGTCAAGGGCTAAATCATCCGTAGATTCTAACAAAGGAAGGTTAAGATAATAGCGCTTATTCTCCCGTAAGATCAAGCCTGCCTTAATATACTCTTCCATCAGTTTATCGACTGCTACATCTGGAAACTGAGCCTTGATTTCCCGGAGGATTACTTCATCATGCTGGTCCAGATAGTCCACCAAATCTATAAAAAACGGCTGTCGAGTCAAACGAGAGGGATTAAAAATCTGAATCATGAAGATTCCTTTCTTTACATTCTAAAAGAGGAGATCCTGCCAACTGACTGGGATTGGTCCCCGGCTGGTTCAGAGGCACAGGAAGTTCGAGTTTCTGGTAATACTCCCTCCAAAAATCACTAATCTCTTGTTCCCCATCCCCAAATTTCATCGGAATGGTCTCAAAAATAGGGAGGATTTCAGCAATGTACTGGGAGCAGTAAAAGCCAGACCCATCTGGATAAAAAGAGGTATTATAGGGTGCACCTAAATGTTTGCTAGCTCTTTCCTTTACTAAGTCAGCTTCCAGCTCTAGATAGACATAAAGATCATACAGATGAGTCGGTTCAAAAAATTCTACTGGTTCTTGACAAATAACACCTGCTTGCCCACTAGCATGATAGATCAAACCATCCAAAAAGATGGCGACATGACTATAGTTTCCAGTCGAAGCCTGGATAGCCCGTCCCATATCTGAAAGATCCTTCACAAAAATCAAATCACCATTTTCTAACATCTTTCTCTCCTAGAAAAAAAGGAGCCGAAACCCCTTTAGCTATAAGGAAACTAACGTTTCCTCATTTCAATTATCACTCAGACTATTACCCATTAAAGCTTTCTGTCAACTGAGGCACCACTTGTTTCTTACGTGAAACGGCACCTGGAAGGAAAGCATGGTTGTTTTCAAGTTTGAAGTTAAAGGCTGCTTCCACCTTGTCCATGTTTGATCCAAGAGCAAGGATTTCTGAGTTTGAGTTGACGATATCTGTAATCATCAAGACAAAGTCAGAGTAGCCGTTTTCAGTGTTGGCAGCTTGCATTGCAGCTTCAATTTCAGCTTGGCGTTCCAAGACTTCAGCAATATCAACTGTGTTGACTTGGGCAACACGGACCTTATTTCCGTTGAGTTCAAAGGTCTTAGCATCGATATCAATCAATTCTTCAGCAGATTTGCTAGCCAAGTTTGTACCAGCCTTGAGCATAGCAAGACCGTACTCTTCCAAGTTCACACCTGCCAATTCTGCCAATTCAGGAGCAATGACTTTATCAGATGGATGAGTTGTTGGTGATTTCAAAAGAAGGGTATCTGAAATCAAACCTGATAGCATCAAACCTGCAATTTCTTTAGGAACTGCTACACCGTGTTCTTTGAACATGCGGTAAACGATTGAAGACGCAGATCCAACTGGTTCCAAACGCATGTAGAGTGGGCTTGCAGTTTCAAAGTTAGCTACACGGTGGTGGTCTACAACACCATAAACTTCTACTTCAGCAATATCTGATACAGACTGTTGGAATTCATTGTGGTCAGTCAAGATAACTTGCTCTGCACCTTCAGCTTTAGCAGATGTGATGACACGTGGTGCTTCAACACCAAAATAGTTCAATACATAGGCTGTTTCTTCGTTTGGTGTTCCAAGCGCTACTGCTTCTGTGTCCAATCCATAAGCCTCTTTTGCAAGATAAGCAAGGCTACAGATGACCCGATGGCATCTGAGTCGGGATTTTGGTGACCAAATACTAGAATCTTAGACATGATAATACCTCTTTAAATTTATTCATCTTATTTTAGCACTTTTTTCCTCTTTTGACAAAAATAAGAGGAGTCAAAGGACTCCTCATTAGATATTAATATCGTTAACTAGATTTTTCTCTTGATTTTCAGATAGAAATCGTTCTTTCTGTGGTCTTTTCTTACGTTTGAGGAGAGCCTCTGCAGACATGGCTTCTTCCTTACTAGCAAAGCCCTCTACATAGATGAGTTTGACTGGCAATCGAGCTCGGGTATACTTGGCTCCCTTACCACTATTATGAACGGCAAGGCGTTTCTTCACGTCTGTCGTGTAACCAGTATAGTAAGAACCGTCACGGCACTCCACCACGTACATATATGCCTTATGATCCATAGTAAATCTCTTGAATTTCTGGCGTATAGGAACCATCATCATTGTGAACAATGAGTGGCGGCAAGACCTTGAAGCCACTAATAGACCCATCTTTGATAGCTTCGATTAAGAGCATATTGGCTTCCTTTTCTCGTTTAGGATAGACAAATTGCAGGCGCTTGGGTGCTAAATTGTGGCGTTGAAGCATGTCTAGAATATCCAAAAGTCGATCTGGACGGTGAACCATGACCAAGCGACCATTAGACTTGAGAATACTCTGGGCACTTCGGCAGATTTCTTCTAGGTTAGTCGCGATTTCGTGTCTTGCTAGGAGGTAGTGTTCACTCTCGTTCAGATTGGAATGCGGATCCACCTTGAAATAAGGCGGATTACACAAGATCATATCCACCTTACTTCCCTGAATGCGTGCAGGCATATTTTTCAAATCATCGCAAATAACCTGCATCTGCTCTTCCAAGCCATTCAACCGAACCGAACGCTCTGCCATATCCGCCAAGCGCTCCTGAATCTCCACAGAGAGAATTTTGGCCTTGGTACGACTACTTGCAAAAAGTCCTACTGCACCATTGCCAGCACAAAAGTCCACAATTAAGCCATTTTTAGGAAAGCGAGGAAAGCGTGACAAGAGAACACTATCCACCGAATAGCTAAACACTTCTCTATTTTGAATAATCTTGATATCTGTCGAAAAGAGCTGGTTGATGCGCTCTCCTGATTTTAATAATTGTTCTTCCATATATTGATTTTAAAAATACGAAATCTAATAGCCTAGTTTTTCTCTTTCAGATTGTTTAGGGCTTCCCTTGTCCAAGTTGGCATCATTCGAGCAAGTGGCGCAAAACCATGCTTGATACGATCATTTGAAAAACGTCTCCGTCTTGGCAGTTGGTGTTTTTCTTCCTCCAGAGTGCGAATAGATAGACTAGCTTTACCTGAAAATTCGTCTAAATCAACAACCTGAACTTGCACTTCTTCACCAATTTTCAAAACTTCATAGATATTTTCGATAAATCCTGTCCGAATCTCTGAAATATGAATCAACCCAATCACCCCTGTCTCTAATTCGACAAAGGCACCATAGGGCTGAATTCCAGTAATACGCCCCTTTAGCTTATCACCAATTTCATCTTAATCCTCGATTTCAATCGTTTGAATCACGACATCTTCAACTGGTTTGTCCATTGCACCAGTCTCAACAGCAGCAATGGCATCCAAAACAGCGTAAGAAGCTTCATCAGCTAACTGACCAAAGACAGTGTGTCGACGGTCAAGGTGAGGGGTTCCGCCTTGCTCTGCATAAATCTCAGCGATTGGTTCTGGCCAACCACCACGCGCAATCTCTTTCTTAGAATAAGGCAGATGTTGGTTTTGCACGATAAAGAACTGGCTTCCATTGGTATTTGGACCAGCATTGGCCATAGAAAGAGCGCCACGAATATTATAAAGTTCTTCAGAAAATTCATCTTCAAAAGCTTGGCCATAAATTGACTCTCCGCCCATACCAGTACCAGTTGGGTCTCCACCTTGGATCATAAAGTCCTTGATGATGCGGTGGAAAATCACACCATCATAATATCCATCTTTTGAAAGAGCGACAAAGTTTGCAACTGTTTTGGGAGCCTGTTCAGGGAAAAGCTTGATACGCAAGTCTCCGTGATTTGTCTTAATAGTCGCCAACGGACCTTCTACTGTTTCAATGTCTACTTGTGGGAAATGCAATTCTTTTTCTACCATACCAAATCCTTCTAAGGCATCAAAAATGCCATCTTCTTCTACTGTTTTTGTAATATAATCTGCTTTTTCTTTGATTTTTTCATGGGAAACCCCCATGGCAATGCTAATTCCTGCATAATCAAAGAGTTCCAAGTCATTCAGACCGTCTCCAAAGACCATAACATTCTCTGGTTTCAAGCCTAAATGTTCCACCACCTTGGCTACACCTGTGGCTTTTGAGCCTGAAATAGGCACGATATCAGATGAATGTTCATGCCAACGCACCATGCGAAGTTTATCCGATAAAGACTCTGGCAAGCGCAAAGCATCTCCTTTATCTTCAAAGGTCCACATCTGGTAAATATCTACTTTTTCATGAAAGTCAGGATCCACATCTAAATCAGGGTAAATTGGATTGATAGCTTCACTAATCATATCTGTGCGAGTCGACAACTTAGCATCATGACTCCCAACCAAGCCATACTCAATTCCTTCTTGCTTGGCCCAAGAGATATACTCCTCAACATCTGACTTCTCAATCTGATGCTGATAAATGACCTGACCTTTTTTATCTTCTATATAAGCCCCATTCAAGGTCACAAAAAAGTCAGGCTTGAGTTCACGAATCTCTGGAACAACACCAAAAATCCCACGTCCAGAAGCAATTCCTGTCAAAATCCCTTTTTCACGCAACTGCTTAAAGACAGTAGGAATTGTATCCGGAATAAAACCTGTCTTTGATGTGCGCAGAGTATCATCAATATCAAAAAAGACAATCTTAATTTTCTTTGCCTTGTATTTTAATTTTGCATCCATCTCTCTACCTCTTTCAATCCAACTCTTTCCATTATACCATAAAGTAGAGAAATCCCACATCTCCAAAAAATTCGCTATCTCTTATTCTAATTCCTTGGATAAGTACAGAACTAAATCATCATTATTTTGAATAGTGGCATTCATTTCCAAAGGTTGATTTCGATACCAAACACCCGTACCATCTGGAATATAGCCGCGTTTGATGTACAATCTCTGGGCAGGTCCATAGCCTGAATGGAGCCCAACACCAAGCGTCACTTTATCGGATATAAGCTTTACTCGTTTTTCTGCTTCTTCTATCAAGAGATTGCCAACACCTTGGTTTTGAAAGGGTTCAAAGACATTGAAATCTGAAAGTTCTGGATAGATTCCTGTGAACGGCCCTTGCTTGGCAATTGGTAAAATAGTAATGTAGCCCGCTACTACACCAGTAAGGTCAGCAATTAACACTTCCCTCTCTCCACTTTCCTGCTCCTTAAAATATCGAGTTAAAATCTCCTCTCTACTTGGCCAACCCTGATTGATAAAACCTTGAGACAGGTGTTGGATATCCGATTCAATCATTTTTCTAATGATAGCGTTTCCCTTCATAAGCTGCTCCTTTAAAAATTCCTACTATCATTATAGCACGTTTATAGAAAGAAAAAAGACCCGTTGGGGTCTTAATTCGCTTTCTTGTTTTCAAGCTCATGAAAAAGAGGTCCACTGGACCTAAAAAAAGACCCACCCGGGTCTTTTCTTTAATCTTCGTTTACGAAAGGCATCAAAGCCATTACGCGAGCGCGTTTGATAGCTGTTGTTACTTTACGTTGGTTTTTAGCTGAAGTTCCTGTTACACGACGTGGAAGGATTTTCCCACGTTCTGAAACGAAACGGCTAAGAAGCTCAGTATCTTTGTAATCAACATATTCAATTTTGTTTGCTGCGATGTAATCAACTTTTTTACGGCGTTTGAATCCGCCACGACGTTGTTGAGCCATGTTTTTTCTCCTTTATAGTATTAATTGTCCATTAGAATGGTAAATCATCATCTGAAATGTCCAATGGATTTGTTGCTCCAAATGGATTTTCATCACGTGAAAAGTCTGGTACTGATTGTGTAGGTGCTGTATAACTAGCAGTTGGTGCAGAATAAGCTCCACCTGTATGTCCTTCACGCACACTACGGCTTTCCAACATTTGGAAATTATCAGCCACGACTTCCGTTACGTAGACACGTTGTCCTTGCTGGTTATCGTAACTACGAGTCTGGATACGACCTGTGATCCCGATAAGAGAGCCTTTTTTAGCCCAGTTAGCAAGATTTTCAGCCTGTTGGCGCCACATAACGACATTGATGAAATCAGCCTCACGTTCGCCATTTTGACTCTTGAATGTACGGTTTACTGCAAGAGTAAAAGTCGCAACTGCTACATTTGATGGGGTATAACGCAACTCAGCGTCACGTGTCATACGCCCTACAAGTACAACATTGTTAATCATAATTTACCTTCTTACGCGTCAAGTTTGACGATCATGTGACGAAGAATGTCAGCGTTGATTTTTGAAAGACGGTCAAACTCTTTAAGAGCTGCGTCATCGTTTGCTTCAACGTTAACGATGTGGTAAAGTCCTTCACGGAAATCTTGGATTTCGTATGCAAGACGACGTTTTTCCCATGATTTTGATTCAACAACAGTTGCACCGTTGTCAGTCAAGATAGAGTCAAAACGTGCTACCAAAGCGTTTTTTTCGCTTCTTCTTCAATGTTTGGACGAATGATATAAAAGAATTTCGTATTTAGCCATTGATATGTTCCTCCTTTTGGTCTAATGACCCCAAGTCTTTGCAAGGGGTAAGTGAGGTTTGCTCACAATTAACTATTATACTAGAAATACTAGTAGATAGCAAGAGAAAAAAGTGTAAAATAACTCTATTTCTTAGAAATGACATTCTCTTTCAGTTATAAAGCTCTGCCCATCTCTTTTCAAAAATGAAAAAAATAGCAAAAACTCACCATTACTAAACTAAGCCCCAAGTAAAGGAAAGCTACTACAAAGCCTAGAGAATCAATCAACCACCCCGTCAGAGGAAAAATGACGATCATACTCAGGCTGAACATCATAGAGTAGACACTTAGCATGGTTGCCCGTACCTCACTTGGGAGTCGCTTTTGTAAATCGTTGTCAAAAAAATCGGTTGAAAGAGAGCATATAAGGCGTTACTAATCAAATAAACTAAAAATATAAATCAGTGGCGTACCAAAGTAGGACAGCAAATAAGTTCCTCCCGTCAAGAGGACAAGAATTGGAAAAAGCTTTAAAGCTGAATACCTCTTTCCAATCTTACTTGCTAGATAAACTGCCCAGATATTCAACGCACTGCCCATCAGCATGACCATCGAAATCTGCCATCCTTCTAGGTCAGGCAGTTGATTTTGATAGTAAAAATAAAACATACACATCAGTGTTCCGATGATTTGGGACAGAATCATCCAACCAAAAAGACTGGGATTTCTCTGCAACTCCTCTTTGACAGTCAACATAATCCTTTTCATCGTCAAACGCTCAGATTTTTGCGCTTTAACACTAGGCTCTTTTAGCATCCAAGTTAGAAAAAGAACGATAATCGAAGTAGCAATCATGATATAGTAGGTCAAGTGCAATTGACCATGGACAAAAAATCCTGCTAAAATGGTCCCCAAAGACCGAGTTCCTTCTGCGACTCCTGACATAAAACTTGAGATAGATAAGTAGCGCTCTTTTAATCCAGCCTCCACGGCTGAATCATAAACCATGGCTGCACTCGTCCCCGAATCAAAATTATAAGACAAGGCACTCACCACCATAGCGAGTGCGTAAATCCAAAAATTACCTTGTCCTAGTAACATGAGAATAGACGACGCAATCCCAGCTATTCGACTTAAATATAGATTGGTTTTATAGGAATAGCGGTCAGCTAACATTCCAGAGGGAATTTCACAGATGACACTAGTGGCATGAAAAATACTTTCCAATAAGCCAATCTGCCAAAGTGACATCCCATTTTGACTGAGAAATAAAATCCAAAAGCTGGTAATTCCCAAAAAGGCAAAAAATTCCACACCAGCCATGAGACCGATATTCTTCCGATAATTTGCTTTAAACATCATTTCTCCTTTAACAAGTGTATATATCCTTGTGTCTGTCACTTGTTAATCCCAACTTTACATGTTCCTCACCTCTTCCTTCTTCTACTTTGAAAAAACGCCCCTAGGGCGTTTTAGTCTTTTTATGGTTTGATACGGTGCAACATACGTGGGAATGGAATCGCTTCACGGATGTGTTTTGTTCCAGCTGCAAAGGTTACCATACGCTCGATACCGATACCAAATCCACCGTGTGGAACAGTACCGTATTTACGAAGGTCAAGGTAGAATTCGTACTCTGTACGATCCATACCAAGTTCTTCCATCTTGGAAACAAGGGCATCATAGTCTTCCTCACGCATAGAACCACCGATGATTTCTCCATAGCCTTCCGGTGCCAGCAAGTCTGCACAAAGCACGCGCTCTGGATTGCCAGGAACTGGTTTCATGTAGAAGGCCTTGATAGCTGCTGGGTAGTTGATAACGAAGGTTGGTACACCAAAGTGGTTTGAAATCCATGTTTCATGTGGTGAACCAAAGTCATCTCCATGTTCCAAATGCTCGTAGTCAGCATCTTCATCATTTTCATGTTCTTGCAAGAGGTCAATGGCTTGATCGTAAGTGATGCGTTTAAATGGCTCTGAAATGTAGCGCTTCAAGAGCTCTGTATCACGTTCCAAGGTTTCCAAGGCTTGAGGCGCACGATCTAGAACACCTTGAAGAAGAGCTTTTACATAAGCTTCTTGCAAGTCAAGTGACTCATCGTGTGTCAAGTAAGAGTACTCTGCGTCCATCATCCAGAACTCAGTCAAGTGACGGCGCGTTTTTGATTTTTCAGCACGGAATACTGGACCAAAGTCAAAGACACGACCAAGAGCCATAGCACCTGCTTCTAGGTAAAGCTGACCTGATTGGCTCAAGTAGGCTGGTGTTCCAAAGTAGTCTGTTTCAAAGAGTTCAGTTGAATCTTCTGCCGCATTTCCTGAAAGAATAGGGCTATCAAATTTCATGAAGCCGTTCTTGTCGAAAAACTCATAAGTTGCATAGATAATAGCGTTACGGATTTGCATAACCGCTACTTGCTTACGAGAGCGGAGCCACAAGTGACGGTTGTCCATCAAAAAGTCTGTTCCGTGTTCTTTTGGTGTGATTGGGTAGTCTTGAGATTCACCGATCACTTCGATGTCTGTAATATCCAACTCATAGCCAAACTTAGAACGTTCGTCTTCTTTGACAATCCCTGTCACATAAACAGACGTTTCTTGGCTCAAGCGTTTAATCGTATCAAACTTCTCTAGACCCACTTCCTCACCGAACTTTTCAATAAAGTTTGGTTTAAATGCTACACCTTGGAAGAAGGCTGTTCCATCACGCAATTGCAAGAAGGCAATTTTCCCTTTTCCTGATTTGTTGGCAACCCAGGCTCCGATGGTCACTTCTTGACCAACGTAGTCTTTTACATCGATAATTGTTACACGTTTTGTCATAATCTATCTTCCTTTTTTCGTTTAACTTGTCCGAAGACATCATTACCCACTATTTTACCATAAATAGACTGCGATAGCTAGGTTCTACTAGAGAAAAATCGCGAGATTTTCGTTACAAAAAATCTTCGCTAAAAAGGCGAAGATTCTAAGTTTTATTTTTCCATAAACTGGTGCAAACGACGAATAGCTTCTTTTAATGTATCCAAGTCTGTGGCATAGCTGAGACGAACATTTTCTGGTGCTCCAAATCCAGCTCCTGTAATCAAGGCAAGGCCGACTTCTTCGAGAATAGCCGTTGTAAACTCTGTCACATCGGTATAACCCTTCATCTCCATCGCTTTTTTAACATTTGGAAAGAGATAGAAGGCTCCTTGGGGCTTGACAACTTCAAATCCTGGTACTTGGCACAAGAGAGGGTAAATAGTATTCAAACGTTCTTCAAAGGCTTGGCGCATGGTTTCAACAGAGTCTTGCGGTCCAGTCAGCGCTTCAATGGTAGCATATTGCGATACGGCAGTCAAGTTAGAGGTTGTTTGTCCTGTTAGTTTGCTCATAGCAGCGATAATTTCAGGATTTCCCACAGCATAACCTACCCGCCAACCAGTCATGGCATAGGCCTTAGATACACCGTTAATCACGATGGTTTGCTTGCGAATGGCTGCTGACAAACTAGAGATTGGAACAAATTCGTTCCCGTTATAAACCAAACGACCATAAATATCATCTGCTAGGATAAGGACATCATGTTCAACAGCCCAATTTCCGATAGCCAAGAGTTCCTCACGAGAGTAAATCATACCGGTCGGATTCGATGGTGAATTGAGAACCAAGACCTTGGTCTTATCTGTTCGGGCTGCTTCTAGCTGCTCTACTGTTACTTTAAAGTGATTGTCTTCCTTGGCCTGAACAAAGACTGGCACACCTTCTGCCATCTTGACCTGGTCTCCATAGCTGACCCAGTATGGTGTAGGGATGATGACCTCATCACCTGGATTGACCACAGCCATAAAGAAGGTGTAGAGAGAGAGAACTTGGCACCAGTGGCAAAGGTAACCTCGTTAGCCGCTACGGAATACCCATAGTAGCGTTCAAAATAGGTATTAACCGCTGCTTTTAACTCTGGTAGGCCTGAAGCAACTGTATAGAAGGAAGCTCGTCCATCTCGAATCGCTTCTACCGCTGCATCCTGAATGTTTTCAGGAGTATGAAAATCAGGCTGTCCCAAGGTTAAGAAAAGAACATCCCTTCCTTGAGCTTTTAATGCTTTGGCTCTTGCATCACTAGCTAGAGTGACGCTTTCTTCCATTTCTAGTACACGCTTGGATAGTTTCATATGTCCTCCTTATTGGATCACTGCTCCTGTTTCAAAGTCGACCAGATAGTACTGGTTTCCTGACTTAACTTCCCAAATCGGCTTATCCTGATAACGACCAAAGGTGATCTTATCAATATCACTAGCTCCTTTTTCCCTCGAAATCGTCGCTGCCTTGTCTTGAGAAATCCCCTTATCAAGCTGATAAACATAAATCTTGTGGTCATTCTTTTCAATCAATACGGCAATGGCCTCTTGCTTTTTATTATGTCCCAGAACGCTGTAATAGCCTTCTAGTCCATTGTAAAAATCAACCTGATCCGCCTTTCCAATTCTGCATACTGCTTGGCTAGTTTTTCTCCCTCAACTCTAGCATCTTGATAGGGTTTCATGCTGAGTGATATCAGATAAAGGAAGGAAGTGGTCATGACTAGCAGTACCAGAGCAATGCCGATTCCATACTGTAAAAGTAGCTTGTTTTTTGCTTTTTTCTGTCTTAGTTTCACTCGTCTATTTTACCATCTCTCCTCCTTTATTACAAGTGAAGACAGGAACATTCTAAGATTCTTTTCCTATAAAAATAGAAGTTCTTGTTTTTCTCTCATTATTGATAAAATAGCCTTATGAAACAACATTTAAAAGAGAAAATTTCCGATAATCAATTAGATTTAAAAACAGCTATCGTCCTCAATAAGGCCATACGAACTTTTAAACCATATGAAGCCAAGGCTGCCAAAGAACACGGGCTAACACCCACTCAATTTTCAGTTTTGGAAACCCTCTACAGCAAGGGGGAACTACGCATTCAGGATTTGATTGAAAAAATGCTAGCCACTTCTGGAAACATGACTGTTGTCATTCGAAATATGGTTCGAGATGGGTGGATTTCTAGAACTTGTGACCCAAAAGATCGTCGCTCCTTTTTTTCCTGAAATTAACACCTGCAGGACGCAGAAAAAAATCGAAGAGGTTCTTCCTGATCATATCGATTCTATCGTAGAAGCACTCAGCATCTTGGAAGATGGCGAAAAGGAAGACTTAATCCGGATTTTAAAAAAATTTAAACATTTGTGAGCAAAATTATTGCTAATTAGTATCATTTGTTGTAACATAGATGGTAACAAAAAGAGTTCGCTCTTTAAATTTTAAACTAAAGGAGACACATCATGTCTAAAAAAGTACTATTTATCGTCGGTTCACTACGCCAAGGTTCTTTCAACCACCAAATGGCCCTCGAAGCTGAAAAAGCACTCACTGGAAAAGTGGAAGTTAGCTATCTTGATTATTCAGCTGTTCCTCTCTTCAGCCAAGATTTGGAAGTTCCAGCTCATCCAGCTGTAGCTGCTGCTCGTGAAACAGTCCTTGCTGCGGATGCTATCTGGATCTTCTCTCCAGTCTACAACTTCTCTATCCCTGGAACAGTGAAAAACTTGCTTGACTGGCTCTCTCGTGCCATTGATTTGTCTGATACACGTGGTGCTTCTGCCCTCCAAGACAAGTTTGTCACTGTCTCATCTGTAGCCAATGCAGGTCACGAACAACTCTTTGCGATTTACAAAGACCTCTTGCCATTTATCCGCACACAAGTCGTTGGCGACTTTACTGCCGCGCGTGTCAATGACTCTGCTTGGGCAGACGGAAAAATTGGTACTAGACAAAGCAGCTGCCTCATCACTTGCCAAACAAGCTGACGACCTTCTTGCAGCTATCAATTAAAAAGAAAAAGCTGATTTGAATGAAAAATCATTCCAAAATAAACCTCAATTAAATACATAATAAAAACTCCCTAGAAAGATGGATATTCCAATCGTTCTAGGAGTTTTATATATATTGACTATGAAGAAAAAGAGGAAATCAATTCGCTAATCAAGACCTTTTCTTTAGTCTGACCTTCATTTTAAAAGTTGGGCAGATAAGCTCGCTCAAACTTGTCTGGTCTTTTTATAAATTATCCTTGCCAATTTTCTTGGTCTTCTTTAAAGCGTTTCAGGAGAGCGAGTCCTTCTGGTGTGATGTAACCTTCTTCTTGAGCTAGGGTGGATCAGTTCACTGTAGTTAGACAGCGTCACCAATTTGACACCTGCGTCTGAGAAATTCTTATCTGCTTTTTGGCAATTGGTAGCTGAAAAATCGCTACAACTCCAAGCACATCTGCTCCTTCTCGTTTAGCGGCTGCTACGGCTTCGAGAACAGAACCGCCAGTTGAAATAAGGTCTTCAACCACCACCATTTTTGACCTTGAGCTACCCGCCCTTCGATTTGGTTGCCTGCACCGTGGTCTTTTTGGTTTGCTACGAATGTAGGCAAAAGGCAGAGTTCATCTTGTCAGCAATGATAGCTCCGTGAGGAATCCTGCTGTTGCTGTTCCTGCAATCACCTCAACTTCTGAAAAGGCTTCTTTGATAGCATCCACAAAGCCATTTTCAATTAAAGTACGAGTTTCTGGATAGGCTAGTGTCACACGATTATCAGTGTAAATCGGTGACTTGATACCAGATGCCCAAGTGAAAGAGCTCTTCTGGTTTGAGGTAAACGGCTTGGATTTTTAAGAGATGGCTAGCGATATCTTTAGCAAGTGTCATGGTATTCTCCTTTTATTTTTCTAATCTATTTCTTTAATTCCAGTCTTGTGTCCATTCATCCTTGATGGCATGATAAGCTGCAACAGTGATCTTCAGCTTGGGTAATCGGACGTCCCACTACGATATAGTCACTACCGATTTGATAGGCATCAGCAGGTGTCATCACGCGTTTTTGGTCTCCAACTGCTAGCTCCCGCTGGACGAATTCCCCGGTGTCAGACAGATAAAAATCTGGATTGGTGGCCTGCTTGATGAGTTGTACTTCCTGGGCTGAACAAACCACTCCATCCAAACCCGCTTCAGCTGTCTTCTTGGCATAGTGTAGCACAGACTCTTGCAGACTGGTCTGAATATTTTGGCAGTCTTGCATCTGTTCTTCGGATGTTGATGTAGCTGCGTTACAGCGATCAATTTGGCCTGTGTCCCAAGACCTTCACGCGCAGCCTTCATCATATCCACACCACCAGCAGCATGAACATTGGTCATATCCACACCAAGCTGAGACAAGACCTTCATGGCAGATTTGACTGTATTGGGAATGTCATGAAGCTTGAGATCCAGAAAGACACTATGACCCAGGCCTTTCAAGTAAGACACGATCTCAGGACCCGTTGCATAATAGAGCTCCATCCCTACCTTTAGATAAAGGTTTTTCTTCTGCTGGAAAAGGGCTAAGAATTCCTTCGCTTCTTCAAAACTTGGAAAAATCTAGGGCAATGACTGGACGACTCTCACGCATATATTTCTCCTTTTGATTCTTCTTACAGTCCACCAAACTCCTTAAAATGACTATGAAAAAGGAACCTGCTAGCAGCAAGGTTCCACGAAAAATGGGTAGTCTTCACCCTTTCACCGTCTAACCTTAGCTGCCTCTCTGGACTGCTTTAAAGGTTTTTTTCTATTCTATTATTTATAGTAAGACTTGTCAAGCAAAAACTGGGCTTTATTGTTGTTGCTGTTGTTTCTTTTCTTCTGCTTCTTTTTCTTCCTGTTTTTTCTTCTCAGCTTCCTGTGCCTCTTTTTTAGCTTTTTCCTCAGCTTCTTGCAAAAGTTTATCCGCTAGGCTAGTACTATAGATTCCAGCTTCCATATCAATAAAGCTCGGTTCTGCTAGTTGTGGCTTAATTTTACTATAATAAGGCAATTTTTACTTAACTCTGACAAAGGAACCAATATTTCATCTGTGTCCAGCATAGTAATTTTTAAAAGGTCTGCTGTTGCCTTGCTTGGCGCTAATTCGATTTTCTGGATTTGGCTCTTGATATCCTCACTGATAGTAGACAATCCCGTGATCAGCTCTTTCACCTGCTGCTCGTCGTTAAAGGTAACTGTCAGATAAGTCTCAGGCAGGTTCAAAAGGTTGACAGGGCTTGAGTCAATTGTTCCACTAGACAGGATTGGATAGTGGTCTTCACCTGTCACATAGTAACCAGCAATATCAAATTCCTTAACCTCAATCGTAAAGTTAGTTGGAAATTGATAATCAATCTTTGCTGACTCTATCCAATGGTTGGATTTGATTCGCTCAGCATATTTTTCCTTATCCAACAACAGGGCTAAGGTATAGTCGCTGTCTTGAATCCCAGAAGCCTGTTTAATGTCGTCCGCCTGGGTGTTACTATTTCCCTTAACTTCGATATTTTTGATGGTCGAGAGCGGAGTCAACAGGTAGACTGAGAGAAGGAGAATCAGGACACTCGGTACCAAGATACTCACAGCTCGCCAAATGTGAACTGGAGCGATTTTAGGCTTGGCTGGTTTTTTTCTTTTTCTTCTTCTTTTTCCTCGTTGACTTTTATGGTCATCCTTTTGAGTTTTTCTTCTTTTTTCTGATGGTTCCTTACTTGGACTTGTAGCTTCCTCGTCCGACTGACTCGAGGATTTCTAGCCTCCTCAATAGCTTCGAGTTGGCTTCCTTTCGAGCTTGTTTTTCCTTTTCCTTCTCCGCAGCTAGGGCAGCTTCTTCCCTCAGCCTTTTTCTTCAGGTATTCTTGGTTTCGTTTCTGCCATTCAGACAATTCTTTCTTGGGGTTTGATTCTTTTTCTTATCCTTTGACATTGATTTTCCTTATGATAAGTCTTTTCTTAGTAGGGCATAAAAATCATCAAGAGATTTCAACTCAGTTGAAGCCCTCATACTAGCTTGGTATCGATCCTGTGACTAAGCAGGTGACTGATTTTCTCTTCCAAAGCTTTCCAAGGTCAAGTCACTTTCTTGAAGTTCTTCTGCATAACCTTTCTTAACAAAGTAGGCTGCATTTTCAATCTGGTCTCCTCGACTTGCTTCACGACCCAATGGTACAATGAGATGGAGTTTAGCCATAGCCAAGAGCTCAAAAAAATCGTGTTGGCACCACCACGCGTCACCACCACATCTGCCATCTCCATCAAGGGTTGATAGAGGTCCGTCACATAGTCAATACAGAGATTTTGGTTCAATTCATTGAGGCTAGAGTCTCCAGTGAGATTAATGATATTGTAGCGCTCTGTCAGCTCTTTTTTATGGTCTGTCACCAATTGGTTAAAGACACGAGCTCCTGCAGAACCACCAACAAACAATACAGTTGGCAATTTTGGATTAAAGTGGGTTTGGATATCCACCAATTCATCTGGCTCTGAAGTTTTTTGGTCTGAAACCTAGTCACTGCTCCCTACATGCTCGACTTTTTGAAAGACCAGCAGCCTGCTCAAAAAGTTGAGTACATCTTGGTTTGCAAATTTGTAGGCAATTTTATGACACAAGCCCATGGATAGGTCAGATTCGTGGATAAAGACAGGTACTCCAGACACACGCGCAGCGATAACTGGCGGCACAGAGACAAATCCCCCTTTAGAAAAGAGAGCTTGCGGACGAAGTCGCAACATGATAAAAAGCGATTGAATAATTCCCCAGCCAACTTTAAAGACATCCAGCATATTTTGCCATGAGAAATAAAGCGACGCAATTTCCCTGTCGCAATGGAATGGAAGGTCACATTCAAACCTGACTTGAGGATTTCTTGGTGTTCGATTCCGTTCTTATCCCCGATATAGTGGACTTCCCAGCCGTCTTCGATAAACTTGGGCATTAACAAAAGATTGAGGGTAACGTGTCCAACCGTCCCCCACCTGTAAAGACAATTTTTCATATTATTCCTTTAACTCCGCTACTGTGTCGATAAAGAGGTCGCCACGTACTTCAAAGTTAGCATACATATCCCAACTGGCATTGGCAGGACTGAGGAGAACCACATCTCCTTTTGAGCCGCAAGCTCATAGGCCTTGCGGGTTGCATCTGCAATATCAGTCGCATCCACGTAAGCCACACCAGCCTTCTCAGCTGCCCGTTTAACACGTTCTGCTGACTGACCAAGGATGACCATTTTTCTTGAGGCCAGTAATGTTCTGGCACCAATTCGTCAAATTCATTTCCACGGTCTAAACCACCTGCAATCAAGATGACCTTGCTGTTGTCAAATCCTGACAAGGCTTTTTGAGTTGCCAAAATATTGGTTGACTTGCTATCGTTATAGAATTTGACACCTTTGATTTCATCCACAAATTGGAGACGGTGTTTGACACCACCAAAAGATGAAAGAGTTTCCTTGATGGTTTGACTGTCTACACCACGGAGTTTGGCTACAACAATGGTAGCAAGGGCATTTTCCACATTGTGGCTACCTGGAACACCGATTTCATCAGCTGCCATGACCACTTCTCCACGGAAGTAGAGTTGACCATCTTCCAAATAAGCTCCATCAACTTTTTCCAATGTTGAAAATGGTACAACAGTAGCTTGTGTTTTGCTAGCCAATTCTTTTGCCAAGTCTTGGTTAAAGTTCAAAACAAGGAAATCAGTTGCTGTCATCTTGTTCTGTATATTCCATTTAGCTACTACATATTCCTCAAATGAGCCATGGTAATCGATATGAGTAGGCATGAGGTTGGTAATAACCGCAATCTCAGGATGGAATTCTTGGACGCCCATGAGTTGGAAAGAAGAAAGTTCCATGACAAGCGTGTCCTTGGCTGTCGCAGTTTGGGCCACTTGGCTAGCAGGATAGCCGATGTTCCCTGACAAGAGACCATGTTGACCGGCAGCAGTCAAAACTTCCCCAATCATAGTCGTTGTGGTCGTTTTCCCATTTGAACCAGTAATACCAACAATCGGTGCTTCTGAGATCAAGTAAGCCAACTCCACCTCCGTCAAGACTGGAATCCCCTTTGCCAAAGCCTTTTCAATCATGGGATTGCTATAAGGAATCCCTGGATTTTTCACCATCAGAGCGAACTCTTCATCCAAGAGCTCCAAAGGATGCCCACCAGTGACAACCTTGATTCCCTCTTCTAGCAAGCTTTGTGCAGCAGGATTCTCCTCAAAAGGCTTGCCGTCATTTACTGTCACAATAGCACCCAGCTTGTCCAACAAACGGGCCGCAGACTCACCAGACTTAGCCAAACCTAAAACAAGGACTTTCTTATTTTTAAATTGATCGATTACTTTCATGTCTCAAACTCCATTTCTACTCCTACTATTTTACCATTTTTATGGAAATAATACTAAACGAAAATGCTCTAGTCCTCATTCTGACATTGAAAAAGAGAGCCATAGCTCTCTTTCTATTTATCTTCTTCTGCTCTTTTTTTCAGACATGAGCGTAATGTCTCTCAAGCTAAAAGTAAGCAAGGGCCAGCATAGCGATTGTGACAAAGAATTCTGTCGGTAATTGGAAGATTTGCAAGATGGACAACATCAGCAAAATCAAGAGTGCAACAACTACAAAGACCAAGATAACGATGTTGACTGTTCCTTTGATACTTTGGGGTGTCGCAAATACATAGAGTAGTAATAAGAGTATCCCTATGATTAAATAGACCATCTTTATCTCTTTCTAGCTGTTACTCAGCTGATTTTTCCTTTTTGTTGGCTTTCTCACGCTCTGCCTTGTTAAGGATTTGCTTACGGAGACGGATAGACTCAGGCGTTACTTCCATGTATTCATCGTCGTTCAAGAACTCAAGAGACTCTTCAAGGGTCAAGATACGAGGCGTCTTGATGACAGCTGTTTGGTCCTTGGTAGCTGAACGAACGTTGGTCATTTGTTTAGCCTTGGTGATATTAACTGTCAAGTCATTTTCACGAGAGTTTTCACCGATAATCATTCCTTCATAAACCTCAGTACCTGGGTTGACAAAGATAGTTCCACGTTCTTCAATCGACATGATTGAGTAAGTTGTTGCCTTACCAGCATCGATGGAAACAAGGGCACCACGGTGACGTCCACCAATTTCCCCTGGAATCAATGGCAAGTATTGGTCGAAGGTATGGTTCATGATACCGTAACCACGAGTCATTGACAAGAACTCAGTTGAATATCCAATCAAACCACGCGCTGGAACAAGGAAAACCAAGCGAGTTTGACCATTACCAGTTGAAATCATATCCAACATTTCACCCTTACGCTCAGAAAGACTTTGAATAACATGATCCTTGGTATTCTTCTGGAGTGTCGATTTGCACGCGCTCAAATGGCTCACATTTGACACCGTCGATTTCTTTTACAATAACCTCTGGACGAGATACTTGAAGTTCATAACCCTCACGACGCATGGTTTCGATCAAGATTGACAAGTGCAATTCTCCACGACCTGAAACTGTCCATTTATCTGGTGAATCCGTTGGCTCGACACGAAGGGAAACGTCTGTTTGCAATTCTGCCTGCAAGCGTTCTTCCACCTTACGAGAAGTTACCCATTTCCCTTCACGACCTGCAAATGGTGAGTTGTTTACCAAAAAGGTCATTTGAAGCGTTGGCTCATCGATGTGAAGGATTGGAAGTGGTTCAATGGCATCTGTTGGAGTAATGGTTTCACCAACAAAGATATCTTCCATACCGGATACGGCAATCAAATCACCAGCTTTTGCTTCTTGGATTTCACGACGTTCCAAACCAAAGAAACCGAAGAGTTTTGTGACACGGAAGTTCTTGGTTGTACCATCAAGTTTAGAGAGGGTAACTTGGTCCCCAACTTTCACACTACCGCGGAAGACACGACCAATACCGATACGACCTACGAAGTCATTGTAGTCCAAAAGTGACACTTGAAATTGAAGTGGCTCATCAGAGTTGTCTACTGGAGCTGGGATATGGTCGATGATGGTATCAAAGATTGGTGCCATTGTTTTTTCTTGATCAGCAGGATCATCAGACAAGGAAGATGTTCCGTTGATAGCAGAAGCATACACCACTGGGAAATCAAGCTGGTCATCATCTGCACCAAGCTCGATGAAGAGTTCCAAGACTTCGTCCACTACTTCTGCTGGACGAGCTGATGGTTTGTCGATTTTGTTGACAACCACGATTGGGACAAGGTCTTGTTCCAAAGCTTTTTTCAATACGAAACGAGTTTGTGGCATGGTTCCTTCGTAGGCATCTACGACCAAGACAACACCGTCAACCATTTTCATGATACGCTCAACTTCTCCACCGAAGTCCGCGTGCCCAGGTGTGTCCATGATATTAATACGAGTTCCATTGTAGGCAACGGCTGTATTTTTAGCAAGGATGGTAATTCCACGCTCTTTTTCGATATCGTTTGAGTCCATAGCACGCTCTGCCAACTCAGTACGTGCATCAAGAGTTTCAGATTGTTTCAATAATTCGTCAACGAGGGTTGTTTTACCGTGGTCAACGTGGGCGATAATCGCAATGTTACGGATATCTTCTCTTAATTTTGTCATGATTTCCTCTAATATTTAAATTTTTATTTCTAACTGAACAATTATACCACAGTCTTATCCAAAAATCACAGTTCAGCTAAGTGTAAATGTTTTCACTCTGCTTTTCTAGGCAAGGCAACTCTTTTCAAAGTCAGAGACTTATGATAAGATAAGCTGGTATGCGTTTAGATAGATTATTAGCCCAAGAAAAGGTCAGTCGCAAGGCTATGAAACAGGCACTTCAAAAAAAAGAAATCCTAGTGGACGATTGTCCAGCCAGCTCCCTCGCTCAAAATGTCGATACAGGATTACAAAAACTAGTCTTTCAAGGACGGCAAATCCAAGGATATGAGCACATCTACCTCATGCTTCATAAGCCAAACGGAGTCGTTACAGCTAGCAAGGATAAGAAACTTCTGACAGTCATGGACCTACTCCCTAAAAATATCCAGTCAGATCAACTCTACGCGATAGGCAGGCTAGACCGCGATACGACAGGACTGCTCCTTTTTTGACAGACAATGGACCTCTTGGCTTTCAACTCCTCCATCCTCAATATCATGTCGATAAAATTTACCAAGTCAAGGTTAATGGACCGCTCTCATCCGACCATATCCAAAAAGTTCACAGATGGAATCGTCTTTTTAGATGGGACACTCTGCAAACCAGCCAAACTAGAAATTCTATCTGCAAGCCCAACAGAGAGCCATGCTTCCATCACCATCTCTGAAGGGAAATTTCATCAGGTCAAAAATGTTCCTCTCAGTTGGTGTCAAGGTCACTGCCCTCAAACGAGTTCAGTTCGGGCGTTTTACATTAGATTCAGAGTTAGCAGAAGGTCAATACCGACCCTTGAATCAAGAGGAATTGAAAAATCATTAAAAACTACTTAGAGAAAAGTGAATAAAATAAAAAGCTTTTAAAATGAACTGCACCCCAAAAGTTAGACAGAAAAAAATCTAACTTTTGGGGTGTTTTTATTATGAAATTGAGTTATGAGGATAAAGTTCAAATCTATGAACTAAGAAAACAAGGACAAAGCTTCAAGCAGCTTTCAAAAAGATTTGGAGTGGATGTTGCTGGCCTAAGATACATGATGAGATTGATTGACCGTTATGGAATGGAGTTCGTCAAAAAAAGGGAAGAATCGTCACTATTCCCCTGAATTAAAACAAGAAATGGTTGAGAAAGTTCTTCTTGAAGGTCGTTCGCAAAGAAGTGTCAGTCTTGATTATGCTCTCCCAAACCAAGGAATGCTTCCAAATTGGCTGGCGCAATACAGGAAAAACGGGTATACTATTCTTGAGAAAACAAGAGGGAGACCAGCTAAAATGGGACGCAAACGGAAGAAAACTTGGGAAGAGATGACAGAACTGGAGCGACTTCAGGAGGAGAATGAACGCTTACGGACTGAGGTGGCCTACCTAAAAAAGTTAAAAGAATTAGAGGAAAGGGAGGAAGCCCTAGAGCGAGAAAGGCAGAGACAGTTAGAGAAATGGTTTCAGGAGGATTTCGACTAGATTTTCTTCTTGAAACAGCACGTTTAGCTCGCTCGACTTACTATTATCAGTTGAAGCAACTGGATGGGCTTGATAAAGATAAAGAGCTTAAAACCGAAATTCAGGCCATTTATAGTGAGCATAAAGGAAATTATGGCTATCGGAGAGTTACTCTTGAACTAAGAAATCGTGGCTTTACAGTGAATCATAAGAAGGTCCAACGTCTGATGAAGATTCTTGGTTTAAGTGCCCGAATTCGTCGGAAACGAAAGTATTCTTCCTACCAAGGAGAGATTGGCAAGAAAGCAGAAAATCTCATTCAACGCCGGTTTGAAGCAGCGAAACCAATGGAAAAAGTGCTATACGGATGTGACAGAGTTTGCCATTCCAAATAGCACAGAAACTCTATTTATCGCCTGTTTTAGATGGTTTTAACAGCGAAATTATTGCTTATCATCTTTCTACTTCGCCCAACTTAGAACAAGTGAAAGTCATGTTGGAACAGGCCTTCACGGAGAAACATTATGAGAATACGATTCTCCATAGTGACCAGGGCTGGCAATACCAACACGATTCTTATCATCGATTCCTAGAGAGTAAGGGAATTCAAGCATCTATGTCACGCAAGGGCAACAGCCCAGACAATGGTATGATGGAGTCCTTCTTTGGTATTCTTAAGTCTGAGATGTTTTATGGTTATGAGAAGTCGTTTCAGTCGCTTACCAATTGGAACAAGCTATTGTAGACTATATTGATTACTACAACAATAAACGAATTAAAGTCAAACTAAAAGGACTCAGTCCTGTGCAATACAGAACTAAATCCTTTCAATAATTATTTGTCTAACTTTTTGGGGTCAGTACAAAACTAAAGCTTTTTAAAATCTTCTTTAGCGTATGAATAGCATGACACCTAAAATAAAGTGAAGAACAGAAATTACAATACCTACGATATTGAGAGTTCGTTCTTTTTATAGTCTAGTTCAGGTTCTTTTTTTGAGTGAGATAGCCAAGACTAGACCAACGATACCCAAAAACAGGCCTACGAATGGATTTAGTAATCCGAGGACAATAGATAGGATACCTGAAATGAGTGAGTGTTTTTTTCTTTTGTTGTGAATTCATATTATAAAAGTCTCCTTATGTTTTAATATAAATTATGATACCTTAAAATGCTAGCTTTATCTATCATTCGACAGTTTTTAATAGAATATTAGCTAGTTTTGACTTTCCCAATCCAAGAATCCAATCCATAAGAAAGGATATAAATCTCAGAGAAACCTTGCTTTTTCAGATAGAGGGCTGCATTGGTCACTCGTTGTCCACGTTGGTTCTCGTAGAGAAGGACAGGTTTATCCTTACGAAGGGCCGCTAGGCTTGACTTCAATTGACTTGAGGGAATATTGCGGGCTCCGAGGATATGTTTTCTGTGAAATTCTGCTGCATCGCGGACATCAATCAACTGCCCTTTCCGAATCAAGGCTTCAAATTCTGCATTGTCTACAATCTTAGCCGCACGACGAATACGAAGGTAGTTATACCCCATCCATGCCGCCATCGCTAGAACGATTCCCCAAACAATCCAAATTGTCATAAGTTCTTATCTCCATTTTTCTCTATGTAGTCTAATTCTATCTTGTGCTCTCTACGAAGAACAGCTTCCGCCTCTAGATAGTCTAGCTTGTCCATCAGACCTGCATCATAGATCCGAGAGAGTTCGAGCTTCATCAGTTCAATATCATACAAGCGCTTCCCCACATAGACAATAATGCCAAATTGTTTGAGAAATTGCTGCACATCATAGAATGTTTTCATAGCTTCCATTTTAGCAGATTCTAGACATTTTTTCAATACCAGTTTGGGCCTTTCCTCTCTTCCCTTCATCTTCTTTGCTCATTCTTCCGCAAGTGTGGTACAATAAAAGCATGAGAATTCAACAACTACACTATATTATCAAAATCGTCGAAACTGGCTCTATGAATGAAGCAGCCAAGCAACTCTTTATCACCCAACCCAGTCTCTCTAATGCCGTTCGAGACTTGGAAAATGAAATGGGTATTGAAATCTTTATCCGCAATCCCAAGGGCATTACCTTGACTCGTGATGGGATGGAGTTTCTCTCCTATGCCCGTCAGGTTGTCGAGCAAACCCAGCTTCTGGAGGAACGCTATAAAAACCCTGTCGCCCACCGCGAACTCTTTAGCGTTTCGTCTCAACACTATGCCTTTGTGGTCAACGCCTTTGTATCGCTACTTAAGAAAAGTGATATGGAAAAATACGAGCTTTTTCTTCGTGAAACTCGGACTTGGGAGATTATTGACGACGTCAAAAACTTCCGTAGTGAGGTCGGTGTCCTCTTCTTAAACAGCTACAACCGTGATGTTTTAACGAAAATGCTGGATGACAACCACCTGCTTGCCCACCATCTCTTCACAGCCCAGCCCCATATCTTTGTCAGCAAGACCAACCCTCTGGCAAAGAAAGATAAGGTGAAACTAGAAGACTTGGAGAACTTCCCTTACCTTAGTTATGACCAAGGGACACACAATTCTTTCTACTTTTCGGAAGAGATTCTTTCACAAGAGCACCACAAGAAATCTATCGTGGTCAGCGACCGTGCCACCCTCTTTAATCTCTTGATTGGTTTGGATGGTTATACCATTGCGACAGGGATTTTTAAATAGCAACCTCAATGGAGACAATATCGTTTCCATTCCACTGGACATAGACGATCCCATTGAACTAGTCTATATCCAACATGAAAAACCAGCCTATCCAAAATGGGCGAACGCTTTTTATCGAGTATCTACTTGAAGAAGTTCAGTTTGATAGTTGATAAACCATCAGACATATTTTTATAATATTTCTTAGAAAAATAATGATTGGAGAATATCGTTGAAAAAGTTCATATTGGCAAGTGCTGTTGTCCTTTCAATGGCAGGATTTGTCCAAGCACCTATCTACGCCGAGGAAAGTAATGCTAATCCTCCTGCTACCACCGAACAAAGCAACTCTAAGGAAGATAAGAAGGATCTTTCAACTAAAACTGAGGAGGAGGTTGCAACACTTCCAAAAGACAGGACAAAAGAAGAACCCCCTAAAAAGAAGGATGGCAGGAAGAAAATAAGCAGTGGCGTTTCTATGAAAACAATCAGCCCGTCCTCAAATGGAAAAAAATTCAAGATAAGTGGTACTATTTTGACCAAGAGGGAAATCGACTTAGTGATACTATCTTTGATGGCTATGTTCTCAATAAAGATGGGGTCATGGTAGAAAATAGTTAGGTAGATCTTGAAGGGAAATGGTACTACGCCAATGAGTCTGGAAAAATCATCCAGCAAAAATGGGAAAAAATCGGAGGAGTTTGGTACTACTTTGACAAAGATGGTATCATGCTCAGTCAGACAATCGTTGATGGCTACCTTCTCACTAAAAGTGGAGCTATGGCAGAGAGTGGCTGGGTGAGGGTTGACCAAAATTGGTATTATGTCACACCATCTGGCAGAATCTCACAAGACAAATGGGAAAAAGTAAACGGTTCCTGGTATTATTTTGATAAAAACGGCGTGATGCTCAGCAAAACGACCGTTGGTGCTTACCTGCTCGGCAGTAGCGGGGCTATGGCGGAAAACTCTTGGGTGAAGATTGATCAAAATTGGTATTACGCTAATGAATATGGGAAATATAGCCAAGACAAATGGGAGAAAATCAAGGGAACTTGGTATGCTTTTGAACAAAATGGAGTCATGCTTTCCAATAAATGGAAAGGAAGCTACTACCTCAAATCTAGTGGAGCCATGGCTGAAAAAGAGTGGATCTTTGATAAGGCCTACAACAGTTGGTTCTATCTAAAAGCGAATGGGACCTACGCGGCTCGTGAATGGATTGGAGCCTACTATCTCAAGTCTGGTGGTTATATGGCCAAGAATGAGTGGATTTACGACGACTATTACAAGGCTCGTTACTATTTGGACGATAGCGGACATTATGTTTCAGGAACCTACAAGATAGATGGAAAGGAACATTTGTTCCAAAAATACGGCCAATGGATTTCTGAAGTCTCAACAGAAGGTGGATTTGTAAAAGGCCAATACAGTAAAACTATCTTCCTAGATCCTGGACATGGTGGCCGGGATTCCGGTGCCTTTTACTACAATGTCGCTGAAAAAGATCTCAACATGCAGATTTACCGTAAACTTCGTGCTAAGTTAGAAGAACTAGGCTACAAGGTTCTCACTTCTCGTGATAGTGATATTGACGTTGACTTTATTACCGAACGTTCTCGCATGGTTAATAAAAACCAACTCTGACATCTTTATCAGTATTCACTTCAATGCTACTGGTAGCTCATACTCAAAAGCGAGCGGTATTCAAACCTACTCCTATAGTGATGAACCTGATTATCCAAGTAAGATAAATAAGTACTGGCACAATCACCCTGATCGTATGAGTGAAAGCAAACGCCTTGCTGCTGCTATCCACTCCTCACTCCTAGCTGAAACAGGAGCCAAGGATGCAGGCTTATTGGAAAGTAGCTTTGCCGTACTACGTGAAACAGCTAAACCAGCTGTCCTACTGGAACTTGGATATATGGATAATTTTACCGAAAGCCAACAAATCAGAGATAGCCACTACCAAGATAAGCTGGTGGCAGGCATTGTAAAAGGTATCCAAAAATATCACGCTGGTAAATAACAATAAAAGTCTCAGAAACCTCGAGACTTTTTCTACTTGTCTTCTTTTTATCTTTATCAGGAAAGAGGTAGCCAAGTCCTACACAAGCTAGCACACCGCACCAATTACCAAACCACTGAGATTGGCAAAAGATCCAAAAATAGCATTTGCAATGATAAAGGCAATGATAAGGCACATCAGACTAGCCTTATAGTCTTTTTCAACAGATTTTCTAGAGTGAAATAGAGGAACAATCCAACTGGAATCAGTGACCAGAGGTTGATATCTAAACTTGGCCATCCAACAGAACCGAAATACAATACTAGCGCTGCTGCTACTAAGAATACAAGTCCTAATAATTTTTTTCATTTTTGTCTCCATTTTCTTTTTATTGACTTGAGTTATCTGATACTGACTCCTCACGTCCCTTACGAAAAATCATTATAGCAGAGGATTTTTTCAAGAACAAGGCCTTTTGCCTATCTGGTCTATATCTCGGTCTAAGTGGTTGAATAGTAGTGATAAAAAAAGAAGCCCTAAAGAGCTTCTTGATTCTGCCGAGTACAAGAGCATTTCTGAACTAAGATAATCTAAAACTAGATTCTAAACTAGTTTTTCTTTTCCTTAGATTCTAGAGAAGATTTGATTGCTTCACGATCAGCTTGTAGTTGAGCTAAGTTCTTTTCTTCTTCCTCAACTTTACTAGTATCTGGTTTCACACGATAATAAACATCTTCTGGTTTCATTAACATCGCTTCATATTGTTGTCCAGAAAAAAGTCTTTCCTCAGCATGATTACTTTTATCCGTAATCTTTCCATCATCACCAGGTTGCATAACAACTCCACTTGGAACAGCAACTACTACAAATCCTCCAGCAACAGAATCTTTTACCCATGCACTGATAGACGCTGTCTCAGGGTTACGACTATCTTGACCTTTTGATACCTTTAATCCAACTACAGATTCGTACTTTTGATCATTTGTAAACCAAGTCGCATCTACTTCTCCAGAATTCGTAATAATGTATTCATTGCCAGATTGACTACGCCAAGTGCCTTCTAAACTAGACAAATCATTGTTCTTGATTGCTTCAATATCTAGTTTTGGAACGGCAGTTTCTTTCTTTAGCTTGCTAACAAGTGCTTCTGCTTCAGTAATCTTGGTGTCCAAATCAGCCAGTTGATTCTTGAGTTTTTGAATTTCCTCTTGTTTATCCTTATCAGTCTCATCCGTTTTTCCTTGGCTTGTAGACGCTTGACTTGTTGTCTCTGTAGTTGAAACTGAAGACGATGCTTGATTTGACTCTTTCTTTCCAATCAGAGAATATGAGAAAATACTTACTAGGATTAGAGCAAACCAAAAATACCGAGGACTATCCCGATATAGATTTTTTTATATTTGGAGCCGACTTTGATTCAGACCGCTTAGGGTCCATTGACCTCTTCAAATTGTTTTTCCCTGTTCTTTTCTTATTCATAATTTTCTCCTTTTTGATTTATATTCAGGCAAAGCTTACGAGACTTCATTCGTTACTATCCATGAATTTTTATGACTTTTTAAAAATCTAAGCAAAAATTGCTAGAATAATTCACTATAAAAACATCTCTAGATTGGTAGCAAAACAAGTATTTATTACAATACATTATACCACAAAATATAAACTACCGTTTGTAATTATTTTTTTCATAAGTCGAAGGTATGTTTTTAAACAGAAGCCATCTCAAATATTTCATCTTTTCTGTGTTTACAAAAAGAAACCCATTAGGGCTTCTTCATTCTGCCGATTGCAGGGATCGAACCTGTGACCTACGCGTTACAGGTGCGTTGCTCTACCAACTGAGCTAAATCGGCGATTACCTTCTTAGTATAGCACTCTGAGAATAGATGTCAAGAAATTTTTCATCTCCATTAGAAAAAGCCTGTCCTGAGACAAGGCTTTTATATATATCTCTTTAAAATCTCCATTTTCATAGAAATCTAAATAATATATTTTATAAATCAATATTTTTCACAAAACTATGTCATCACCTCACTATCTAA